>ERZ773235.3304-NODE-3304-length-11690-cov-2.840223_pt1 | contig 11690 bp, 2 predicted proteins | sample MGYA00580522_ERZ773235 | MGnify/ENA primary metagenome ERZ773235 (study PRJEB29015, sample SAMEA2737797) | human gut metagenome | biome: human gut; feature: human-associated habitat; material: faeces | place: China | collected 2012 ...
TAATAATACATCAGCATCACCAACAATCTTTCTGTCTGTTGTTCCCTTATGGAAAGCTGCCTGTGGTTCAATTGCTAAGTCAAGTGAAAGTGGTCCATCAACGATGCAACCTGTGATTTCACCATTTTCATTCATCTTTGTTAACTCATCAGCCTCTACTGTACATGGCATCTTTGGATTAACAACTTCAACTGCTGCAATTGGTGCAACCTTAGGGCATTCAACTCCACATGCGTGAGCAATTTCTACTGTATTCTTAATAATATTTGCTTTTGTAGCTAAATCAGGATATGGTACAAAAGCAACATCTGATAAGAATAATAAATGATCAATACCCTTAACATCAAATACGCAAACATGTGATAATGTTTTGTCAGTTCTAAGACCAACTTCTTTATCTAATACACTCTTAAGGAATGATTTTGTATCTATAAGACCTTTCATGTACATATCAGCTTTTCCGTCATGGACTAATTTTACAGCTGTTCTTGCTGCTTCGATTGGATCAACAACATTGATGATTTCAAATTCATCTGCATTCATCTTTAAAACACTGGCAATTGTACGAATCTTTGCTTCATCACCAACTAAAATAGCTTCAGCAATATTTCTGTCTTTTGCTGCCTTAACTGCTTCTAAAACTGCATCATCCTGTGCACAGGCAACAGCAACCTTTTTCATAGGGCATTCTGCAACCTTTGCAAGTAAATCGTCAAAACTTTTTGTCATTTTGTTTACCTCTTCAATATTTATAAATTTTTTTTGGATTTATATCCTGTGCTTAACCACTTTAAATAGTAGCACGGTCTATTTGACAGGTCAAGAAATAGAAAGAAAAATAAAGAAAACTTACTTATGTTTATTTGTAAAAATAGAAAAAGGATACTAGGATAAAATATATGTACTTGTTTCCGGATATAAATTTATACTATAAACAGTATGGAAGTCAAAATAAGGTAGCGGGAAAGTAGTATTTTGTATAACTATTTATGATATGAGGGAACATTAGAAGGACAGGAGAGTGTTATGAGAAAAAAATTAAGTAAGGTAATGGCATTAATATGCGTTGCTACAATTACAGTAACAAGTATGCCTTATTTGTCTGATTCGACTAAAGGTGCAACTATGGACTTTAGTGCTGAAAACAGTTCAGTAATGGTAGACAAAGGCGGATATAAGAAAGAAGTCTATGGTGTTGGTACAGACGACTGGGGAGTAACATGGACAGATAGAAAAAACAATTTACCTACAAGAACAACATATTTAACAGATAATTACAAAGAAACAGTTGGAACAGTACCTACAAATGATTGGGCGAGCTCAGTTGTATTTGACAAATATTCAGAATCATTGTACGCACATCCACTTGCATACCGCGCAGCAAGTAATGGAATGCAGACGGCATCACCGGCGGTTACTAGTGGTACATCATATGTAGATGGAGAGCCTACAGTAGAAAGTCTTTTAGAAGATAATACAGTGGAACTTGTTATCGGAGGTAATAACTTTAGTGCAAAGGATGCAAAAGTTGATAAAACTACAGACTGGACATACGATATATTGATGGAGAACAATGCTTCAACATCCAGCATAATGGCGACAATCGGAAAAGGAACACCATATGCTTACTATACATTTAAAAATGTAGAACCAACTATTTCATTGGGAGCAGGTGGAACAGATCTTGCGATATATAAAAATTCAACATCTTCAAATATTTTAGGGGTAAGTCTTAAGAACAAGAAAGACGGAAAGACACATTACTACTTAATCAGTGCACCAAGTGGTACAACATGGGTTAATGCGGGTGGAAAACTCACTGCAAAAATGCCGGCAGGAAAAAACTACATGTCAGTTGCAATATTACCTGACGGAAGTGACAATGCATTTGAATTATACAAAAAATATGCATTTAACTTTATTACAGATACAAAAGTTGAATGGAAATATCTTAGTAATTCTTCAAAGGTAGTTACAAAATATAACGTGGTTACAAAGAACATGGAAACAGGAGCAAACGGTGGAGACACAATTATTGCTTTATATCCTCATCAGTGGAGATATGCAAACAGTAAATTTACAGGATATACATACGACACAATAAGAGGGACAATGAAAACAGTTGTTGGAACAAGCTATTCTACAACAATGCAGTATAATGGAATTTTATCATCACTTCCTGTAACAAAAGATGAAGATACAGTAGGAAAAATAAAGGATCAGTTAGGGTATTTATACTCTTATAGAAAATCAAAAGATGATCCAAAGTGGATTTGTTTCTTAGAAGGTCAGTATGGCGGATATGATACATACTGGGTAGGAAAAAATCTTAACACATTATCAGATGCAATATGGCTTGCAGACCAGTTTAAAGATAACGACATGAAGACTATGACAAATGACATGGTTGAAGGTGTTGAAGATTATCTGGAATTTTGGTTTGACCCACATCGGGCATATATAGACGGTCAGCATGTAGATGATTATTTTTATTATGATAAAGAGTATGGAACACTTATTGGCTATCCTACATCATATGATTCAGATAAGCAGGTAAATGACCATCATTTCCATTACGGATACTGGATAAAGGCAGCTGCGGCAGTTGCAATGAAAGACCCACAGTGGGCAAAAGAGTGGGGCGGAATGGTTTATGAAATGATAGGCGATATAGCAAATGCAAATAGAGATGGTAGCAGCTATAACAAAAACAGCGAGACAAGATATCCGTTTTTAAGAAATTTTGATATATACGAAGGTCATTCATGGGCATCAGGAGTTGCAAACTATGAATTTGATGAAAATGGTCAAATGGTGGACAAAAAAGGTGGACTTTCAGGTGGTAACAACCAGGAATCATCATCAGAGTCAGTAAATGCATGGTCTTCACTTATTCTTTGGGGAGAAGCTGTTGGCGATGAAAGAATCAGAGACCTTGGAATCTACATGTACACAACAGAAATAGCAGCAATTGAAGACTATTACTATGATGTACATAATGAGATTTTTACTAAAGAATATAAAGATAGTAATAATTATAATATCCAGACAGTAACAAGATTGTTTGGCGGAAGATATGATCATACAGCATGGTGGACAGAAAATCCAATAGAAGTTACTACAATTACAATGCTTCCAATATCAGGGGCAACACTTTATATGGGAAAATACAAAGACAAGGTAAAGAATGTAGTTGACAGCATAGGAGAAAACAGTAAGCAGTGGAGTAATTTTGTGAACAATAAGGAACAGATTTGTACAAATTACGGAAAAAAAGATATGCTTACTGATCCTAAGACAAATCAGGACGTGGTTGCTGAATACTATGCATATTATGACCCGGATGCAGCACTTGCAAAAGTTGATTTAAGTGATAGCGGAAAAGTTGAAAATGGTGAATCAAGAGCACATACATTAGCTTACATTACAAGTTTGAAAGAATATGGAAACCAGAATTTTGATATAACAGGAAGTACTCCATTTTCAGTTGTATTAGAGAAAAATGGAGTTAAGACTTACGTTGTAGAAAATCACACAGATAAGACACAAAGAACATATTTCTCAGATAAGACATATGTTGATGTACCGGCAAATTCAGTTTATGCAGGTGGAAAGAGCGGAGATGGAGAAAATCCAAATAAAGATGATTCACAGGAAATAACAAAGCCTGAAGCAACTACAGCAAAACAGAGTGAAACTACAACAAAAGAAGAGACAACAACTAAAAAACAGGAAGAGACAGTAAGTAAAGAACAAACAACAACTGACAAGTTGAATGAATCTACCACAGAGCAGGTACAAGTTACAACAAAAGACGAAATTAAAGAAAATCAGTCAACAAAAGATAATAACCATTCAGATGTGACAACAACTGCGAATAGTGAAAACTTAAATAAAGAAGGCCTTAGTACAGGTGGATTGGGTAATGATGAAAAATATCAGGCACCTGGTAAAGTTAAAAAACTTAAAGTAAAGAAGAAAAGCCTTAAGAAGATTCGCCTAAGTTGGAAAAAAGTAAGTGGTGCAAACGGATATCAGGTTTCTGTAAAAGTTAGAAAGAAAGGCAAATTTAAAGTTGTAAAGACAATAAGAAAAAATAAAAATAAATATATTAGACGCAAATATAGAAATAAAATTATTTATGTTAAGGTAAGAGCGTACAAAATAGTTGCCGGAAATAAAATTTATGGAAAATATTCTGCTGTTAAAAAGTATAAAAACAAATAATTAAGTAAAGCCATTATTAAGGATGATTAGCACAAAATGTTCTTGGTAATGGCTTTTTATTATTTGAAAAAATAAAGTATAAAACTTATAAAAAACTCAACAAAATGCGACGAAACTATTGACTTTCACTCACTAAACTGATAAAGTGAGAGCTGTTAAAAACGTTTCAAAACGTAAGATAAATTAAATATGGGAGGTTTTACAATGAAAAGCAGGTTACTAAAGGGGATTTCCTGTCTGCTTGCTTGTGTAATGTTGTTGGAGGCTACATTACTGTACTTTACAAAAGATGTTTATTCCAACGAAAATGTAATTGCACTAAAGAAAGAGACAGTGAAATGGATTGAAGACAGTCAGAATGAGGATGGCTCATGGGGGAAGAGTTTAGGTATATATAATACAGCAGAAGTATTAAAATATACAGGAAAACAAAATCTTTCAGGGGATGTCAGAGAGAAAGCCGTAAGATATCTTGATACGGCGTATGAAAATAACAATGACGATCTATATAGAAAAAATTCCATTAATGAAATAACAACAGAAGATAAAATAAAAGAAATAATTAAAATGCAAAACAATGACGGAAGTTTCAGTGTAAGCGATGAATACAAAGGTGACATATTTGATACACTTCTTGCACTTGAAGCAATGCTAAGCAGCGAATTGATGAATAAAAAGTCAATGGAAAAGGCTGTTTTATTTGTTTTGTCAAACCAGAAAGAAGATGGTAGTTTTTCATACACCGGCAAAAAAGATGGTGGAGTATACATAACTGCATATGCAGCTTTTATATTAAAAAAATACATCAGCGAAAATGGTGGAAAAGAAAGTGAAAAGCTTGCCCTTAACAGAGCAAATGAGTATCTTATTTCAAAGGAAAGTGAAATAATCGGAAATGATGAAGAATCATTAATGAATTTATTAATGATTACAATTGCGCTGACAGAGATTGATGCAAATAGAACATTACAGAGGATTGAAAAAGTAGGAAAAGAAATAAAACAGGATGGAAGTCTTAATCAAGATGAATGTTTAACAGCAATGTTTGTTTACGCAATAGATGAATATCTTACATTTGTCAGGGATGAATCAGTTATATCGGGTCCCCAAATAACAGGTATAGTAATAAATTCAGATGAAAACATAACCGCATACACAGATATAAAAGTTGTTCCGGAAATAATTGGGATAAATGATGAAAAACATGAAGTGTCTGTGTGTATGGGAAACGAAAGCACAGCTTATGTAAAAGGAACAGAAACTGACGACGGATATGTAATTAATACGAAAAACATGGAACCGGGTGAATATTACATTGTTACAATGGTTACAGATAAAGAAAGCGGACAGGTTGTGGCAATAAAAAGAAAACAGGTAGAAATCAGTGAAGGAATTAAAATATTTAAGTCAGTTCTTAATTATTCACCAAAGGCTGTTTCCGTAAATACGAAAAAAGAAATTAAGTTTAAGTTAAAGGCAGAAATGGGAACAAATACAGATACGGACATTGATATAAACATAAATGTTGAAAATCAGAATGGAGAAAATGTTTATAAAGACAATCATAGTATTGAGGCAGGCACAAATACAAAATACATTGAATGCAATGATTTTTCATTCATGTCACAGGCAGACACGGATGATTTATATACAGTAACAGTAAGGTATAAGAATAAAAATACGGTTATTAAAACCGACAGAGCGCTGATAAAAGTTTTTGATGAAGAAAATGAAAACAGAATTGACATAAAATACGAGGCTGACAAAGATGAAATAAATGATGACGACACACATGTAAACGTGAAGTTTAACATGCAGGGAATTGGTCTTTCGGAAACAATAAAAAGAAGACCGATGGACATTGTCATAATACTGGATAATTCCGGAAGCATGAGAACAGAGGATTGGAATATATCAGAAGAGGGCGCAAAAATCATAGTAAACTACATGCAGCCGGAAGACAGGGCATTGATAAGATATGTTAACCGGGGAAATGCGGAAACGGGATTTTCAAATGATAAAGAGTATCTGAATGAAGTGCTGAGCAGAGGCGTATGGCTATGGGGAGGAACACCTATATACAGTTCAATAAACAACTCAATAAATGATTTAAAAAATTCCGAATACAGAGATAAGGTAATATATCTGTTTTCAGATGGAGAAAGATGGGGAGATTCTCCTGAAATAAATGTTAAAGAACTTAAGGACTTGAACATAACCATATATTCAGTGTTTCTTGAAGCAAATGCATCGGAAGAAAGCAGGGTGGAGGCAAAAAAGACAATGCAGTACATAGCCGACATCTCAGACGGTGTGGCACTAACCGCACCGACAAATGATGAAATAACTGAATGCGTGGCAAAACTTGCAAACGACATATTCATGGTTGCGGGTAAAAACATAGAACTTAAGATGAAATTAAATAAAGACATAAATCCTGATGATATTGAATTCAGCAATGCCCCTGATGAAATAATAAAAAATGATGATGGTACAAATACACTCTTATTTAAGACGGGCTACATAAGCGTGGGTCAGGATAACAACATGGAGATGAAAGTACCCGTAACAGGAATTGCGGATGACGAAATAATTAATCTTATGGATGAGATAACACTTTCATACACAAATGAAAATGATGAAAAGGTTGAGCTTAAACTTGATCCTTTAACCATAAAACGAAAAATTACAACTGAAATTGTTGAAACGGAACCTGAGACAAAACAGAGTACAGAAGAAGTAGATAAAAAGGGAATATATGCCAAAAATGTTATCCCAAAGGAAAGTGACGAGCAGGGCAAAGCCATTAAGGGAAATGTAAGTGTGGACAACACGGATATGGAAACAGGAGATACTGCAAAAATTTCTTATGTAATCGAAAATAAAGGACAGGAAAAGGAAAACGGCATTTTAAAAATAAGTGCAATAAACATAAAGAACAAAAATGTAACTGAATTGGAAAATAAGGAAACGAAAATCGGACAGGGAGATAAAATTACTGAAACCATAGATACAGACACTTCATTACTTGGAGAAGGAAATTTCTTAATCATATATCAGTTTGTGACAGATGATGAAGTAATTCTGATGGATGAGGCAGGATTTAAACTTACAGACCATGCTTATAATTTTAAAATTCAGTGTACCGATGGTGGAAGCATTATCTCTGAAACAAATGATGCCTATAAGGAGGGACAGAGCATAAGCCTTGAGGCAGTAGCAGATGAAGGATACATATTTGCAGGATGGGAGTGTGACTATGGAGCATTCTCTGACAGGTATGATAAATCTACAATGTTTACAATGCCGGGTAATGATGTAACGGTAAAAGCAGTATTTGCGAAAAAGAAAAATATGGAAAATCACGACAACAGTATTAGTGAATCCGTAACAAAAGATAATAGCGGTGAAAAACCGGGCAATGAAATTACAACACAAAAAGTCGTGAAAAAAGATGGAAATTCAAATGTTAAAGGCAGGTCGGAAAAGTCAGAAAAGAATTCTGCCACAACAAAGGAAAAGCATGAGAAGAATGCCAATATAAGTGGTAAACATAAAAAAGAGTATGGTAAGAATGACAGCATTAAGAAAAATAGTGATGGCATAAAAACATACAACGTGGATGAAAATAATCAAAACAACAAAGAAATAAAATCAGGCTCACCCGTAAAAACCGGTGATTTTGAAACAAGAAAAACAATTGCAGCATTGATGATTATTCAGTTCATTTCAATTATAGTCATTATATTTATGGCAGGAAAAAAGGAAAAAGAAGAACAATAGGGGTTAAAAAATGTATAAAGAGAAAAAATTTAACAGGGTTTTAAGTTTTATTCTGATAGTGGCAATGGTGACAGTGTCAATGTATGTGCCGGGAATAAAGCAGAATACCACTAAAAGTTCAGACATAAATGAAGCGTATCAGTTAAGTGAAGCAGAAGTTAAAACACAATCTGCAAAAAATGCTGAGAAGTTAAAAACATATATGTCTGAAAGTGTAAATAAAGTAAAATCAAAAAAAGAAACCGCAGAAAGTCTTAAAAATATTCTTGAATATGTGTCGGAACTTAAAAAATCTGTTACAGATGAAATGAACAAGGCACAAAAATATGCTAAAGAAGAAAATCTTAAAACAGTATTAAAGAGAGTAGAAGAAAGCAGAAAAGAAGTTAGCAAAGACTTTGCAGATACAGAAAATGACATAAACAGAGTGATAAAACTTTGTGACAAAAAAGATGTAAGCAACAAAGAACTAGATAATGAATACGCTAATCTTACAGATGAAGTCAGAAAGATAACGGAAAATGAAGACATAGAAACAAAAGTGCCCGATAAACCACATCAGACCTCTAAAAGTTATGATGTAAGTGAAAGTGTAGGAAAACAGACACCGGATAGCAGTTTGTACACGACATCTTTGTTAAAGAAAATAGAAAACGGAGAGTGTGATGGAGAGAGCACACAGGATGAAGCATTAATTTTAAGTGATGAGGCTAAAAAGATAGCCGATACGCTAAATACTCCTTATGAAATATATAAATATGTAAAAGATACAGTAGATTTTAAGCCTTATTACGGTTTAAGATATGGTGCTACAGGTACATTTACATGTAAGGTGGGAAATGATTATGATACGGCATCGCTTCTAATAGCAATGTTGAAATACAGAGGATTTGAAGCGAGATATGTAGTAGGAACAGTACAGATTGAAATAAAAGAGGCAATTAATCTTACGGGTGCAGACAATGAACAGGGCGCAGTTGATATTTTATCTATGCTTGGGATTCCGACAACGGTAGTAAAGACTGATGGAAAGATAACAGCCGTAAGAATTGAACATGTATGGGTAGAAGCGTACATTCCATATGACAGTTACAGGGGAAGTGGAAAAGTAGCCGGTGCAAAAGAATGGATTCCAATGGATGCCTCATATAAAAAATACGAAAAGCAGGAAAAGTTAAACTATGACAGTGATTTTAATGAGGAAATAAAAAAACTTAGTGAAGAATTAAAAAATGAAAACGCGACAGGGTTTAGTGAAAATCTTGAAAGCATTCAGGATAGGATAACTGAATACGCAAATGAAGAAAGTATTGAAACTGACACAATTCTTAGCAAAAGAAAAATAAAGGAAGACACTCTTAGCTTACTTCCGTCCGTACTTCCATATGAAGTAATAAAGGAAAATGCCGTATTTGACAGGGCACCTGAAAAGGCGAAGGCAAAGATAACATTTAAACTTACAACACCGTTTTACGGTACATACGCAATTGGAGATTCGGATAAAGAAGTAACATTTGAAGCAGCATCATTATATGGAAAAAATGTCTGGATTGAATATGTCCCTGAAACAGATGAAGATGATAAGATAATAGAAAAGTATGGCGATATATATAGCACACCTGCATATCTCATTAAGGTTATTCCATGCATAATGGCAGACGGGGAATGTGTTGCAAAGGGGAATGCAGTACGTCCCGGAACATATACAATATTTGGAATGGATATATATGAAGCAGGATGTGAAACAGTATCAGTTGACAATCCTCTTGTCGCGGGTGGAAGTTATGCGGTTTCATTTGATTATGGAAAAATAAGCGAAGCTGATTTAAGCGATGCAAAGACCGAACTGCTCAGTTTAAAGGAAAAACTTGAATCAGGAAAAGAAAGCAATGACAGGGCAATGGGGGAAACACTTTCAGGAATTGGCACAACATACTTTGCACAGCTTGATATGGCAGACAGTATGCTTGAGGGAATATTAAATGTTACAACATGGAGACAGATAAGTGAGGGAATTTTTGGATACAAACCAAAGGTCACAAGCATATTTGGTGCACCAATCGGAATATCTGAAGGTACAGTCTTTGTTGATATAGACACGGATACATATGGAGTTGCATACAACGGAGATAAAATCAGAACTTCTGAAGTAAACAATGATCAGGAAAATGAAAAAGACAGCAACGATGATAAAGAAAACAAGGTGGACCATAATCCGGTAAGGGATTTCATGGTATATAGCGGATTTGTAGGTTCATATCTTGAAAGCTTTGTCCTTGAGGAAACGGTTGGAACATTTGCCGTATCCACAATGGAAGTATTTAAGGTGGCGCTTTCAAGAGGCATGGAGCTTGTGAAGATAGATTCGCAAAATTCAGATGAGTTTGAAAAAATAAAAGCAGATGACAAGACATTAAGTGAGATGAAAAATGCAGTCAAAGCAGGGCGTACAATCATAGTACCAAGGGAAGAAATGTGTTACTATGGATGGAAAGGCACGGCATATATTGCACTTGATACAAGTACAGGCGAAGGAGCCTACATGATAAGTGGAAGTATGTGCGGTGGCAGTACGGCAATAAACATAATTGTGGGTACAATAAATGTAATAATCGCTGCATATGATCTTATTGCTGCGATAGATATGATTATTTTAGGCCTTGCAAATCCAGTGTTGCTGACAGTTGCACTTGTGTTTCTGGGAGTTGCCGTTTATGCATACATTGACAGTATGTTTACGCTGTTTATGTATTGCAGCACCGGAGAAGGACGGTACGGAGAAGAAATGATGACGAATCTGTACTTCAACGTGACGTTTGGTGTAATAACGAAGGTGGCGGGAACTTTAGGAAAGAAAGTCGTAAGGAAGATAGGGGACACGCTTGTGGAAATGGGCGTAGACAGTAAATATGTTAAAAACTTCTTTACGGAAGAATTTGGAGGAGTATCATGGGATGACAGCCCGGGAACAGGTGGTTCGGGAAGTCACGGAAGTGGAGGAAACGGAAGTGGTTCAGGAAGCCATGGAACAGGTGAAATACCGGGAGGCAGTTCAGGAAACCACGGAAGTGGAGGAACCGGAAGCGGTTCGGGAAGTTCTGGAACAGGATATATTCCCGGAGGAGGAAGCCCGGATTACTGGAATTTCATTGATGCATGGGAGTTGCTTAGCAAAAAATACGGTGAAAAGGTAGCAAGCATACTGCAGGAGTTTGGAGAAGACGGACTAAAGCTTGCAGAAAAGTATGGAGATGACCTTGCAAGTATAATTGACAATCTGGAACCGACAGAAGCTAAAAAAGCAGTAAGCCTTATAAACAGTTATGGTGATGATGCACTTGATTTATTTAAGGAAGGAAAAAGCTTTGATGAGGTAAAGAAGGTTGTTGAGAGTGGTAGAAAGACAGCAACGATAATAGATTATTCCTACAAATTTGATAGGGAATTAGCTAATTTTAATGAGGGTTATGAAATAAAAACAACAGTAGATAAAGATTTAATATTAGTACAGTATAGTTCTGACGCACCAGATGCATCATTATGTTATTGGACAACGATTGATGAAGCAAATGAAATTACATCATTAAATGATTATATGGATAAGTTGGCATTGTCAAAAGATTGGGGAAACAGAAATACTGCAAAAGGTGCAAGAATTCCTGCAGGAACGAAGGTTAAGT
>ERZ773235.3306-NODE-3306-length-11679-cov-2.851772_pt1 | contig 11679 bp, 10 predicted proteins | sample MGYA00580522_ERZ773235 | MGnify/ENA primary metagenome ERZ773235 (study PRJEB29015, sample SAMEA2737797) | human gut metagenome | biome: human gut; feature: human-associated habitat; material: faeces | place: China | collected 2012 ...
TAATACTTTACATCTTGGTTATATTAGTACAAATATTCATCCAATAGATGAAAGCAAACTACATAAAAATTTAGGACATATAGTGAGAATCGCAACAAAGAAAGATTATCAGAAATATCAATCAAATTTAAAACTAGCGCATCAATCTTTAAAAAGATGCCGACAATTAGTAAAAAAGTACAATTTAAATATGAATATAATTGACGCTTCCTTTACATTAGATCAAAGTCAGTTATTATTTTCTTTTTATTCTGACAACCGAGTTGATTTTCGTGATTTAGCTCGTGATTTAGCAGCTATTTATAAAACAAGAATTGAATTACATCAAATTGGTGTAAGAGATAAGGCTAAAAAAGTTGGTGGAGTAGGAATTTGTGGTCAAAAACTATGTTGTTCAAGATTTATTAATGAATTTGATTCTGTTTCTATATCCATGGCAAAAAATCAAAATCTTTCTTTAAATCCAAATAAAATAAATGGTGTATGTGGAAGGCTTCTATGTTGTTTAAAATATGAAAATTGTTGCTATAAGGAACTAAAGAAAAAATTACCGCAAGTTGGACAAGTTGTTGAACTTGAATCTGGTAAAGGAAAAGTTGTTTCTGTTGATATATTAAAACAAAGTTACGAAATAGAAAATATGAATAAGGAAATTATTAAAATACATGAACAATCTTAATTATTTATTAGGCTATGAAAATTTAAAAATTTATCAAAATGACGAAATGTTCCGATTTTCTATTGATTCTATATTACTTCCTAATTTTGTAACACTTCGTAAAAATACAAAAAAAATTTTAGATATTGGCACTGGAAATGCCGTGGTTCCTTTAATATTAACAAATTTAACGAATGCAACAATTGATGGTGTTGAAATTCAAAAAGAAGTTTACAATTTAGGAGTCGATTCTGTAAAATATAATTCATTAGAAGACAAAATTCATTTATATAATATTGATGTAAATGAATTTTATAAACATTTACAATCAGACTGTTATGATACTATTACTTGTAATCCACCATTTTTCAAAGTAAATGAGCAATCAATCATGAATTTATCTGATTATAAAAAAATAGCTCGACATGAAATAACATTAAATTTAGATGATGTATTTCATATAGCAAAAAAGTTGCTAAAAAATAACGGGAATATCGCTATAGTACATCGAACAGAAAGATTAGTAGATATTATAGAAACGATGAAAAAATATAATATTGAGCCAAAAAAAATTCAATACGTTTATTCCAATTTAAATAGTGTTTCTAATATTCTTTTAATTGAAGGTGTAAAAAATGGAAAACCTGGTGTTAAAGTGTTAAATCCACTTTATATTTATGATGAAAATGGTCATTATACAACCCAAATTTTAAATTATTTTAAATAAAGGAGTGATAGCATGTCTCAAAAAAGCTATGATAAAAGTCCTACATTATATTTAATTCCAACTCCGATAGGAAATTTGGAAGATATTACTTTAAGAGCTATCAATATTTTGAAAGAAGTAGAAGTTATTTTTTGTGAAGATACACGAGTTACTGCTTTGTTGTTAAATCATTTAAATATAAAAAAAAGATTAATATCAAGTCATAAATTTAATGAATCTATGAACGATGATAAATTATTAGAATATTTGAATAAAGGTGTAGATGTTGGATTAGTTACAGACCGTGGTACACCGATTATTAGTGATCCAGGATATGAGTTAGTCAAAGTAGCTATTAATAATCATTTCAATGTTGTAGCACTACCAGGTCCAACAGCTTTTGTTCCAGCTTTAATAGCTTCTGGATTAAGCCCACAGCCTTTTCTATTTTATGGCTTTTTAAATAGTAAAGAAAGTAAAATGAAGAAAGAATTAGAAGAACTAAAAAATGAGAAAGCAACCATCATTTTTTATGAGGCCCCTCATCGAATTCAATCAACTTTAAAGACTATTAAAGAAGTTTTGGGAAATAGAAATGCGTGTATTTCCCGGGAAATATCTAAAAAATTTGAGGAAATATATAGAGGAACACTTGAACAATTATTTCAAGAAACCATTGAAATAAAAGGAGAAATTGTATTAATTGTTTCGGGAAATAATGAAGTTAATCGTTATGAACATTTAACAATTATTGAACATGTGAATTTATATATTAAAGAAGGATATTCTTCAAAAGATGCTATTAAAAAAGTTTCAAATGATCGTGGATTAAATAAAAGTGAAGTTTATAAAGAATATCATAGAGGTGAGTAATATGAAATTAGTAGTTGGTTTAGGCAATCCTGGAAAAGAATATGAAAAAACTCGTCATAATATGGGATTTATGGCGATAGATAAATATGCTACTTCAAAAGGCCTTTTTTTTGATAAAGAAAAATTTGGAGGAATTTATACATATTTTTTATATAACAATGAAAAAATTATGTTGTTAAAACCTCAAAAATATATTAATTTATCAGGTGATGTTATAAAAAAATATATGGATTATTTTAAAATTGATATTGATAATTTATTAGTTATTAGTGATGATCTAGATATGAATATGGGAAAAATAAAAATAAAATACAAAGGTAGTAGTGGGGGCCATAATGGCTTAAAAAATATTGAAGCTAATTTAAATACAAGAAATTATAAAAGAATTAAAATTGGTATTTCCAATAATAAACAAATGGGTACAAAAGATTATGTGTTAGGAAAATTAGATCAAGAATCTAATCAAATTATTCAAAATACTATTGAAAAATTTCCACAGATATTAGATGACTATTTAAGTATGTCTTTTGATAATTTAATGAATAAATATAATGGATGATACGTCGAGTATCATTTTTAGTGTTTCTTAGGAGGAGTGAAGATGAAGTCATTTTTTAATACAATTTTTAGTAATCAAACTGAAGAGGTAGTAACAGGTCTTAATAAAGAATTAAAGGCATTATATGTTTATGATAAATTTATAAATGAAGATTCATCAATATTGCTTGTTACGAGCAGTTTATATGAGGCTAATCTTTTTTATAAATCAATTAGTTGTTATACAAAAGATGTATTATTTTTTCCAATGGATGATTTTTTGACGAGTGAAGCTTTAGCTATTTCTCCAGAATTTAAAAATAACAGATTAATGACTTTGTGTGATTTAAACAATAAAAAAATAATTGTAACAAATTTAATGGGCTATTTAAGATATTTGCCAATTAAAGAAGTATTTAATGATGCTATTTTAAGGATTGATAAAAATAAAGATTATAATATGAAAGAATTAGTTCAAAAATTAATTTCTTTAGGATATACAAGAGAAACAATTGTTTCAAAAACAGGTGAGATGGCAGTTCGTGGCTTTGTTATAGATATTTTTCTTTTAGGTCAAAGCAATCCTATTCGTTTAGAATTTTGGGGTGATACAATTGAATCTATTCGAATATTTGATGTAGAGACACAATTAACGTTGGATAATTTAGAATCTGTTCAAATACTACCTAATACAGAGTTTATTACTTCTAGTGGTGAATTATCTGATAAACATCGTGATTTAACAAAGTACGGTCAAGTAACAAATATTTCTGGCTATTTTGATAATGTTATAACAATATTTAATGAAATATCTGAAATTCAAACAAGCTATCAACAATTACAACAAGAAATTATTGAATATAAAGAAAATTCTAATTTGGAAAAAGATATTCAATTTATGAATCATTTAGAAGATATTCAATTAAAAGAAAAAATTTGTTTATTCAAATTTGATTCTACTATAAATATTTCAAATCAAATTAATTATGTTTCTTATGATATTGACACGCTTCCAAAGGATTTAAAAGAGTTAAATCAATATTTAAATCAATTAATCAAACAAAATAAAACTGTCGTTATATGTGTTTCTAATCATTATCAAATTAATAAAATTTTAGACAATCTAGAGAATTCTAACTTTTTTGTAACAAATGAAAAAGAAATTATTAAAAATAAAATTAACTTAATTATTAAACCTATAGAAAATGGATTTGTATATAATGAAATAGTAGTAATTAGTGAATCAGAATTATTTCATAAAAAAAACACTAAAATTCGTTATAAAAATAATTTTCAATATGGATCTAAAATTCGTGACATCAATAAATTAAGTGTAGGTGATTATGTTGTTCATAACGTTCATGGTATTGGAAAATATTTAGGAATTAAGACATTAATTCAAAATAATTTAAAGAAAGATTATTTAATTATAGAATATAAGGGTGGAGATAAGTTATATATTCCTGTAGAAAAAATTGAATTAATTTCAAAATATTCTACGAATGATAATTTAGAACCAAAAATTAATAAATTAGGTGGCAATGAATGGAGTAAAACAAAACTTAGAGTAAAACAAAAATTAGAAAATATTGCAGGAGAGTTATTAAAATTATATGCAATGCGTGAATCTAGTAAAGGATTTGCTTTTAAAAAAGATGATCAAGATCAAATAGATTTCGAAAACAGGTTTATTTACGAAGATACTGTTGATCAAAGAAAAGTAACTGAAGAAATTAAAAGAGATATGGAAAAAGAAAAACCAATGGACCGTTTACTTTGTGGTGATGTTGGTTATGGAAAAACAGAAATAGCGTTTCGTGCGATGTTTAAAGCTGTTATGTCAAATAAACAGGTGGCTTATCTCTGTCCAACCACTATTCTTTCTAATCAACATTATACAAATGCCTTAGAGAGATTTAAGGAATATGCAGTGAACATAGCTTGTTTAAATCGATTTGTATCACAAAAAGAAACAAAAAAAATAATTGAAGGATTAAAATCAGGGAAAATAGATATTGTAATAGGTACACATAGACTGTTAAGCGATGATATTATTTTTAAAGATCTAGGATTACTTGTGGTAGATGAAGAACAAAGATTTGGTGTGAAACATAAAGAAAAGATTAAACAATTAAAAAATAATGTGGATGTACTAACTTTATCTGCGACTCCAATCCCAAGAACATTACAAATGTCAATGGTAGGAATTCGAGATTTATCTTTACTTGAAACTCCTCCCATAAATCGTTATCCAATTCAAACATACGTTTTAGAAGAAAATAGTCAAATTATAAAAGATGCTATTTATAAAGAATTGGCAAGAGATGGTCAAGTATTTATTCTTTATAATCATGTGTCTGATCTTGAAAATATGGCAAGTCAAATTTCTAAATTAGTTCCAGAGGCTAAAATTACTTATGCTCATGGACAAATGACAAAAGTTGAATTAGAAAATGTTATGATGTCTTTTATCAATAAGGAATATAATGTATTATTATGTACTACAATTATTGAAACAGGAATTGATATTCCATCTGTTAATACGTTAATTATTATTGATGCTGATCGATTTGGTTTGTCACAACTATATCAAATTCGTGGTAGAGTTGGACGTGGAAATTTAATTGCTTATTGTTATTTAATGTATAAAAGGGGAAAAGTATTGTCGGAAATAGCAGAAAAAAGATTATCTGTAATAAAAGAATTTACAGAACTTGGAAGTGGTTTTGCAATTGCCATGAGAGATTTGTCTATTCGTGGTGCCGGAGATATATTAGGTAGCGAACAGGCTGGATTTATTGATTCTATTGGAATAGAATTATATTTAAAAATGTTAGAAGATGAAATCAAAAAATTAAAGGGATTACCAGTAATGGAAGAAAAGACAGATGAACAACCTCTTATTAATGTGGCAACTTCTATTTCAGATGATTATGTAGAAGAAACAGATTTAAAAATTGAAATTCATAAAAAGATAAATGAAATTAATTCTTATGAGATGTTAAATAAAATCAAGTTAGAATTAGAAGATCGATTTGGAAAATTAAGTGATGAAATGTTAATTTATATGTATGAAGAATTATTTGAGAATAAGGCTAAAAAAATTGGAATCACAAAAGTTAGACAAACGAATAATTTTATTGAATTGACATTATCCAAAGAGTTAACAAATCAATTGGATGGACAACATTTATTTTTGGAAACTAGTAAATTATCTAGAATGTTTCGTTTTAAAATGACATTAGGATGTCTTGTTATAACACTTGATATTGTCAAATTAGAAAAGCATTATATTTATTATCTTCTTGATTTTATAAAAATATTAGAACAATCAAAAAAATAGTCATTTGACTATTTTTTTTCAATTGTATTAATAATACTTGGAATAAATTGTTTTTTACGAGATACACATCCATCAATATAGGATCCTTCTTTTAAATCATCTATATCAAAACTATTTGCGAAAACTTCTTTCGCTTGTTCATTGTAATAAATGTAAGAACCATTCTTAATAATATCAGTTGCAAATAAGGCTAATGCATAATAATCACTATTTTCAGCTATTTGATTAATTAATTCCACATATTCTTCTTTTTCATTTTCAATCTCACTAATATCGAATGTTGTAATTTGTCCTATTCCTACTTTTTTCTCATCTATTGTAAAGTTTTTGAAATCCATAAATAATATATCTTCTTTTGATTTTCCTTTTAAAGATGATCCTGCTTTTAATAATTCCATTCCATATTTTTCTAAATCTACTTGAGCAATAGTTGCTAATTCATTTGCTGCTTTTTTATCTATATCAGTAGTTGTTGGTGAACGGAACAATAATGTGTCAGATATGATACCTGATAACATTAAACCAGCAATATTTTTTGGAATTTTTATTTGATTTTCTTTATATAAAAGATAAATAATTGTGTTTGAACTACCTAGAGGCATATTTCTAAAATTAATTGGAAGACTTGTTCCTAGTGTTCCAATTTTGTGATGATCGATAATTTCTACAATTTCTGCTTCTTCTAACCCATCTACGCTTTGAATTGCTTCATTATGATCAACAAGGATTACCTTTTTACGTGTAGCATCATTAATGTCTGAAATACGCATAAGTCCTAAACATTCGTTATTTTTATTGATAATCGGATAATTGCTATATTTAAATTTTTTTGTTTTATCCATTACATCGTCAACAGTATCTTCTTCATTGAAACAAATAATATTTTGATTCTCTGTAATTGTGCTTAAAAAATTTGCTAACCATATTTTACGTGATGTAGTAAAACTGTCATAATTTGTACGAATAATGTTAACTTTATTTTTTCTAGCGATATCTAGGTGAATATCTTTAATTTCGGAATTTCCTGTTAGAACGATTAATTTTACATTATTATTGACAGCATATTCAATAATACTATGACGATCACCAACGATAAGCCCTATTTTACTATCTACATTTACATTTTCTATAAATGTAGTGCTACGATAGGAAGCTGTTAATAATTTTATATCAAATTCATCATCAAATTTTAGGATAATTTCTCCATTTATTGATTTTAAAATATTATCGTAAGAAGCATTTAAATGATTTAATTCTTCTTTCATTTGATATTTTGCAATATCTTTCATTGAAATTAATCCAGAAAATTTTCCATCTTTATCTATTACTGGTAAATTACCAATATTAAATTTATTCATATAATTATAGCCATCGTAAATAGATTGATCATTTTTTAAGAAATAATCTTTTATATATTTTGTATCTTTGACTTGTAATTTTACATCATTTAAATATTTTGGCTCATCTTCCTTAAAATAATTCAAAGCAAATTTAGTTTCATTATTTAAATTTCCTAAAGTTCTTGGTTCAGCAGGGATCCCTAATTGAGTTTTTAAATTAGATAGTGAAATTGCTGCAGCAATACTATCTGTATCTGGTTTTTTATGACCAAAAACATATATTTTTTCCATATAAATCACTCCTTTCACGATTATAACACATAAATTTGGAAAATCAATCCAAAATATTAAAGAAAGTGAGGTATAAGATGAAGGCAACTGGTGTTGTAAGAAGAATTGATGAACTAGGACGTATAGTTATACCGAAAGAAATTAGAAAGAATTTTAGAATTAAAGAAGGAGAAAATGTTGAAATTTATATTGATGATAATAATATTATTTTAAAAAAATACTCGGAATTAAAAAATGTATCCGATATTTCTTCTAACATTATTGATTCTGTTTTTTCTGTAATTAATAAAGATATTATTATTACGGATATGAGTAACATTATGGAATTAAGCTCATCTTTAAAAAATGTTTTTTTTAATAAAGAATTAAGTGTAGAATATCAAAATATGCTTTCAAAAAGAGAAAAAATCATTCAAAAATCATCGAAAAATTTATGTATTACAGATCAAATCGTAGATTATTCTTATATTGTAAATCCAATGATTGTAAATGGTGATTTAATTGGTAGTATTGTATTATTATCTAAAGATACTATAACTAATAATGATATAATAGTAGTGGACATTATTACCAAAATTTTGACTAAATATATTGAAGAATAAAGAGATGTATGATATAATTTTAGTGTTTATTGAAATGTTGTGAAGGAAAGAAAAATGAATTTATTTTGATAGAGAGCTTATGTTTGGTGGAAATAAGTAAAATAGTCATTTGAAATGGTTCTGGAATAGATTAAGTGATATTTAGCTTAATCCGTAATTATGCGTTAAATATTTGAGGTAGATGTAAATCTATAAAATAAGGTGGTACCACGTGAACTGCGTCCTTAATCTAGGACACAGTTTTTATTTTTGAGGTGAAATATGAGATTTTTTGAAAAAATTAGTTATGAATAGTTTAAAAAAGATGTAAAGGATGATGTAAATTTATATAATTCATATCATATTCCAGCAAGAGAAACAAAATTTGCAGCAGGTTATGATTTTGAAGCGATAGAACAATTTATTTTAAAGCCAAATGAAGTGAAGAAAATACCAACAGGTATTAAAGTAAATATGAATGATGGTGAAGTTTTGTTATTATTTGTTAGAAGTAGCATGGGATTCAAATATAATGTTAGATTGTGTAATCAAGTAGGTGTTATAGATAAAGATTATTATAGTAATGTAGACAATGAAGGACATATTTTTGTTAAATTACAAAATGAAGGAATGAAAGATTATGTTGTTCATAAAGGTGACAAAATTTGTCAAGGAATTTTTATAAAATATTTATTAACAGAGGAACAAGAAAATTTTGTTGAACGAAGAAGTGATTATTAGGAGGTAATTTATGAAAGAAAAATTTTACATTTCAACAGCAATAGCTTATGCTTCAGGAAAACCACATATTGGAAATACTTATGAAATTGTTTTAGCTGATGCTATTGCTCGTTATAAAAGATTACAAGGATATGATGTTTATTTTCAAACAGGTACAGATGAACATGGTGAAAAAATAGAGGAAAAGGCGAGATCAGCAGGAATGAATCCACAAGAATATGTAGATGAAATTGCTTTAGAAGTTAGAAAAATATGGGACGTTATGAATACTAGTTATGATAAATTTATTCGAACAACCAATCCTGCTCATAAAGAAATGGTTTCTAAAATTTTCAAAAAACTTTACGACCAAGGTGATATTTATCTAGGAAAATATGAAGGTTTATATTGTACACCATGTGAATCATTCTTTACCGAATCACAATTAATAGATGGAAAATGTCCTGATTGTGGTCGAGAAGTTCATCTAACAAGTGAGGACGCATATTTCTTTAAACTAAGTAACTATACAGATAGATTGATAAAATACATGGATGAACATCCTCATTTCATTGAACCAGAAAGTAGAAAAAATGAAATCGTAAATAACTTTATTAAACCTGGATTACAAGATCTTTGTGTATCTAGAACATCATTTGATTGGGGAATTCCAGTAACATTTGATGACAAACATGTTATCTATGTATGGATTGATGCTTTGAGCAATTATATCACATTTTTAGGATACGACGTAGATGGAAATAGTACTGAAGAATTTAAAAAATATTGGCCAGCAGATATCCACTTGATTGGTAAAGATATTTTAAGATTCCATACAATTTATTGGCCAATTATGTTAATGGCATTAGATTTACCACTTCCAAAAAAGATTTTTGGTCATCCATGGGTTCTATATGGAAATGATAAAATGAGCAAATCAAAAGGAAATATTATGTATGCTGATGATTTAGTTCAAGAATTTGGTGTAGATGCTATCAGATATTATTTATTACACGAAATTCCTTTTGCAAGTGACGGTACAATTACATATGAATTATTGATTGAAAGAATTAATTCTGATTTGGCCAATATTTTAGGAAATTTAGTAAATAGAACTATATCTATGGCTCACAAGTATTTTGACGGGATTGTTTATGAACCAACTTGTAAAGAAGAAATTGATGAAGAATTAATTCATTTGGTTTTAGAAACGCCTACTAAAGTAACAGAAAAAATGGATGAATTGAGAGTAGCTGAAGCAATTGACTTAATTTTTGATATTTTTAGAAGATGTAATAAATATATAGATGAAACAACCCCTTGGATTTTAGCAAAAGATGAATCTAAACAAGACCGTTTAAAGACAGTTTTGTATAATTTATTAGAAGCGATTCGTTCTGGGGCAACACTATTACAAGCTTTTTTACCTGGAACATCTGACAAAATTTTCCAACAGTTAAATACGGAAAATCGTTATATAGAAAGTATCAATTTTAAAGGTTTAGATTATGGAATTAAATTAAATCAACCAGAGCCATTATTCATTAGAATTGATAAAGAAAAGAAATTAGAAGAATTACGTCAAAAAAATGTGTAAAATGATGTAAATTGTCAAAAAAAAGATGTTTGTTTTGTTTGAATTGTTCAATTATATATGATATATTTATTTTGTTGTATAGAAAGGGAACGGAATATGTCACTAAACAAACTAAAAGAATCGAAGTATGTTTTAATGACGATAGTAGCTTTTTATGCTTTAATAACGTGCAATGTCATTGTTAATTTTAACTTGTTAGACGCTGCATATTTAGTATTTATGATAAGTTGTTTAATTCGATATATTATAATTTGTAGAGAAGATAGAAACTAAATAATTGGTTTCTATTTTTGTATAGGAGGATATTATGGTAATAGATACGCATTGTCATATTTTAAGTGAAGAATATGATAATATTGATGAAATAATAGAAGAAATGAAAGACAATATATTAGTCGTTAGTGGATATAACGATAAAACAAATCATGAGGTATTACAAATCATTCATAAATATCCTAATGTATACGGAACAATAGGAATTCATCCTAGCGAAATATCAGATATCAAAGACGAATTTTTTGCTTTCATCGAAGATTTCATTTTCAGCAAATACTGCAACCCAGTCATCCAGGTCACCGATCATCTGAGCACGCTCGACTTCCTTCTGTTCCAGGTCAGCTTTTGTCTTCGTGATCACGGCCTGCAGCTGTTGTTTTTTCAACTGCAGGGTAGGAAGATAACGCTGATACTGTTTCAGGCGGTCTTTCTGCACCTTCTGCTCATTTTTTGTAAGTTTGATAGCCATCAGCTGCTCCTTTTAGTTTAATGCTTCTTTGTTTGGCCATCTCTCCTGCAGAAGACTTGTCTTCAAACCGGTTTCGTTTGGCTCGAAGCACTCTGCAAGAATTTCCCAACCAAGATCAAGTGCATTTTCAAGTGGGATATTAACACTAAGGTCCATTAATTTTGTTTCGAACAATTCACCGTATTTCAGGAGTTTCTCGTCCCATTCACTCATAAGGAATCCCATGGATTTCTTCTCAAGAGCTTCCTTGTACTGTGAGTACAGACGAATCATACCATCCATCAATGC
>ERZ773235.3310-NODE-3310-length-11667-cov-5.279625_pt1 | contig 11667 bp, 9 predicted proteins | sample MGYA00580522_ERZ773235 | MGnify/ENA primary metagenome ERZ773235 (study PRJEB29015, sample SAMEA2737797) | human gut metagenome | biome: human gut; feature: human-associated habitat; material: faeces | place: China | collected 2012 ...
TCGTAGGCGCCATCACGGAAAAGAAGCAGGCGGAGACGCTGCAAAAGCTCATCGATCAAGCGCTCGCCGCCGATATGGGCTGATCCGAGATTTAAAAAGTGCCTGCTGCGCGCCATTGCATTGCCCATGGCGCACGAAGGGGCAGAGTGAGCCCAGCTTCCCCTGAAAGCAGGGGTTCTTTAACAGACGTTTACCGCCTGCCGATCGAAGTCGGCAGGCGGTATTTTTGAATGAATTGTTAAATCATAGAACTCTCTCTTGCAATTTCAAAAAAACTTGCTAAAATATTACGTAGCTTGCTACGTAAATCAAGGGAGGTGATCGTGGCATGTTAACCTTTGGCCGCATCTTCCGCAGCCTGGACTGTGCGCTGGGGCAGCGGATGGATCAGGCATTGTCCGGTATGGACCTTACCTTTTCCCAGGGCCACATCATGGGCTACCTCGCCCACCGGGATACACCGCCCTGCGCCAAGGACATTGAAGACCGGTTTCATCTGAGCCATCCTACGGTCTCCGGCCTGCTGGCCCGTCTGGAAAAGAAGGAGTTCATCGAAGTGCGGGAAGATCCGGAGGATCGGCGGCGAAAGCTCGTCTACATTCTGCCCAAAGGACAGCAATGCAACGAAACCATGTACGCCGTCATCCAGAGCGGCGACAAGAAGCTCCTGGAGGGCTTCACGCCGGAGGAGAAGGCGCAGTTCCGGGAGTACCTGCTCCGGGCACTGCACAACGTGTCTCCGGATTTTGACATCGAGAAAGTGAAAAAGGAGGAATCTCGAAAATGATAAAACGTTTCGCCCAGTGCCTGCGCGAGTATAAATGGACGGCACTGGTAAGCCCCGTCTGCATGATCGGCGAGGTAGCCATGGAAGTGACCATCCCCCTGGTTATGGCAGACCTGTATGACTACGGCATTGCTGTGGGCAATATGACTGTGGTGTGGCAGAAGGCTCTGCAGCTGCTCATCTGCGCCATTGTGTCGCTGATGTTTGGCGTTATGTCCGCCAACTATGCCTCCAAGGCTGCTACGGGCTTTGCCCGGAACCTGCGCCACGATATGTACTACCGGGTGCAGGATTTCAGCTTCTCCAATATTGACAAATTCTCCTCGGCCTCCATCGTCACCCGGCTGACCTCGGATGTGGCCAACATCCAGATGGCCTTCCAGATGATGATCCGTATGGCCATTCGGTGCCCCATGATGCTGATCCTCGCCATGGTCTCCTCCATGCGCATCAGCCCCAAGCTCAGCACCGTGTATTTCATTGCCATTCCCATTCTGGCCGCCGTGCTGCTGGGCATTGTGCCCCTGGTCTTCAAGATTTTTGACCGGGTGTTCAAGACCTATGACCGGCTGAATACCGTGGTTCAGGAAAACGTCCATGGCATTCGCGTGGTCAAGAGCTTCGTCAGAGAGGACAAGGAGGTCAGCAAGTTCAAGACCATTTCCAAAGCTATCTACGATGATTTCTGCAAGGCAGAGCACATCCTGGCCCTCAATGCCCCGGCTATGCAGATCTGCGTCTACGCCTGCATTCTGACAATCTCCTGGGTGGGTGCCAAGATGGTGGTTGCCTCCGGCAACAATGCCGCCCTGGGCCTGACCACCGGCGGGCTCAGCTCCATGTTCACCTACACCACCCAGATCCTTTCCAGCCTGATGATGCTCTCCATGGTCTTCGTCATGGTCATCATGTCCCAGGCACCCCTGCGCCGCTGCTATGAGATCTTGCAGGAGGAGCCCAACCTGACCTCTCCCGAGAACGCCGTGGAGGAGGTGAGCGACGGCTCCATCGACTTTGAGAACGTCTCCTTCCGCTACTCCCGGAAGGCCAAGCGGCCCGCGCTGCAGAATGTGAATCTGCATATTCCCAGCGGCGCTACCGTGGGCATTCTGGGCTCCACCGGCTCCTCCAAGAGTACCCTGGTGCAGCTGATTCCCAGACTGTACGATGTGACCGAGGGCAGCGTCAAGGTGGGCGGCATCGATGTCAAGGACTACGACCTGGAGGTGCTCCGGGACAATGTAGCCATGGTGCTGCAAAAGAACACCCTGTTCTCCGGCTCCATCAAGGAAAACCTGCGCTGGGGCAACGCCAACGCCACGGATGAGGAGCTGATCCACGCCTGTAAGCTGGCCTGTGCCGATGAGTTCATCACCTCCTTCCCGGATGGCTACGATACCCACATCGAGCAGGGGGGCAGCAACGTTTCCGGCGGCCAGAAGCAGCGGCTGTGCATTGCCCGTGCCCTGCTGAAAAAGCCTAAGATCCTGATCCTGGACGACTCCACCTCCGCTGTGGATACCCATACGGACGCCATGATCCGCAAGGCCTTCAAGGAAGAAATTCCCGGAACCACCAAGCTGATCATTGCCCAGCGTATCTCCTCCATTCAGGATTCCAACATCATCATTGTCATGGAAAACGGCCAGGTTGCCTGTGTGGGTGACCACGAGACCCTGATGAAGAATTCCGACTTCTATCGGGGCATCTATGAATCTCAGCAGAAAGGAAGTGAAGACTGATGCCCGGTCCCGGACAAATGCGCGGCGATGGCCGCAAGGCGGCAAACCCCGGAAAAACCCTCCTGCGTTTGCTCAGCTATATGAAAAACTATACCCCGCTGCTGGTATTCGTCTTCCTCTGCATCATTGCCACCTCTGTGGCCCAGGCTCAGGGCAGCCGTGCCCTGGGACCTCTGGTTGACGAATATATCCTGCCCATGGTGGCCACCGGCTCTACGGATTTTGGCGCTCTGAAAGCCTACCTTGTGAAGCTTGCCTGCATCTTCGGCTTCGGCATTGTGGGCACCTTCCTCTTCAACTACCTGATGGTAGGCGTGACCCAGGGTGTGCAGAAGACCATCCGTGACGACCTGTTTGCCAAGATGCAGCGCCTGCCTCTGCGCTACTTCGACAGCCATGCCGCCGGTGACATCATGTCCCGCTACACCAGCGATATCGATACCCTGCGGCAGGTGATCTCCCAGTCTATCCCACAGTGTGTGTCCTCTGCGGTGACGCTGGTGGTGGTGCTGTGGAACCTGATCGATACCTCCTGGATCTTGACCGTTGTCATGTGCTTCACCGTGGGCCTCATCATCTATGTGACCAAGGTGCTGGCAGGCAAGTCCGCAGGCTTCTTCATCGGCCAGCAGCGTGCCCTGGGCGCGGTCAACGGCTATATCGAGGAGATGATCTCCGGCCAGAAGGTGGTCAAGATCTTCAACCACGAGGAGGTCTGCAAGGAGGACTTCGACAAGCTCAATGAGGAGCTGCGGGTGAACGCCTACAGCGCCGGCAAGTTCTCCAATATGCTGGGCCCCATCAACAATAACCTGGGCTATGTGCAGTATGCGGTCCTGGCCGTTGTGGGCGGACTGCTGTGCATCAAGTCCAACAACTCCCTGCTGACCCTGGGCAATCTGATGGCCTTCATGGTGCTCTCCCGGAGCTTCAATATGCCCATCTCCCAGATCTCCAACCAGATCAATGCCATTGTCATGGCTCTGGCCGGTGCCGAGCGCATCTTCGCCCTGATGGACGAGGAGCCCGAGCAGGACGAGGGATACGTGACCCTGGTCAATGCCCATGTGGATGCGGACGGCACCGTCCACGAGTGCCCCGAGCACACCGGCCACTGGGCCTGGAAGCACCCCCACCAGGGGGACGGCTCCGTCACCTATACGGAACTGAAGGGCGACATCACCATGGAGCACGTGGACTTTGGCTATGTGCCGGAGAAGACCGTGCTGCATGACGTGACCCTCTATGCCCATCCCGGCCAGAAGATCGCCTTCGTGGGCGCTACCGGCGCCGGCAAGACCACCATTACGAACCTCATCAACCGGTTCTACGACATTGCCGACGGCAAGATCCGCTACGACGGCATCAACGTCAATAAGATTGCCAAGCCCGATCTGCGGCACTCCCTGGGCATCGTGCTCCAGGAGACCAACCTGTTCACCGGCACCGTTATGGAGAACATCCGCTATGGCAAGCTGGATGCCACCGATGAGGAGTGCATCCGGGCGGCCAAGCTGGCCAACGCAGACGGCTTTATCACCCGTCTGCCCGATGGCTACGACACCATGCTCACTGCCAACGGCGGCAACCTGTCCCAGGGCCAGCGGCAGCTGATCGCCATTGCCCGGGCAGCCGTGGCCGATCCCCCCGTTATGATCCTTGATGAGGCCACCTCCTCCATCGATACCCATACGGAGGCCCTGGTGCAGGCCGGCATGGATGCGCTGATGAAGGGCCGCACGGTGTTCGTCATTGCCCACCGGCTGTCTACGGTCCGCAATTCCGACTGCATCATGGTCCTGGACCATGGCCGCATCATCGAGCGCGGCACCCACGACGATCTGATCGCCCAGAAGGGCACCTACTATCAGCTCTACACCGGCGCATTCGAGCTGGAATAATCCCGATCCGCCTGAATAGTACCCCCAATGCCTCCACCGGCATTGGGGGAATTATTTCCAGGAGGTCATCAGCTGCCTGATTGAGGGAACGGACAGCGCCATGCTGTTTGATTCCGGCATGGGCATCGGGGACATGCACTATGGCCACGACTGCTATCCCTTCGAAGGCTTCTCCATTGCCCTTTAGGGGTTTCCTTGAATCGAAAAAAGGCATTGCGCGCCTTGCGGCCCGCAATGCCTTTTGCATACGGAGAAGCTTACCCGTTGACCAGGGCTACGGCCACGTCATTGACGTTGGTGCCGGTGGGACCGGTGATAATGAGACCGCCGATTTTTTCCAGGGCGTGATAAGCATCGTTCTCCTGCAAAACATCGTAGACGGACAGTCCCTGGGCCCGGAGTGCGGCGTTGGATTCGCCGTCCACATAGCCGCCGGCGGCATCCGTGGGGCCGTCAGTGCCATCGCTGCCCACACTGAAAACGCACACGCCGGGCAGCCCCTCCAGATGAGGTGCTGCGGCCAGAGCAAGCTCCTGATTTCGCCCGCCCTTGCCGTGACCGGTGAGCTGGACCACGGTCTCACCGCCGGCCAGGAAGGCCAGCTTCTGCCCCTTCCCGGCATGGGTCCGGAGAACGGTACCAAGGAAGCTGCCCGCCTCCTTGGCCTGGCAGCACAGCTGATCCGTCAGAAGGACCGGAGTATAGCCCAGTTTTTCACATTCTGCGCCTGCTGCGGCGCAGAGTTCCCGGACGGAGCCGGTGATCTGGGTGGTGACGTTGTGCAGCACCTTTGGGGTTTCCGTGTGCAGGCATGCCTCTGCCTCGGGGGTCAGACGCAGGTGATATTTTTCCGCGATGGCCAGGGCCTGGTCACAGGTGGTGCTGTCCGGAACGGCGGGGCCGGAGGCAATCATATCCAGCGGGTCACCCAGAATATCGGACAGCACAATGGAGAACACCCGGGCCGGGGCACAGAGCTCGGCAAACCGGCCGCCCTTGACCGCGGAGAGCCGCTTGCGGATGGTATTGATCTCCACAATGTCCGCCCCGCAGGCCAGCAGCTGCGATGTAATATCCTGGAGCTCCTCTCCGCTGACCTTGGGCTTTTCAAACAGGGCGCTGCCGCCGCCGGACAGCAGGAACAGCACCGTGTCCTGCCCGGTCAGGCCGGAGACCAGGTCGATGGCGGCCTGGGTGGCTGCGAAGGAGTTTTCGTCGGGGACGGGATGCCCCGCCTCCCGGCAGTCGATCTTCCCCAGGGGGGCCTTCACATGGTCGTATTTGGTAATGACGATGCCCTTCTCAATCCGGTCGCCCAGGCAGTCCCGGGCGGCCTTTGCCATGTTCCAGGCAGCCTTGCCTGCCGCAACCAGGATCACCCGGCCTGGGAAGGAAGCACCCTTCAGCGCCCGGGCTACCGCATCGTCCGGCTGCACAGCCCGGATGGAGGAAGCAATGATTTGATTTGCGTGGGTACGCATTGCCGTATCCATTCATGATCACCTCACGTTGAAATTAGGGAAGGGCAGGGCAGCTGTGCCGCCCTGCCCGAAAGCTTATTGTATCACAGAATCAGGGAGAGAATGAAGATGCCAACCATGGAGGACAGGCCCAGGACCAGCGTCAGCATGGTCTGCGTCTTATAGCCCTGCTCGGGGGTCATCTGACCGAAGTTGGTGACGACCCAGAAGTAGGAGTCGTTGGCGTGGGAAACGGTCATGGCGCCGGCGCCGATGGCCATAACGACCAGAGCGATCTCAGCCGGGGAGGTGAAGCCAATAGCCCCCAGCAGAGGAGCCACAATACCGGCGGTGGTGGTGATGGCCACGGTGGAGGAGCCCTGTGCAGACTTCAGGATGGCAGCCAGCAGGAAGGGGAAGAAGATGCCCACGGTGCCCAGCACGGTGGCGTGCGCGGTGATAAAGTTCACCATGTCGCTGGTGGCGATGACCTTGCCCAGCACGCCGCCGGCGGCGGTGACGAACAGGATGGGTCCGGTGACCTTCAGGGTGTCGTTGGTCATGTCGTAGAACTTATCCAGCTTCTTGGTAGTAGCCAGCTGAATGACGGCGCAGATGGTGCCGACGCCCAAGGCGATGATGGGCTTGCCCAGGAAGTTGAACAAATCAAAGGCGATGCCGGTCCAGCCGGCCATGGAGGCGATGGAACCCAGAGCCATCAGGATGATGGGGACGATGATGGGAGCCAGTGCATTGAAGCCGCCGGGCAGCTTGCCGTAAGAAGCAACCAGCTCTTCGTAGGTCTTGACGTTCTCAGCGGAATCGGCGGTTTCATCGGCGCTCTGGACCTTCTTGCCGATGTACTTGGCAAACAGCAGACCGGCAATCAGGGGCAGAATGGAAGCTGCAACGCCGAGACCCATGACCAGCAGCAGATTGTCACCGATGCCCAGGGTGTTGGCGGCGGCGATGGGGCCGGGCGTGGGCGGGATGAACACATGGGAGATGTACAGACCGGCGGACAGGGCCACGGTCATGGCCACGCTGGAGGTCTTGGTCCGGCGGACCATAGCCCGGCGGATGGGATCCAGGATGACAAAGCCGCTGTCACAGAACACGGGGATGGAGACGACCCAGCCCATGAGCTCGATGGCCAGCTCGGGGTTCTTCTGACCCACCAGCTTGACGACCATGTCGGCCAGCTTCAGGGCAGCACCGGTCTGCTCCAGCACGGTGCCGATCAGAGCGCCCAGGATAATGACGATGCCGATGGAGCTGAAGGTTCCGGAGAAGCCCGCGCCGATGACATTGGCAATATCGCCCAGAGGAATGCCTGCCAGAAGTGCCAGAATCAGAGAGACACTCATGATAGACAGGAAGGGATGGACCTTGAACTTGGAGATGGCTACAATCATAACAACGATTGCCAGCACGAATGTAATGATAAGGGGTACGCCGGTCATAGTAGAATCCTCCTTCTATATTTGAGCAGATTGCACAAGACTCTGCGCCTTCGTAACTGCTCTGCTGTTAATATATTATAGGACCGGAGGAAAAAATGCAATGGTACCGGGGACGCAAAAAGAAACCGCTTTCTGTTACGGGTAACAAGTTCTGTCAGAAAGTGCGCCCTTCCTCGCTGCGGCTGAGCTCCAGATAGAAGAGCATGGCGAGGTACAGCGCCGGGGCCTGACTGGGTTGGCGTACATCCAGCCCGGTCAGCTCTGCCAGGCGCTTGATGCGGTACTGGACCGTATTTTTGTGGATGAAAAGCGCCTGGGAAATGGCCTGAACAGAGCCTTCTGCACTGAAAAAGGCCTCCAGAAGGCTGATCTGCTCGGCAATTTCGCCGTTGCCGCAGTTCCGAAAGACCTTTTTCAGGTAGGCCTGCTTCCGGTCCCGGGATACGTCGTCCATCAACAGCTCTATGTTCAGCGCTTCGTAGCAGCGGATATCCGTATTGCTGTAGGCGGTGGTGTGCCAGGCCCGGTTGGCCTGCAAATAGGCCTCGTGGAGGTCTTCCGTCGGGCCGTCGATGCCGAAGATCATCTCCACATCCAGCTCCTGACGGATCTCCCGGCTGAGGGTCCGGCACAGGGCGACCATTTTCTCCGTGCTCTGCTTGCGCACCAGCAGGATCTGCCGGGCGGCATTGCGCAGCAGGATGCCGCCCTGCTGGCCGATACGGGCATTCAGCGCCCTGTCGATCTTCTCCAGGATCATCTGGCCGTCCAGGGAGTCCGTGTATTTTTCCCGGTCCATGGCGGAGGCAACAATGCAGCGCCTGGGACTGCGAATATCGATGCCCAGGGCGAAGCCGCGCTCGGAAAGTGTCCTGGGGTTGTTCAGGCCGGTGCCCAGGATCCAGTCCTCCAGAAAGCGGCTGCGCACACGCAGGTCCAGCTGCCGGTTGTCCAGCTCGGACCGTTCCCGGATGAGGATCTCCGCCATTTTCTTGACGATCTGGCCGTATTCGATGACGGCGTCGTAGTCGCCGGTGATGCCGATGACTCCCTGGAGCTGCCCATCCACCACAATGGGCAGATTGATGCCCCGGCGCACATCGGGCAGCTCGTTTTCCAGCTCCGGCGTGATGTAAAATTCCGGAAGGTGCTGGGAGATGATGCGGTAGGCCCCCTCGTGGAATTTGCCGATCCGGGCAGGGTCGTTGCTGGCGATGATGTGCCCGGTCTCGTCCATCAGATTGATATTCTGCCGGACCAGCTTGCCGATCTCTTCCACGATCTGCTGGGCGCTTTTCTTCGTGATCCGCATGGACAGTCTGCCTCGCTTTACCTGCCGAGTTGGATACCGGTCAGGTACGCATAGTATTTTGCAATGGCACTGTGGTCGCTGCCGCCGCAGTCGTGGTGGTGGAGCCACTCCAGGACCTCTTGTACGGCTGCGGTCATGGGGACGGGGGCACCCACGGTGTGGGCACAGTCCAGGGCGTTGTTCAGGTCCTTGATGTGCAGGTCGATCTTAAAGCCGGGCTTGTCGTTCCCTGCAAGCATCATGGGCCCCTTGGCATCCAGAACGGTGGAGCCGGCCAGTCCGCCCCGGATGGCCCGGAACACCAGCTCGGGGTCTACACCGGCCTTCTGGGCCAGGGTGAAGGCCTCGGCTACGGCCTGAATGTTGCAGGCGACGATAATCTGGTTTGCCAGCTTGGTGGTGTTGCCTGCGCCCACGTCGCCGCAGCGAACGGCGGAAGCGCCCATGGTCAGCAGCATGTCCCTGCACCTGTCGAAAACTGCCTGCTTGCCGCCCACCATGAAGCTCAGGGTGCCGTCGATGGCCTTGGGCTCTCCGCCGGAGACAGGGGCATCCAGCATCTCAATGTCCTTTTCGGCCAGCTTGGTGGCGATCTCCTTGCTGACCACAGGGCTGATGGAGCTGCAGTCCACAAAAATCTGCCCGGCGTGCATATAGGAAGCCACCGCATCCGCTCCCAGCATGACCTCCTGCACCTGGGGGCCGTTGGGCAGCATGGTGATGATCACATCACAGTTCTGCCCCAATTCCTGCCGGGAGCCCGGATGGGCCCCGCAGGCCGCCAGCTCGTCCATGGCAGCCCGGCTGCGGTTATGGACCCACACCTCGTAGCCCGCCTTCAGCAGATTCTTTGCCATGGGCTTGCCCATGATACCAAGGCCGATAAAACCGATTTTCATAGGAAGGACCTCACTTTGCGTTCAATTTGGATACGATTAGTATACGCGCCGCAGCGCAATTGCGCAATTGACAAAAACCACAAAGCTGCGCCCTGCTTTTTTGATCGCCCAAAACAGGAAGCACGGGAGGAAAAAAGATGAACCGGTTCAAAATGAATGTCGTCAACTGCGCCATGCTGGGGGCCTTTGTGTGTGCCATGCCCAAGCGGCCGGGGGAGCGGATACCGGCGGCCGATTTACCCTTGGGGGCAAATCGTAGGGAGCGTTCGGCATCCAGCTGCCGAACGGCAAGTGCCCGCCGGGCACTTGCATTGGATGGGTTCGATTCCCTTCCTTTTTTCCCAAAACAAAAACAGCATCCCGATGGGATGCTGTTTTGTTTTGGAGCAGGGTACGGGAATCGAACCCGCCTCTGTGGCTTGGGAAGCGACCATTCTACCGATGAACTAACCCTGCATTGCCGCTATTATAGCAGATGGGGGAGAAAAAATCAATGCCTTTTTTGCCGGTGCCGCATTTCTCTTCTCTCTCTGGAAAAATGCAGCCCTTTGTGCTATGATAGGAAAAAACCATCCAAAGGAGAACGCCTATGCTTCCGGAAGCCTTTTTGAAACGAATGGAGAACCAGCTGGGGGCGGAGTACCCGGAATTTTTGAAGAGCCTGGAGCGGCCCCGGGCGGTGGCGCTGCGGTTCAATCCGCTGAAAGGGGAGACCCATCAGCTGCCCTTCGTGGGGGAGCAGGTGCCCTGGGAGCCCATGGGATACTACTACGACCCGGCTTCCCGGCCGGGGCTGCACCCTTACCATGAGGCGGGGGTGTACTATTTGCAGGAGGCCAGCGCCATGTCCGCCGTGGTTCTGCTTGACCCCCGGCCCGGAGAGCGGATCTGCGATCTCTGCGCCGCCCCCGGGGGAAAATCCACCCAGATTGCGGGAAGAATGCTGGGGCAGGGGCTGCTGCTCTGCAATGAGTACAGCCCTGCCCGGGCAAAGATCCTCGCCCGGAACATCGAGCGCATGGGCGTGGCCAATGCCATTGTGACCAACGAGAAGACGGAGCGTCTGGCAGCCAAATTGCCCGGCTTTTTTGACCGGGTGCTGGTGGACGCCCCCTGCTCCGGCGAGGGGATGTTCCGCAAGGAGGAGGCTGCGGTGACGGACTGGAGCCAGCAAACCGTGGAGATGTGCGCCGCCCGCCAGGCGGAGATCCTGGACAATGCGGCGCGTCTTTTAAAGCCCGGCGGACGCTTGGTCTATTCCACCTGCACCTTCGCGCCGGAGGAGAACGAGCAGACCGTAGCGGCGTTTCTGGACCGGCACCCGGAATTCGCCCCGGAAAGGGTGGATGCCCCCTGGTTTACGCCGGGGGAGCAGGGAACCTACCGGATGTGGCCCCACAAGCTGCTGGGCGAGGGACATTTTGGCGCCGTGCTGCGTAAGCTGGACGGGGAAGAGGGGGACATTCCGGAAGAAAAGGGGACTGCCAAGCCAAAACCCTGGCAGAGCTTTGCAAAGGAGACCGGCGTGAACCTGCCGGAAGGAATTTTCCTTGGCTTTGGAGACCGGCTGTATCTGGCCCCCCAGGGCTGCCCGGAGCTGAAGGGACTGCGGGTGCTGCGGCCGGGCCTGGAACTGGGGGAGCTGAAAAAGGACCGGCTGGAGCCTGCCCACGCTCTGGCCCTGTGGGCAAAGCCCCTGGAACGGACGATGGACCTGCCGTCGGAAGGGCCGGAGATCGGGCAATATCTTCACGGCGAGGTGCTGCCCTGCACCGAAAAGGGCTGGTGCCTGGTGACGGTGGACGGCTACAGCATCGGCTGGGGAAAAGGGGACGGAAGGCAGCTGAAAAATCACTATCCTAAGGGCCTGCGGCGGTAAAAAAGAGCTAAGTTTGGTTTATCGAAAGCCCTGTCAAAGCTTTGGGCAGGGAATCCCTCCGGGGGCCCCTTTCTTGTCCCGCCAAGAAAGGGGGAAAGAATGCGGCTTAAGAGGGCGCTGTCGGCAAAGCCGCCCCTCTTAAGAATCTTCCCGGCCTCAAAGCCGACTTAGTCTGTGCTAGGGCACTTCCGGCGCGGAAAATGCGTCTATCTGGGCGCTATGAA
>ERZ773235.3311-NODE-3311-length-11667-cov-3.765243_pt1 | contig 11667 bp, 10 predicted proteins | sample MGYA00580522_ERZ773235 | MGnify/ENA primary metagenome ERZ773235 (study PRJEB29015, sample SAMEA2737797) | human gut metagenome | biome: human gut; feature: human-associated habitat; material: faeces | place: China | collected 2012 ...
TGTTTAAAGACGCCGATATAATCGTGTTGAGCCCCGGTGTGAATCCGAACAAAGATTTTCTCTTGGACGCGCGGCTTGAAAACAAAATCGTTACGAGCGAACTAAATCTCGCATCCGGTGTATGCGCCGCAGAGCAAATCGCCGTTACCGGCACGAACGGAAAAACCACCACGACGATGCTTATCGACCATATTTTGAAAAGAGCCGGCATACATTCGCACGCCGTCGGCAATATCGGCGTGCCGTTTTCCTCAATTGCGGACAAGCTGGACGCAACCGAAACCGCGGTTATAGAAGCAAGCAGTTATCAACTTGAAAATAGCGTCGGTTTTTCTCCCGAAATCGCGGTTTTGCTCAACGTAAAGCCCGACCATATGACGAGACATCTGACGATGAAAAACTACGAAAACGCAAAGGCGAATATCTTTCGCGCGCAAAGCCAAAGCGACTATCTTGTCTACAATGCCGACGACGATATCGTCAGAAATATGGCAAGCGAGGCGGCGTCGCAAAAAGTGCCGTTTTCGACCGAGCATATCGAACCGTCCGGCGCATACGTATCTTCCAACTTTTTGTGTTTCCGAGGAAATCCGATTGTGCCCGTCGACGAAATCGATTTCAAGGGAGAAGAACTTCAAAACGCGCTTGCGGCGGTTGCGACGTGCATGATAAAGGGCGTTTCGGCATTTTGCACTGCGTCCGCGCTTGCGGATTTCAAACGTCCGTCTTATCGTCGTCAGCTGGTTGCAATCGCAGAGGGTGTGTACGTGTACAACGACAGCAAGTCCACCAACGTGTCCGCATGCCTGTGCGCGTGTACGAGCGTGGGAGATTGCGTGCTTATGCTCGGCGGTCGGAAAGGGGAGGAAAATTTCGACGAGCTTTTTTCAAAACTGCCATCAAGCGTAAAGGCGATTACAGTTCAGGGCGAGAATGCCGAAACAATTCTCAAAAGCGCAAAAACTTTCGGATTTAAAAATATCCGCAAACATGACGATTTGCAAAGTGCGGTAGCGTCCGCATTCGAACTTGCAAAGAAGTTTAAAACGGAAAGCATACTTTTTTCGCCGGCGAGCAAGAGTTTCGACTTGTACGAAAACTTTGAAGAGAGAGCAAAAAAATTCGACTCTCAAATTGCCGATTATCTTGCAAAAAGATGACGGAGTTTTCGACTTTTACGAATATGCGCGCAGGCGAGCGCGCAATCGATATGCGTGCAAAGCGCGCATACAAGCGAGCGCGCACGGGCACGCGCAAAACGAGTGCGCAAGGCGTTTTGCAAGATTTGAAACTGTCCGTTCTCGGCAAAGGCAAAGTCGATCGACCTCTTGCGGTTGTTGTGATTTTGCTCAGTCTTTTGGGGCTTGTTTTCATTTATTCCGCCTCGTGTTATTCGGCAAAAGTGCAAACGGGGGATGCCTTCCGCTACGTAAAAACGCAAGCTGTTGCGCTTGTGATAGGAGTGCTTTTGAGCGTGCTTTTGTCAAACGTAAAAGCGCAAACGCTCAAAAAGTTTTCGCCGTTTTTGTATCTTGTGGGACTTGCGCTTTTGGGCGCGGTGTTTTTGCCTGCCGTCGGCGTTGAAAGTTACGGCGCGAAAAGGTGGCTGAATCTCGGATTTTTTACCATACAGCCCAGCGAATACGCCAAGTTTTTTATGGTTATGGCAATTTCGGCATACGCAAGCCAAAGGGATATGAGCAAGTTTGCAAACGTGCTTTTCGTGCTGTTTTTGGGTGGCGCGACGTGCGTGCTTATCATGCTCGAACCCAACATGTCCATAACGATGTGCGTTGTCGGCGTGATATTCATTATGCTTTTTGCAAGCGGCGCAAAAGTTAAGCATCTTGTGTTGCTCTTATTGCCGGTGATTGCCGGAGCGGTGGTGCTTATCGTCGTCGAGCCGTATCGCATGCAACGACTTTTGGCGTTTTTGGACCCGTGGCAATCTCCGCTCGAAGAGGGGTATCAGCTCATACAATCCTATTACGCTTTGGGAAGCGGCGGACTTTTCGGAGTTGGGCTTTTCGCATCGAGGCAGAAATATTTGTTTTTACCCTTTGCCGAGAGCGATTTTATATTGTCCGTAGTCGGTGAAGAAACGGGCATATTCGGCATTGCCGCGATTATGATTTTGTTTTTTATTTTCGCAAAGCGCGGACTCAAAATCGCAAGGGAAGCGTCGGACAGATATTCGTGTTATCTTGCGCTCGGCATAACCGCGGTTACGAGCGTGCAAGCCATGCTCAATATGGCGGTTGTTTGCGGCGCGATTCCTCCGACAGGATTGCCGTTGCCGTTTATGAGCGCGGGCGGAAGTTCGCTTGTCGCGTATCTGTGCGCAGTCGGAGTGCTTGAAGGCATTGCAAAAAATTCCATGCCGTACGTGAGTTTGAAAGACTTTTCGGCATAAGCGCAAGCGCACGTTTGCGCGCGTGAGTGGCACGAAAGGAAATTTTTCGAGCATAGTTTATATCGAGGGAAGTATGTCGAATCAGTATTTGAAAATTATCGGTGGGAATTCGCTTTCGGGACGAGTTGAAGTGCACGGCGCAAAAAATGCGGTTTTGCCTATTCTTGCCGCCGGAATTCTGACGAGCGAGGACGTTATCGTGCAAAATTGTCCGTACATATCCGACGTTGACGCAATGACGGTATTGCTTGAAGAGTTGGGCGCGGAAGTGATACGAAACGGGAGAAATATCATCGTGCGCGGGCAGGCTGCGCACGCGCGAGTTGACGATTTACACTGCAAAGATATGCGCTCGTCTATGTTTATGCTGGGCGCACTTTTGGCAACTCTCGGAGAGGTGGAAACCACTTTTCCCGGCGGATGCTCGATAGGACTTCGTCCTCTCGACATACATCTTGACGGTTTGAAAAAAATGGGCGCGACGGTCGAAATGACCAAAAGCGGAATACGCTGCACGGCAAAGTCGCTTATCGGGGCAAAAATTCTTATGAAATATCCCAGCGTCGGCGCAACGGAAAATCTTATGATGTGCGCAACGCTCGCAAAGGGAAGAACGACGCTTGTCAATTGTGCCAGAGAACCCGAAATAATTTCGCTTGCCGAGTGTTTGCGATCGATGGGAGCGAAAATAAGCGGCGACGGTACGTCGGTGATGAAAATCGAGGGAGTAAAGCGTCTTTTCGGAACGCGGTTTACGCCTATCGGAGATAGAATAGTTGCAGGAACGATTGCGTGCGCCACCGCGCTTTGCGGCGGCGACGTCGAAATCGACGGAGCAAACGTAAATCATCTCGGAGCGGTGATCAATTGTTTGCAAAGCAAAGATTGTAAAATCGACGGGGACGATACGTATATGCGCGTGCGCTCGACAGGGCGCATACACGGCGTGCACGCGCAAAGTGCTCCTTATCCGCTTTTCCCGACGGATATGCAGCCGCAATTGCTTTGCGCTTCTTGTTTTTCGGACGGCGTGAGCGTGATAAGAGAAACAGTGTTTGAAAGCCGATTCGCCCATGTGAAAGAAATGCAAAAGTTGGGTGCAAAGATAAACGTTTGCGGCGATACGGCAACGATATTCGGGTGTGAAAAATCCGATTCGCCGTATTTGATAAAGGGCGGAAGCGTGGTTGCAAGCGACCTTCGCGCAGGCGCGGCTCTTTGCATTGCGGCATTGAAAATAAAAGGCGAAAGCAAGGTGTACGGAGTCGAGTTTATAGACAGGGGGTACGAGAGAATAGAAGACGTGTTTTGCTCGCTGGGCGGATACGTTTTGCGCACAAAAGACAGATAAGTATCGCTATGTTTGCGATAAAGTGGCAATTTTGACAAAAAATGCACCGAATAAACACTTTTTTGATAAAAATCCGTTGACACGATAAGTATTTTATATATAATATTGTTATAAATAATGCGCGCGATAGCGTGTTTTTTAGAAAAAAAGAGGAAGAATATGGGTTCGATTTTCACAAAAGACATAGCCGTTTTGGACGTCAACTCTCGCCTTGTCAGCGCAATCGTGGGCGCAAAGAGGGCGCAGAGCGTTTTTGGCATTAAGTCTGTCGTCGAAAAGCAACACCAAGGTTATGAAAACGGCGAGTGGTTTGACGAGCAAGAAACGGTGCAAATCGCAAAAGCCGTTTTGCTCGAAGCTATGAAGGAAGCGGACTCGCGCACCAAACGTCTTTTCATCGGCGTTCCGGCAGAGTTCGTTACGGTGGTCACCAAAGAAGTTTCCGTGCGCCTTGACAGAGAGCGCAGAGTCATAGACGACGACATATCTTATCTTCTCAAAAAGGGTGACGATTTCGACCACGACAAGTTTTTGACGATAAACACTTCGGCAATCTATTTTTCGGTTGACGGAGAGGACAAAATATATTCCGACGTTCGCGATATGGAGGCGACGACGGTGGAGGCTTGCGTAAGCTATATGCTTTGCGAAACGTCCTTCGTCAAGATGTTCGACACCGTTGCAAACGAGCTTGGTTTCACCGACGTCAGATACGTTGCGACTTGTTGGGCGGAGTGCATGTCCCTTCTCGAAAAAGAGCAACGCGACAACGTGTATATGCTCATCGACATCGGATATTTGTCATCGTCGGTATGCTTGGCAAAGGGGGACGGCATCCTGGATATGAAGTCGTTTTCTATGGGCGGAGCGCACATTTGCGCGGATATATTCGAGGCTTTGGACGTTCCCTTCGAGATGGCGGAAGAGGCAAAACGTCTTGTGGATCTCAACCTCAATTACAGCGACGAAGCGGTGCTTGTCAGCGACGGTGAAAACGCCGTTTACGCACAAGACGCTTGCGAGATCGCAAAGAACAGACTTGACGTATTCGCAGAAATTTTGAGCGACATATTCAAGGAAATCGAGGACGACGCTCCCTCGTATATGTCGGTTTATCTCACCGGCGAGGGCGTTGCTTCGATGCGCGGCGCAAAGAAATACCTGAGCGAACAGCTCGGCAAAAACATTGAAATCATCACTCCGAAACTTCCCGGATTCGTCAAACCGGAGGACAGCTCGAAAGCGTCGCTCTTGGTTATGGCGGACAATCTGTCGAAATTCGATTTCGGAGCGTTTATAAAAAAGTTATTCAACGGAGGTAAAAAATGATAGATTTTGAAAAATTCGGTTGGACACCGAGCGATGAAACTTCTTCCGAGGAAGAAGAAACAGTGCAAGAGGAAGTTGTTGAAGAGCCCGTAGAGGAAGTTCAACACGAGGAATCGCACGAGGAGTATCAACCCGTTTCTCAAAAGAAACCCGGCAAGGCGAATATCGTCGTCGTCGGCGTTGGCGGTGGCGGAAACAACGCTGTCAACAACATGATTAGAGCAGGCATCAAGAGCGCAAGTTTCGTGGTTATGAACACGGATATGCAAGCACTCAACATGTCGCTTGTTCCTCCGCATTGCAAAATTCAACTCGGCGCAAATATGACGGGTGGTTTGGGCGCAGGCTCCGACCCCGAAATCGGCAGAAAAGCCGCCGAGGAATCTCGCGAACGCATCAAAGCCGCACTCAAAGACATCGACCTTTTGTTTATCACCGCAGGTATGGGCGGTGGCACGGGTACCGGTGCCGCTCCCGTGATTGCTGAGATTGCAAAATCCATGAACATTCTCACCGTCGCAGTCGTCACCAAACCTTTCAACTTCGAAGGTGCACAACGTATGAAGAATGCGGAAGAGGGTATCAAAAACCTCAAAAACTTCGTGGATACGCTCCTTGTCATCCCCAACCAAAAACTCATCGAAGTGCTTGACAAAAACATTTCCTTCAAGCGCGCGTTCGAAATCGCCGACGACGTGTTGCGTCAAGGCGTTCAAGGCGTGAGCGACGTCATTGCAAATCCCGAACTTATCAACCTCGACTTTGCCGACGTGCGTACAATCCTTTCAAACAAAGGTCTTGCGCATATGGGTATCGGCTACGGCAAGGGCGAAAAGAGAGTTATCGAGGCAGTGCGCGGCGCAGTGTTCAGTCCTCTTCTTGAAACGGACATCGAGGGCGCAACCGGCATCATCGTCAACATCACGGGTGGCGACGACATGCTCCTTGGCGAAGTCACCGAGGCTTGCGACATCGTCAAACAAGTTGTCGATCCCAGCGCAAATATCATTCTCGGTACGGCGTTCGTTCCCGACAAAAAGGACATCGAAATCACCATCATCGCAACGGGATTTGTGGATAGAAACCTTGCTCCTGCAAGAAGCAGCGCACCTCAACCTCAAAAATCTTTCGCAACCGCGCTTTCTCAAGCGGCGGCAACCGAGGAAGAGAAGGAAGAAGAACAACCCGCTCAACAAGAGCAACCCGTGTTCAATCAAGACATCTTTGCCAATAGACCCGTGTTCGGTTAAATGAAACGACCCGTCGCAACTCCCGAACCGGTACAACCCGTCGTGCAACCTGTTGTTCAACCCGCTCCCGCACCTCAACCCGTTATGCAAGAGAGCGAAATTCAATCTTCGAGAATCGACGTCACCAAAAAACAAGTGCCTGCATTCCTTCGCAGATTGAAGAGAGATCGCGACTAATTCGAAATTTGCAAAATCGTTATTCTAATCCGTTAAAATTTGAATTTTTATAGTTTAAATACAAAAAAATCCTCGTGAAAATCACGAGGATTTTTTTGTGCCTTACGACATGGAAAGAAAGATTTTTCCACTCTTTTGAAATAAACTTTGCTTGTGAGCGTGTATGTGGAACTTGTCATATTCAACAATCTTGCCGTCGATTTGTTTATATCTCTCTCGACGCTTGTGATACGGCGAAAGAGAATAGGCAAGTTGCGTCTTGCGTGCTGTTCGATTTTGGGCGCAATCGTTGCAACCGCTTACGCAGTTGTCCCGAAATTCGCGCAAATTTTAATTAAAATTTTGCTTGCGCCCATCCTTTGTCTTATCCTTGCAAAATGCGATGGGGAAAACTTGAAAGTCAAGATTGTCGATTATGTGAAAACGCTTTGCTGTTTTTGCCTGATTACTTATTTTACAGGCGGTATTGTCTACGGATTGTCCTTTGCACTCGGAATGGATATAAAATCCTATGCGACGCTCGGAATAGTGGCTCTTGCGTGTACTTCGGTTATCGTTTGCGCGCGCCTTATTGCCAAAAAGAAGAGTTCTGGCGGAAAAGCCGTTGTAGGCGTCACTATAACTCTTGACGGTGAAAGCATCTTGCTTAAAGGTCTATGCGACAGCGGAAATCTGCTCACCGACGACGCGAGCGGTTTGCCCGTTATGATTCTTTCAAAATCCGCGTGTCAAAAAATCGGTAAAACTCAAATAGAAGGCTTTGCCACGGTAATGACGGTTGCAGGGGAAAAGTGTATGCCGGTTGTAAAATTCGACAGCGTAAAAGTGGACAACGTGCCTAAAAACGCACTTGGCGCGATGAGCGACTCGGTGTTCGGAGATTATGATGTGATACTGCAAAATTCGATGTTCTAAACAGGTGAATTTGCATTTGCGCCATTATCGATAACAAAAAATCGTCCATGTATCGTCGCCGCTTTGCCAGATATGGCAATTTGATTGTAATAAAAACGAGAAATACGGAGAAAATATATGAAAGGCAAAATCAAAGCGTTGTTTCAAAGGCTTCTTGAAAAGCTGGGACTAAAAGAAAAATCTTTTGTCAACTACATATCGCAAGGCAATTCGCTGCCGTCGCCGCTCACGCCCGACGAAGAAGCGGAAACGGTAAGAAAGTTTCTTGCAGGCGACGAAGAGGCGAGATTATCTCTTATCGAGCACAATTTGCGCCTTGTGGTGTACATCGCAAAGAGATTTGACAACACCGGCGTCGATATGGACGATCTCGTGTCTATCGGCACGATAGGGCTTATCAAAGCGGTGGGGAGCTACAATCCCGACAAGAACATAAAACTTGCCACTTTTGCGTCGAGGTGCATAGAAAACGAAATCCTTATGCATTTGCGAAAGACGGGAAAGCAGCGTGCGGAAGTGTCGCTTGACGAACCCTTGAACGTGGATTGGGAAGGGAATATGCTTCTTCTTTGCGACATCATAGGCACTGATGCCGACGCCGTGTACAACAAGGTTGAAGCAAGCGATGAAAAGCAAATACTAAAAGACACGTTTGACAAGCTTCCGCAGAGAGAGAGGCAAATCCTCGAACTTCGTTTCGGACTTTACGGCAAGGACGAAATGACGCAAAAAGAAATTGCCGACATGATGGGTATATCGCAATCTTATATCTCGCGACTTGAAAAAAAGATTGTGGACAACTTGAAAAAAGATATGTTAAAACTGGGTTAAATAAATTCGGTTTTATGCGAACGCCGAGCGTATATAACGCTCGAAAGTGGCAAAATCGCATATCTAAACCTGCAAAATTGTTTTTGTGCTTTGCTTGCAAGCTACATACTTCTCAAAGGAGGCTTGTATGGGCAAAGTTCAAATCTGCGGTATCGACACTTCGACGCTCCCCAAGATAAGCGCAAAAGAATGTGACGAATTGCTGCTCAAAATCAAAAACGGAGATAAGGATGCGCGCGACTTGTTTTTGCGTGCGAATATGCGACTCGTACTGTCTTGCGTCGGCAGGTTTTCGAAATCGGCAGAGAGTGCGGACGATTTGTTTCAGGTCGGTATGGTGGGGCTTTTGAAGTCCCTTGAAAACTTTGACGTCAATCTCGACGTGCGTTTCTCAACCTATGCAGTGCCTATGATAATCGGCGAGATGCGCAGGGCAATCCGCGATCGCACGACGGTGAAGGTGTCACGGAGCATGCGCGACACCGCTTACAAAGCCTTGAAGGCGCGCGAGGAATTATCGCGTTTCAATGCAAACGATCCGACTATGGTCGAGATTGCAGAGGAAATCGGGGTTCCGCTATCGGAGGTTGCGTGTGCTTTGGATGCGGTGAGCGAGCCGGTATCATTTTACGAGCCCGTGTACAACGATTCGGAGGAAGGGCAGGAGCTTATCGACCAACTTGCCGACAAAAAGGAAACGAGCGAAAATTGGACGGAAAAAATCGCACTGTACGAGGCTTTGAAAGACGTCCCGGAAAGAGAAATGCAAGTCGTGCGACTGCGCTATTTCGACGGGAAAACGCAAATCGAGATAAGCAAACTTGTGGGGATATCGCAAGCGCAGGTATCGCGTCTTGAAAAGTCCGCGATAAAACGTATCAGAGCGTGTATGAATTGAGCCGTTGCATAAGTAGAGTTATATATAATATGTATATAAATAAATTTTAAATTTTACAAATGTAATGTGCGCATAAAAAGCAGTCGGCAAAATATCGGATAAACAGATGTAAAAACGGCGAAACGATATTGAAAAAACACGGTTAATTCCGTGTTTTTTCAATATGAAATATCCTTATTTTGTTCTTGATTTTGCGTATCCGCGTCGCTCATAGTCGAAGCGTAATTGCCGACAAGCTCCACAAGGACGGCGTCCGCGCCGATTTTCATAATGCGATTCCACGGAATATAAATCGTATCCGCACTAGTGATACTTTTAATTATGCTTTTTTTGCCGGGCACGACGATTCCGCACACGTTTCCGCAGCTTGAAAAAATCAAATCGCAGGCTTTGCCGAGTTCTTTGCCGTCTGCGACGTTTATGACGCTTTTTCTTGTTAGTTCCGCAAATGAGTACTGGCGTTGGTTCATACTAAATCATATTCGTCGCATATACGTTTATTCCTTAAAATGCGACGATTTCGACAATATCTTGCATAAAAATCGCATTTTCGACGGCGAATTGTGTGTAAATGGCTCGCAAAGCCACTAAATATGGTATTTTTTGAAAAATTAATGTTTACATTTTTCATAATACGTTGTATAATATTCGCATTAATAGTCGAGGTAGATTGACAGATGAAATGTATATATTGCGGTAGTATGGACAGCAAGGTTGTGGATTCACGCCAAAACGAGGACGGCACTTCCATCCGTCGTCGCAGAGAATGTGTGGTGTGCGGCAAACGTTTCACAACTTACGAAACGGTGGAGTCCACTCCCGTCATGGTCATCAAAAAAGACGGCTCTCGTCAAGCGTTTGATTTGAACAAAATCAAAATCGGAATCATGAAGGCATGTGAAAAACGTCCCATTTCAATGTCCTCGATAGACAGACTCGTGGGGGACATCCAACGCAAAGTTCTCAATTCGCTCGATCAAGAGATTTCTTCGACTGCTCTCGGAGATATGGTTATGGAAGGATTGAAGGGCATAGACGAAGTCGCATACGTCCGCTATGCTTCCGTACACCGTCAATTTAAGGACATCAACACTTTGCTTGACGAAATCGAAAGCCTTGTAAAGCTTAAAGAAGAGATGACAAAGAAAGAGAACTGACCACTCGGCTCATCCGCACTTGTCGTAGGAGTATAAATTTTTACGATAGACAAAAATTCGAAGCACAAAAGAAAAACGCTCTTTTCAGGGCGTTTTAATTTTGCGGATATTGACGTTTATGCTTGTCTGCAAATGGAGATTTTTTCAATCGAACTTGATTGTTCGTTTAGGTCAAATCTTCCTTGTTTACCGACTTTTTGATTTTTTCGAGTGCTTTTTTCTCGATTCTCGATACGTAGGAGCGTGAAATGTTAAATTTTTTCGCAACTTCGCGTTGCGTCAGCGCGCCGGTGTTTTCAAGCCCGTATCTCATTTTTATGATTTCGTATTCGCGTTTGTCGAGCACGGATTTCGTGATTGCGGTCAGCTTTTCCATCATTATCGAGTTTTCAACGTCCTCGATGACGTTCTGGTCGGATTCGAGCATATCCATGATAACCAGTTCGTTTCCGTCCTTATCAACGCCTATCGGCTCGTTGAGCGACACGTTGGAGCGGTGCTTTTTTGTGGTGCGCATCGTCATCAGAATTTCGTTTTCGATACAACGCGAAGCGTAGGTCGCAAGCGAAGTGCCTTTGTCGCTTTTGAAGCTCTCAACGGCTTTTATAAGCCCGATAGAACCGATTGATATAAGTTCGTCGTTGTCGCCGTAGTTGGCGTATTTTTTTGCGATGTGCGCAACAAGACGAAGATTGTGCTTGACAAGGATTTCTTTTGCGTCCTTGTCGCCTTTTGCGCTCAAAACGAGGTATTCTTGCTCCTTTTCTTTGGACAACGGCTTCGGAAAAGAACTCTTTTCCGTCATATAGGAAGAAAATATGATGAGATTTTTCAAAAGAGTCAGCAAGTTTTCCAAAGCCATTTAAGTCCTCCGAGCTGTATATTTTATGGCGTAGGCTTGCAAAAATTGACAATAATCGACAAAGCGCAAAAAACATTTTTGCAAAACGATTTGAATGTGTTGACAGATTGCGTATTTGGTTTTATAATCCAACAGGTCGCGGGGGTACAAAACTTCTCGCGACGGAAATATCGATGCGTAAAATAATAAATTATTTTATACATTCGTCAAAATTATCACATATTTCGAGGTAGAAATGAGAAAATATGACATTTGCATTGTCGGCGCAGGTCCTGCGGGTATATTTACGGCAATCGAACTTTTGCGCAACGGCAGCAACAAAAAAATGTGCATCATCGAGAAGGGACAACCAGTTGAAAAGCGCGTATGCCCTAAAACTTTCGGCGGTGAGTGCCGCAACTGCAAACCTTATTGCCATATTACGACCGGTTTTTCGGGCGCAGGTGCGTTTTCGGACGGCAAACTTTCTCTTTCATACGAGGTA
>ERZ773235.3316-NODE-3316-length-11649-cov-3.941435_pt1 | contig 11649 bp, 9 predicted proteins | sample MGYA00580522_ERZ773235 | MGnify/ENA primary metagenome ERZ773235 (study PRJEB29015, sample SAMEA2737797) | human gut metagenome | biome: human gut; feature: human-associated habitat; material: faeces | place: China | collected 2012 ...
CACTGTACGCCCACTGTTCGTCCATCTGCGTCACCACCGGTCAGCAGGTGCAGGCCGGGCAGGTCATCGGCTATGTGGGTCACACCGGGCGGGCGACGGGCAGTCACTTGCATCTTGAAACGCGAGCCAACGGAACCCGTGTGGATTCGATGCAGTTTTTCTCTTAAATTTTTACAGAAACTGTTTAACTACGTCGGTTGTGACTGTTTTTTAATTGGTCTGAAAAAATAATGAAGTCAGCCTTGTTAATCTGTGAAATACACGCTATAATCAACATAATCAGACCAATATATATATAGTAAAACATTTGAGTAGGAGTTCCATGAATAATGAACAAAACGACCGATGAGTTACTGAAGATTCTGATATCCAAGGGAGACATGCAAAAGTACATTGAAGAAAACAGCAACGAATTCTTGAAATTTTCGCTTTGTCAGTATTTGAACCAGCTTTTAACTGAACATGGTCTGAAAAAAGGAAAGATCATCGCAGACGCTCTCATCGAACGTAGCTACGGGTATCAAATTTTCTCTGGTCGGAAAGATATGCCATCGAGGGATGTCTTGATTTCATTCGCACTCGCCATGAAGCTTTCCCTTGATGAATTGCAATCGCTTCTCCGAATTGCCCACATGGCCATGCTATATCCGCGCGTGAAAAGAGACAGCATTATCCTTCATTCTATCGCCAAACATGAGTCCGTGATTCAGTGCAATACCGCATTGGAGTCGTTTGGCGAACCAATTTTAGGAGCTTGACCGATGACCGAAGAATTGCAATACTTAGATGTGAACTGCTCCCATGTCCGTTCCTTGACCTCTTTCTCATTCCGCGGCCACTGGTAACGACCATTATCCAGAACTTTATAAAGAAGCACAAATCCATCCGGTTCCCAGAGCAGTGCCTTTAAGCGGTCACACTTCTTACCGCAGAACAGAAACAGCCCACTTTCATATGGATCCATTTTGAAATTTTGCATGACATACGGAACCAGACTGCGGATTCCTTTTCGCATATCTGTATACCCGGTAACGATATACACATTTTTGGCCTGACGAATATCCCCCAGCATTAGGCGAGTCCCTTAATGATTTCCAGAATATACGCAGCAGGCAAACAGCACGGCAAGGAGATTGACACCTCGCCTTTCCTGATATGAATCTCCTGCGGCAGAGCAGTATCTGGATGAGGAGCGGAAACAATTGGTGGAGCTATTTTTACAGGAACAATAGTCTGCTGCTCCATGACTTGATCCGCTACCTCATCTCGCAGAAGAGCCTGCCAACGCATGAACGTGGAATACTTGATTCCGTTTTCAGAACACCACTGTTGCTTATTCTTCCCGCTGCTTGCACATTCCTTGATGAGATTCAAGTAATGCTGTTTCTTTAAGCTACGATACTCGCCTGCCATATTCTCACTCCATTCTTTGAGACTTCTAATAAATCTCATGCGGCAATCTAAGACTTCTTAAACTTCTAGGACCTCTTAGATTTCTGAGATTTCTTAGAATCTATTATCTCACAACGGAGTGTTCACTTGTATCCGGGGGATTATTGACCGCTTACAGAAGACCGGCTTCATAGTAATCGCCCGTGGGGGATGCTTTTTGCTGTGTGTCCCTCGGCAAATTGCACAAAGAAACGTTCTGGTTTTTTCTGCGATGCCGGAACGGGAAACAGTATGCCTCGCTACGAAACAACAGCGGGGCTTTTTTCGTGTACAATACAACCAGAAAGAGCGATGCGGTACAGCGTGACCGCACAAGGAAAGGAGCGCTTTGCGTGAAACGTCTTCTCATCCGCGCTGACGATCTGGGTTATTCCCAGGGCGTCAACTGCGGCATTGCCGCCACGGTGGCGGCCGGGCTGGTGCGGTCAGTGGGGGTCATGACAAACATGCCGGATGCCGTCCATGGCCTGGGCCTGCTGGCAGGGCACCCGGTCTGTCTGGGGCAGCACACCAACATCTGCGTGGGGCGGCCCCTCACCAATCCCGCTCGCATCCCCAGCCTCTGCACACCGGAAGGAGAATTCAAACCCAGCCGCGCTTACCGGGATGCCGCCAAGGCCGGGAAGGATTTCGTGGTGCTGGAGGAGGTCGTAGAGGAAATCGAGGCCCAGTACCGGCAGTTCAAGGCCCTGACTGGGAAGGACCCCGGCTACTTTGAGGGCCACGCCGTGGCCAGTCCCAACTTTTTCAAAGGGCTGGAGATGGTGGCAGCCCGCCACAACCTGCCCTACTTTGCTATGGGCTGCCCGGGTCAGGCAGTGACCTTCCGCAACACCAAGGTCTACGCTTACATGCCAAAAGATTTCGCCGCCTACGAAGCCGACCCCTTCACCGGGGTGCAGGACGCGGTGGCCAATGCCCACAAGGACGGCTGCGACCTGATGGTGTTCCATCCCGGTTATCTGGACGCCTATCTGCTGGACCATTCCACCATGACCACCGCCCGGGTACGGGAAGTCGACATGCTCTGCCGCCCCCAGGTCCGCGCTTGGTTGGAAGAGCAGCCCGTGCAGCTGGTCACCTACGACGACCTCACCTGAATCCCAAGGAGGAATCCTTTATGCAGAACCAACATCATCCCTTCCCGGAGGATTTCCTCTGGGGTGCCTCCACCAGCGCGTTTCAGGTGGAAGGCGGCTTCGGCGAGGGGGGCAAAGGCCCCGCCACCACCGACCTGGGGGCCAACCGCCCCGGCATTGCGGACAACAGGGTGGCCGCCGACCACTACCACCACTGGAAAGAGGACGTGAATCTGATGGCCGAACTGGGCCTGAAAGTCTACCGTATGGGCTTCTCCTGGAGCCGCATCATGCCGGACAATTCCGGCATTCCCAACCCCGAGGGGCTGGCCTTTTACGACCGGCTCATCGATTATCTGCTGGAGAAGGGCATCCAGCCCTTTGTGACCCTTTACCACTTTGAGTGCCCCCAGGCGGCGGTGGACGCCTTCGGTGGCTGGCGCAGCCGCCAGATGGTGGATGCCTACCTGCAATACGCCGAGGTGTGTTTCACCCACTTCAAGGGCCGTGTCAAAATGTGGGCTACTGTCAACGAGCAGCTCATCGCCACGGCGGCGGGGATGCTCAACGGCAACCACGAGTCGGACCCTCAGAAGAATCTGCAGAATGTCTACCAGATGAGCTACAACGTCTCGCTGGCCGAACACAAAGCCATTTCGCTGTTACGGAAAATTGACCCCGAGGCCAAGATCGGCCCGGTCTGTGCGATTCAGGTGGTCTACCCCCAGTCCAGCCGCAGCGAGGATGTGCTGGCCGCCGCCAACGCCGAGGAACTCATGGAGTTCTATCTGCTGGATATGAGCGTTTACGGTACCTATCCGCCCTATGTGGCCTCCTATTTAAAGAGCCACGGGCTCTACCCCCATACCGAGCCGGAGGATGTTGCAGCACTGCAGGCGTCAAAACCTGATTTCATCGGGATCAACTACTATTTCAGCCTCTGCGTCAAGGCCAAGACGGGGCCCATCAACTACGACCAGCCGCCCTTCTGGGTGTCGGACGCCTTCGACATCTGTGAGAATCCCTATCTCGAAAAAACCGAATGGATGGACAAGGGCATCGACCCGGCGGGCCTGCATATCGGGATGCGCAAGGTGTACAACCGCTACCGCCTGCCGATGATCGTCACCGAAAACGGTATGGCTTACAGCGAAGCCCCCGGCCCCGACGGCCAGATCCACGATGTCTACCGCATCGACTATCTGCGCCGGCATATCGAGCAACTGGAGATCATGCTGGACGAGGGATTGCCGGTATTCGGCTACTGCCCCTGGAGCTTTGTGGACGTGGTATCCAGCCACCAGGGCTTTGCCAAGCGTTACGGCCTGGTATACGTGAACCGCACCGACACCGATGTGATGGACTGTGCCCGCATCAAGAAGGACAGTTTCAGCTGGTATCAACAGGTCATACGGCAAAACGGCCTGTGGGAATCATAAAGAGGAGGAAAAACAATGGCAAACAACAAAGAAATCGCCCACCAGATCCTGACGGCTGTGGGCGGTGCGTCCAATCTGAAGGACGCCACCCACTGCATGACCCGTCTACGGCTCTACCTGAAGGACGACTCCATCCCTAAGGATGAGGAAGTCAAGGCTATCGGCGGTGTGCTGGGCGTGGTGCGCGTCGGCCAGCAATACCAGGTCATCATCGGCACCAATGTGCCCAAGGTCTACGAGGAACTGTGCAAGCTGGCGAACCTCACTGCCAATGCGCCGGTGGAGGACGCCAAAGCCGCGGCGGAAGACGCCGCGGTGGCCAAGCCCAAACTGACCCCCAAACAGGTGGGCAAGAACATCATGGGCTACATGGCGGGCTGCATGACCCCACTGATTCCCGTGTTGCTGGCGGGCGCGCTGTTCCGCTGCATCAACTCCCTGTGCGGGCCGGAACTGCTGGAACTGTATCCGGCGGAAAGCGACCTGTACATCCTGTTTGACTTCCTGTATGACGCCGCCTTCTACTTCATGCCCATTCTGGCAGGTTTCAACGCCGCCAAGCAGCTGGGCATCACCCCCATGCTGGGCGGTTTCATCGGCTGTATTCTCATGGTACCGGATTTTGCGGCTTATGCTACGTCCGGGGAACCATTCACAGTGTTTGGTATCCCCTGCACCGTTACCAACTATGCCCAGACAGTGCTGCCCATCATGCTGTCGGTTTTCTTCTTCAGCGTGGTGTATAAGCTCATCAAAAAGATCATGCCTGATGTGCTGACCACCGTATTCACTCCTTTCCTCAGTATGCTGATCTCCATTCCGTTTATCCTCTGCCTGCTGGCACCTCTGGGCACTATTGTGGGCAATGCCATCAGCAACGGTCTGGCCTGGTTCGGTACCACCACTGGCTTCTTCGGTGTAGCGGTCATTGCAGCTTTGTGGGAATTCCTGGTTCTCAGCGGCATGCACCTGGCCCTGATGATGCCCATGATGGCCTCCTTCTTCGAGACTGGTATTCAGAGCGGTCCCATGGTCAGCGGCAGCTTTGCTACTTGGGCCTGCTTTGGTGTGGCGCTGGGTGCTGCGCTGCGTCTGCGCAATAAAGAGGAAAAGAGCACCGCTTTTGCCTCCTTCACCGCCGGCATCCTGGGCGGTATCACCGAGCCCACCCTCTACGGCATCTGCTTCCGGTACAGCCGCTGCTTCATCACCTCCGCCATCGGCGCCTTTGTGGGCGGTGCTTATGCGGGCATCACCAATGTGTGCGCCTACGCCATCACCAGCTCCAACTTCCTGGCGCTGCTCAGCTTCAGTGGCGGCACCACCGCCAACCTGATCAACGGCATCATCGCCTGTGCCATCTCTCTGGTGGTGGGTGTTGTGGCTACCTATTTCTTTGGCTTCTCCAAGAAAGATCTGGAAAAAGTCTGATTGACCTTTTGGATTTCGCAACAAAAAAGGACCGATACCTGGAGGTATCGGTCTTTTTTCTATTGCAGGAAATGTCTGTTTTATGGTACAGTAATAAAAAGGGAGGTTATGCCGATGAATGACGCAAAAACAATGGGTTCTTTGGAAGAAAAGCTCATGAGTTATGTGAGCACCACTCCCCAGCAGGACGCCAACTACGACATTGCTCTGGCCATGCTGACCCATTACGGCAAGCTGAAAAATCTGTCCCTGGCCGAGATCGCCGACCTGTGCTATGTATCCAAGGCATCCATTTCCCGTTTTTGCCGGTTTATGGGGTTTGACGGCTTCCGTGAACTGCACGACTGCTTACTGCAGGATTTTTCTATCAGAACGGATTATTCCCGGACCTTTTACGACAAACTGTGTGCCGACCCGCAGGCAGCCCTGCAGGATTACAGCGAGGAAGTGATCCGCAACATCCGGGTCACCACTGCCCCCGAAAACACCGAGCGCCTGGCCGAGATGGCCGTGGCTCTTGCTAACAGCGGCAGAATCGCCTTCTTCTCCCACCATTTTCTGTGGGATATCGGGCGGCATCTGCAAAGCAAGATGATCCGGATGGACCGCTATGTGGAGCTATATCTGGACTACACCCAGCAGCTGGCTTGTGCCCGCAGCCTGCAGAAAAACGACCTGGCCATCGTCTGCACAGTGGGGGGAAGCTACCCCATGCGTTACCCTACCATCTGGAACGGGCTGATAGCTGCTGGGTGCCCCATTCTGGTCATCACCCAGAATACATCCAGCTCCTACTGGAATTATGCCCGGTTTGTGCTGGGGTGCGGGGTGTCCAACCGCAACGATGTGGGCAAGTACGGGGCGTTGATGGCGGTGGATATGTTGACCCTGCAATATCTGCGTCAGTATGGAAAAGAATATCTCTGAATAAACTTTTTGTAAGCAGGTGCCGCGACGGGCACCTGCTCTTTTTTTGACAAATCCTACAAATTTGAGACCGGTTTTTTGACACGCTGCCCCTTTCTGAAACTGCTTTTCCTAACAGGGAACCAACCCTTCGGTATGTTGTTGTATACTGAAATCAAAAGGTAAACATCTGCTGATTGGGAAGGAGCTGCCTGTTATGCATATTGCCGTTGTTTCTCTGGGAGCCTTTGGCCACGTGAACCCTACTCTGGAACTGGTAACCGAACTGGTGCGCCGGGGTGTGCGGGTGACCTATTTCTGTACCGAGGGGTTCCGCACCATTGTGGAGCCCACGGGTGCCCAGTTCGTGGCGGTGCCTTCCTGGATGGAAGCACATGCCGGTGAATCCGGGGAGGACAAGTCAGATGTGGCTGCCACTGTGCCGTTTCTGTTCCTGCATGAAGCGGAGGCCTATCTGGAACCGGTGCTGGCGGTGCTGAAAGAGGACCGCCCCGACGCCATCGTCCACGATTTTGCGGGCATTGCCGGTACCCTGGCCGCCGATGTGCTGGGAGTGCCCAACGTTATGCTCTACACCAGCTACCCGGCCAACGGGGAGTACTCGGTGGCGGCCGGGTTCGAGACGGTGTCCCCCGACCATCCCCTGCGGGTGGCCGCCGACGAACTGGCCGATCGCTTTGTGGTACAGTACGGCTGCCGCAAGATGACCGTGAAGGAAATTTTTGACGGTCGGGGAGATCTGAACCTGGTCATGATGCAGAAGCGGCTGGTGCCCCACAACGAAAGTTTCGACGACAGCTTTGTCTTTACCGGGGTGCAGATCGGCAAGCGCACGGCCTTCGGTAGCTGGAAAGCCCCCGCTGATGGCAAACCCCTGCTGTACTCCTCTTTGGGCACCGCTTTCAACAACTGGCCGGAATACTACCCCATCCTCTTTGATGCTGTACGGGACCTGGATATTCATGTCTTTGCGGCGCTGGGCTCCATTGATCCGGCCAGCTTGCAGGATGTACCCGCCAATGTGGAGCTGGGCCAGATGGTGCCCCAGCTGGACATCCTGTCTCAGGCGTCGGTCTTTATCACCCATGCGGGCATGGGGGGCACCGGAGAATCCATTTACTACGGCGTGCCCATGATCGCCATTCCCCAGATGGACGAGCAGGCCGTCACGGCGGGGCAAATCGAAAAACTGGGTCTGGGCATCGCCTTCCACGGCAAGAACAGCGTTACCTCCCAAGGCTTGAAAATGGCCATCGAGACTATCCTGCAGAATGATTCCTACCGCGAGACTTTGCAGGAATTCAGCGCCGATATGCGCAGCCTGGGTGGGGCAAAGGCTTCGGCCGATGCCCTGGTCCGGTTTCTCAACTGATAAAGGAGCTTCTTAATAAGCGTATTTCCCAAGGATTTTCTGTGGAGCGCTTCCACCGCCGCCACCCAGATCGAAGGCAGTTGGAACGCCGACGGTAAGGGTGAGTCCATCTGGGATACCCTTGTTCACGATGGCACCGGCAAGATCGCCCACAGCGAAAACGCTGACGTGGCCATCGACTTTTACCACCGTTGGCGGGAGGACGTGGCCCTGATGAAAGAGATGGGCCTGAATGCTTACCGTTTTTCCATCAGCTGGTCCCGGGTGCTGCCCCAGGGGACAGGCCCTGTCAACGAGGCAGGTCTGCAATTTTACCGGGACCTGTGCGATGAACTGTTGCGCAACGGAATTCAACCGCTGGTCACCTTGTATCACTGGGATTTGCCCACGGCACTCTACCGAAAGGGCGGCTGGAAGAATCCCGAAAGCCACAACTGGTTTGCCGCGTATACGGATGTGGTTTCCCGTGCGTTGGGGGATCGGGTCAGATACTGGATGACCTTCAACGAACCGCAGATGTTTTGTGGACTGGGGCTGCAGATCGGTGTCCATGCACCCTTTGAGCGAAACGAAGACGCCGATCTGATGATTATTACCCGCAATGTTTTGCTGGCCCATGGGGAAGCGGTGAGGATTCTACGGAAAAACTGCCCCGGCGCCAAAATCGGCATTGCCCCTACCGGGGACTGCTGCCTGCCGGAGGATGACAGCCCCCTGGCGGTGGAAAAGGCACGGGACCGTTCGCTGTCACCCTACCCCAATTACCTGATGAGCAACACCTGGTGGGCAGACCCCATCTTTCTGGGCCGGTACCCGGCCTGGGCCAAAGGCGAGTTGGGCACCCTGCTCTACCCCATGAATGCCGAAGAGTGGGCACTGGTGAGCCAGCCCCTGGATTTTTATGCCTTCAACTGCTATCAGAATACGGTGGACCTGATCCCCGACCCCGCCAGCTACCCGGAATGCGCCGGGCAGGGGAGCCCCCGCACGGCTATTGGGTGGAACATCACGCCTGATGTGCTATATTATGCCAGCAAGTTCTGGTTCGAGCGGTACGGTCTGCCGGTGCTCATCACCGAGAACGGCTTTGCAAACAACGACTTCGTCATGCTGGACGGCAAGGTGTATGATCCCCAGCGCATCGACTTCCTGCATCGCTATCTGCGGCAGGTTGCCCGGGCATTGGAGGATGGCATCCCGGTGCTGGGGTATTCCTACTGGAGCCTGTTTGACAACTTTGAATGGGCCGCTGGTTATGATGTCCGTTTCGGCCTGATTCATGTGGACTATGCTACCCAGCAGCGTACCCTCAAGGACTCGGCGCTATGGTATCGGGATGTCATTGCAACCAACGGCGATAACTTATAAGGGAGGTTTTCCATGCAATACCAGTATCCTCATCTGTGCGCACCCATCACCATCGCGGGCGTTACCTTCCGCAACCGGATGTTCTCTGCACCCATGGGCGGCACCGACATCACCAACGACGGCTGCATCGGCCCCAAGTCCACCGCATTTTATGAGCTGCGGGCCAAGGGCGGCGCCGGTGCGGTCACTGTCTCCGAGTGCATGGTCCACCCGGCCACTGACGGCTCCCACGCCTACCATTTGGACGAGAGCATCCTCAACTCTCTGGCTGCCGCCACCTACACGGCAGATGCCATCCGCCGCCACGGTGCCATGCCCAGCCTGGAACTCTCCCACTCCGGCATGTACTCCGGTACCTATATGACCGATAAAACCAAACAGCACGGCATGGCCCAGTGGGGGCCTTCTGCCTGTACCCGCCCCGACGGGGTGGAAGTGGGCGAACTGACCAAGGAGATGATTGCCGATATCGTCAAGGCCTACGGTCATGTGGCGGGCCTTGCCAAGCGGGCAGGCTTCGAGATGCTGATGATCCACGGCGGTCACGGCTGGCTCATCAACCAGTTCTTCTCTCCCTACTTCAACAAGCGCACCGACGAGTACGGCGGGTGTCTTGAAAACCGCTGTCGTTTCGCCATCGAGGTGCTCAAAGCCGTGCGTGAGGCCGTGGGTCCCCGGTTCCCCATCGAGTTCCGCATGTCCGGCTCGGAACTGTTCGAGGGCGGCTACGACCTGGAAGAAGGCTGCCGCATTGCCCAGCAGATCGAACCCTACATTGATTTGCTGCATGTTTCCGCAGGCACTTACCAGCGCGGCTTCGGCGATACTCACCCCAGTATGTTCAAGGAGCACGGCTGCAATGTCTATCTGGCGGCTGAGATCAAAAAGCACGTGAAGGTGCCGGTGGCCACCATCGGCGGCCTGAACGACCCCGCCCAGATGGAGGAGATCATCGCCTCTGGCAAGGCGGATATCGTCTACATGGCCCGTGCCCTGCTGGCCGACCCCTTCCTGCCCAACAAGGTCATGGCCAACCGCGGCGACGAAATCGTGCGCTGCCTGCGCTGCTTCACCTGCATGGCGGAACGCGCCGCCACCTCTACCCGCCGCTGCACCGTGAACCCCCTCATCGGCCGGGAGCTGGAGGGCGACACCATCTACCCCGCCCCCGAAAAGAAAAAGGTCCTCGTCGCGGGCGGCGGCCCCGGCGGTCTGTATGCCGCCTACACGGCAGCCCGCCGCGGCCATCAGGTCATTCTCTGCGAGAAGGACGCCGAGCTGGGCGGCATCCTGAAAAGCGAGCAGGCCCTGCCCTTCAAACAGGAGATGTACCAGCTGGCCGGCACCTACGCCAACCTGGCCCGTAAGGCCGGGGTGGAGATCCGGCTGAACACCGCCGTCACCCCCGAACTCGTGGCGGCCGAAGCTCCCGACGCCCTCATCATCGCGGTGGGTTCCGCGCCGCTGGTGCCACCCATTCCGGGCCTCAAGGGCGATAATGTGGTCGTCGTTAACAACTACTACAAGGAAAAAGACAAGGTCACCGACGATGTGGTGGTCTTTGGCGGCGGGCTCGCGGGCTGCGAGTGCGCTATCCACCTCGGCCAGGAGGGCAAGCGTGTCCACCTCGTCGAGATGCGGGATGTCCTGGCCCCCGATGCCAACGTGCGCCACCGTCCGCTGCTGCTCAAGGAAATCGAGAAGTACGTCACGGTGCACACCGGCTGCAAGGGCCTGGAAGTGCGCCCCGACGGCATCCTCTGCGAGACCAAGGACGGGGAACAGGTGCTGGTCCCCGGCACCAGCGTCATCTGCGCGCTGGGCCAGCGCTCCCGCACCGCCGATGTAGAAGCCCTGCGTGGCACCGCACCGTTCGTGCGCATCATCGGCGATGCCGCCAAGGTGAGCACCATTACCAACGCCGTCTACTGGGGTTACCACGCGGCCCTGGATATCGGTGCTGGGATGGATTGATGCAATAAAACAACGTTTGCTTTGGTATTGCTGTATCAGCGGCATTTGCGGTAGCCCAAAGTTTACTTATGCGGATAGCGCAAATAAAGATAAAGCCATCAACCTGCTTATATATAAAATAACAGTCGACCCCTTATACAAAATGCTCCCCATATAGCTTTCAGTGTTTTATTTCACTGTTCGCTATATAGGGAGCATATCATTTTGTCGGACGGCTTTTTGTTTGCATATAGAAGGATACCACCCGCCAGAATACCTACCTGCAACTGCTGCAAGACCCGCAGTACGAGCAACTGTGGGCGGAATTGCTCGGCGGTTTTGCACAGGACGATGGAAAACTTATGCCCCCGGACAGCACCCGCACCCCGACCGGTACATTACAATGGCCGCTGCCGGTTGCGGGTACGATTACCTCGCAGTTCGGACATCGCGTAGACCCCATCACCGGCGAAGTCAGCTCCCACACCGGCACCGACATTGCCTGTGCCGAGGGTACGCCGATTCTTGCTGCGGCAGACGGCATCGTAACCGTTGCCAATGGTCTTGACAGTTGGGGCGGCAGCTACGGCTACTACATCCAAATCGACCACGGCGGCGGGCTGGAAAC
>ERZ773235.3344-NODE-3344-length-11544-cov-4.042824_pt1 | contig 11544 bp, 9 predicted proteins | sample MGYA00580522_ERZ773235 | MGnify/ENA primary metagenome ERZ773235 (study PRJEB29015, sample SAMEA2737797) | human gut metagenome | biome: human gut; feature: human-associated habitat; material: faeces | place: China | collected 2012 ...
AGGGACACATAATGGCTAATTTTGTGGCACACAAAGATTTAGAACCGCCGTTTGTATGTCTTGTTGCGTCAGGCGGACACAGTCACATCATCGAGGTGTTGACCTACACCGACTTCAGAGTCATTGGCAGAACACGGGATGACGCGGCAGGGGAAGCATTTGACAAAGCGGCGCGCGCCATGGGATTTCCTTATCCGGGCGGCAAGGAAATTGACGGGGCCGCCCAAAAAGGCAATCCGCGGGTTTATAAGCTTCCCCATCCGCAGGTAGACGGCTGTCCGTTTGATTTCAGTTTTTCAGGACTGAAAACCGCTGTCATCAATTTACTCCATAATGCAGAGCAGAAAAACGAAAAGATTGACACAAACGATCTTTCCGCCGCCTTTCAGCAAACTGTCTGTGATATTCTGAGCAGCAAGCTGATGGCGGCAGCCAAAGAATTCGGCTATCAGACCATCGCGGTTGCCGGCGGTGTTGCCGCAAACTCAGGCTTACGCAAGCGCTTAGAGCAAGATTGTCAAAGTAACGGATATGCTTTTTGTATGCCTGCGCTCTCCCTTTGCGGAGACAATGCGGCAATGGTCGGCTGTCAGGCTTATTTTGAATACCAAAGCGGCATTCGGGCGGATGACAGTTTAAATGCCGCGGCATCTATGCCTGTCGATCAAATCCAGTGGTAAATTCTGTCATTTTACAACGGATATAATAGCATTTAGCCAAGCCGTTCCGGCATATATATGTATCAACTACAATGTGTGAGGAACGATGAGGCTTGTAAAAAATATCATTTTCCACACTTCATTTGTTTCTGCTGCTCATGATACTTGAGCCGGCAGAAGCAAATCCACAAAGGAATGGTGATTATTATGTTTATTGTATCAATGAAAATGACTAAAACAAAGATCATTGCCGGATTATCTGTATTATTGGTTGCCGGAATTTTTTGCGCCTTTATGATTTCGGCAAAAGGTGCTTCGACTGATGTCGCAAAAAACAGCGAAAAAAAGATAACCGGACTGGCTGCCGAAAACAACGAACAGAGAATCAATTATCTCAAACAATTCGGTTGGGAAGTAAAAAACGAGCCCAGTGAAATCGTCGAGGTCGCCATTCCGACTGAATTCAATGATGTTTATGAAAAATATAATGTCATTCAGAAAAAGCAAGGCTTTGATTTATCAGCCTATCGCGGAAAAAGCGTAAAACGCTGGACTTATGATGTCACCAATTATCCGGACAACAGGCAAAACGTCAAAGCTAATATTCTCGTTTACGAGGACAAAGTCATCGGCGGTGACATTTGCTCTTTAGAATTAGATGGATTTATGCACGGTTTTCAGTTATCGTAAAAATTTACATTCATTTGATATATAAAAATCAATAGTATGTTATAATAAAATACAAAGCAGAGACAACTGCCTCTGCTCACCGCATAAAATGTGGTTTAGCGGCGCAACGCGCCGAATTTTTTCTATTGCAACAATAAATTGCGCTGCTTTGCAGCGCCAGTGGTATGTGTAATAATGTATCAAGCCAAGGTCGTTGAAAGGTCGTTTTAAAACTCATGGATGCTGCTTTAAAAGTAATTTCCTTTAACCTAAAAAGGGATTCTTTCTTTCATAGAAAAAACAGTTGGCAGAATCGAAAGTATCTTGCCAGCCAAGTAATTCAAAAATCAGGGGCAGACATTATAGGAGTGCAGGAATTGATGCCTGCCATGCGTGACGACATCTTAAAATTGCTGCGTGGATACAGCATTTTCGGACTGGGTCGCTCCAGACACTTGCAGAATGAACAGTCTTCTATTATTTTTCGCAATCAAGAAACCGATATTTGTTTTTGGAAAACATTCTGGCTGTCTAAAAATCCGGAAAAGCAAGGTAGCCGTGCATATTTCTCTTTCTTCCCCAGAATTTGTACTGTTGGTGAGGTATATGTAAAACATCTGAACAGCCGAATCCGAATTTTTAACACCCACTTCGATCACATATGCGGTCCCGCAAGGAGGCTCGGTGTACAAATCATTCTGGAATATATGCACCAACTGAATCAAAAAGAAAAACTGCCGACCATTTTAATGGGAGATCTGAACGCAAAGCCGAACAGTAAGCCTATTCGGATTTTATCGGATAATTTACATCACTATCCGGATATTCATCTGACCAATATTTATGACTGCATGGACAGCGACAAAATCCGGAACACTTACCACGGCTTTAAAGGCAAGCAAAAGGCCAAACCAATTGATTACATTTTTCTAAGTGAAGAATTTGAGGTCAGTGACGTCACCATTGACAGCAGCTGTATCAACGGCTGTTATCCCTCAGATCATTTTCCGTTAATTGCTACTTTACGCTTAAAAAAACACAACACAAAATAAAAACCTGAGAAAAAAACGAGCGGAATTTCCAAATGGAAATCTGCTCGTTTTTTTGCTGTTAAATAAACTTTTTATGCATTTCAGAATGTATATACTCATTGTATGATTGATCTCAAGCGGACTTTTCCACAAATTAACAACGCGTATTTATGGAGTTTTCCACTTTTTCCACAGAGTTTTTCACAATCCGTTTTTTGCTCTCCACCATTTCCACAAACTTTTCAACAGTATATTCACAAAAAAGATTTTACAATTTGTATAACAAGATTTTATACTGTTCAAAATAAGTAATGTCTACTAAACAAATCAAAAATTTGATTTGTTTGAAACGGCTATTGCCGTACAAACCAAGAAAAACGCGAAATTTTGTATTTTTCTTGGTTCACACATTCCTTGATGCAAACACAGATTGCGTTTTCAGAAAGAAATCGCAATCCAAAGTGCAAGGCTTTACAGGAGATTGATTATTTTGCCGCATGGCACTGTTTCGGCAAAAAGTAAAAGCAAACAATACAAAAACAGACGAAAGGAATTTGGCGCTTAGCAGTCAATAAACCGCCAAAACGGTATGATTATGTTAAAAGGTGTTAACAAGCAAATTATTGAAATCACCGATACCGGCAACTTATACATTCAAAAAGCAATTCTTTTTGTGGATCCCGAAAAGCGAGAATATGACAACGATTTTCTCATCCATCAGGGGAAAAAATATATAAAGGACATGAGCCCGGATCACAATCTGCCTCAGACACTGAAAAAACAGAAGACGAGAAAAATCATTCCCACCTTAATAAAGCTAAGCGCCGGCATCGCCATCGGGGCAACCGCCGCCAGCTTGCTGATTCGATAACCGGCTTAAGACACTATTTCAAAAGCCGCGGCATAATATGAATGATACCGTATATGAATGGTATCGGCTGAAATCTCAAACACAAAACAGCAATCGGCTGGAAGGGAATAAACAGAACCATGGATGAAACTGCTTTCAATAGTCTGCCGGTTGAAACACAGGAGCAGGTCAACATCATTGACCGGTCAAAAATCAATATTATCCTTATTATTGCAGCAACCATTCTATCTTATTATGCAACCGATCTTGACAAGCAACAGCTTATCTGCACCGTAAAAGACAACGAAGATTGCGATTGCCTGCCAAAGGTATTGCCTATTCGAATGCTTTCCAGCATCATGATTATTTCTGCCTTACTGTATTTTACAAACCTGACAGGCAACATTTTAGAACAGCCGCAGGACGATCCAAAACAGTGCAGAAAAAACAAGCTGAATCATCTGTCAAATCAATTGGTGCTGGCAGCCGCCGTCATACGTTTTACTCTATTGCTGGAAGATGATGCTCAATTAGAGGACTGATGTTCCTGCCGGCGAACGTCAAAAAGCAGAGGCTTTCTCACTTTTATTTTGTGAGAAAGCCTCTGCTTGTAAAAATAAACGATTTGCTTTATCTGAATATCACTAAGAGCGCAGGGTAACGCCAATACGATCTAAGGAAACCAGCACTTGATCCACAATCGGTTGTACTTCCTCCATTGCCAATGTCCGCTCAGCAGAGGAGAATGACAAGCGAACAGTGATACTTTTTGTACTGCCGGACTCGTAAATATCAATAACCTGGACTTCTTTTAATTCTGCCGCATTTAATTGTTTCCAGCTCTTGGAAATATCATGATAGGTAATTCCGTTTTTCACGCTGAGTGAAAGATCGATATCAATAGACGGGAACTTAGAGGGTTCTTCATAAGCGATCGACGCAATCGGTGCTGCGCTCATGGACTCTAAATCAAGCTCAATACATACAATTGCCGCGTTCTTATCAATTTTAGCAACATTCTGCGGATGCAATGTGCAGAGCGTACCCACTGCCGTACCTCCACAGACAATCCGTGAGGTATTCTTTGGATGCTGCCACTTGTGAGTAATCTCTGTTTTTTCAAAAACCACTTCGCTGTGCTTGATCTCGGCAAAGAGACAGCGGATCATATCCACTGCCGAAAAATACAGTTCTTTTTCGGTATGTTGTTTATCAAACAAAGTGATTCCCAAACGGCGTTTTTCTTTACAATAGCCGTTATCCTCAAAACCATCCACAACGCGTCCGATTTCAAAGATGCCGAACGCATCTCGATAACTACGGTTGTCGTAAACGAAAGAAAGCAAAGTCGGCAGCATCGAATTACGAACGGTTCCGTTTTCCGGCGTGGCAATATTCAAAATACGAACATTGTCCTCTACCTCAATCCCCAGCCGTTTATATTTTTTGCCGTCGCACCAAATATACGAATGCACCTCATGCAATCCGTATTTTTGTACCAAGAGATCTTTCAAAGCATTTTCTTCCGTGCGCGCCACGGTGCTTTTTACCGGATGCAGTTTGCTGCGTGTGGTTGAAATCGCAAAGTTATCATAACCGTAAATCCGGGTAATTTCTTCGATAATATCTGCTTTTATCGTAACATCTTTCGTTGCACGCCACGACGGCACCTCTACTGTAAAGTTGCCGTCAGCATAGTTTACACCAAATCCCAGTGAGCGCAACGTCTGACAAATCTGTTCTTCTCCGATATCGATTCCGGTATATCGATCCACATATGCCTTGTCAAAAGAAAGCGAAATAACCGGATATTTTTGTACATACACATCTGTCATGCAAGAAGCAATCTTTGCTTCCGGATCAATTTGCTGTACCAGCCGTACAAATCGCTTGACTGCAATTACGGTAAGCTCAGGATCCAAAATCTTTTCATATCGCATACTTGCATCGGTACGCAATCCCAAAGCAGAGGACGATTTCCGTACACTGACGCCGTCAAAATTAGCCGATTCCAACACAACCGAGGTTGTATTGTCCACAATTTCGGAATCCAGTCCGCCCATGATTCCGGCAATGGCTACCGGCTGCTCCTCATCCCAAATCATCAGCATATTCGGCTCAATTTTGCGCTCCGTGCCATCCAATGTAGTAAAGTTCATTTCAGCATCGGGAGTGTTCACCACAATATGATGAATCTTGTGCGCGTCAAACGCATGAGTAGGCTGTCCCAATTCCAACATAATATAGTTGGTCAAATCCGCCAGCAGATTAATCGAGCGCATTCCGCAATAATATAATCTGAGCCGAACATTAACCGGACTGACAGTTCTGGTGATGTTATCCATTTTTAAGCAGGAATAGCGATAAACCAAATCATCCCGTTTGACCGATACCCGCACCGATTCATTGCCCTCGTAGCAAATATCCGCCAAATCCAGCGGCTTTAAAGATTTTCCGGTCAGTGCCGCAAATTCGCGGGCAATTCCGTAGTGCCCCCACAAATCAGGACGGTTAGTTAACGATTTATTGTCTACTTCAAAAATGATATCCTCTATTTCATAAAGTGACTTCAGATCTGCGCCGTTCGGCAGTGAAGGATCCAACATCATCAGTCCCGAATGATCGTCGCTGATTCCAAGCTCTTTCTCAGAGCAGCACATTCCCTCCGAATCATAACCGGCAATCTTGCACTTGCCGATTTCGCCGCCGGGGACTCTGCCGCCGGCTGTTGCAAAGGCAACTTTCATCCCTGCGGCAACATTCGGTGCGCCACAGACACAATCACAAATTTTAGTACCGATATCCACCTTTAACAAGTGCAGTTTTTGGGATTCCGGATGATTATCCACCGATAAAATTTCTCCGACTACTACCCCTGAAATGTCTCTTCCCTTGTAAATAATATCCTCTACCTCAGCAGTAGAAAGGGTGAAACGATGAATGAGTTCCTCTATATTACAACCGCTCAGATCAACATATTCCTTGATCCAATTCATTGATACAAACATTGATATGACCATTCCTTTCTGAAAACTTTATCTCTCAATCTGAAATAAAGTTATTTATCAATAAATTGTGAAAGAGATTTCAGATTTCCGCTGTTAAACATCCGGATATCTTTCACGCCATACCGCATCATTGCCAACCTTGTCAGCCCGAGACCAAAGGCAAATCCGGTATACTTTTCAGAATCAATTCCGCCGTATTCCAACACGTTCGGATGAATCATACCGCAGGGGCAAAGTTCCAGCCATCCCGAATTTTTACAGGACGGGCAGCCCTCGCCGCCGCAGATCAAGCACTGAATATCCAACTCAAAACCGGGCTCTACAAAAGGGAAAAAGCCGGGACGCAGCCGTACGGTAACCTCCTGCCCGAAAACTTCAGACAGCATCGTTTTCATAAAATAAATCAAGTTGGAGATCGAAATATCCTCGTCGATCATGATACCTTCCATCTGGAAAAAGGTGTTTTCGTGGCAAGCATCGGTAGATTCATTCCGGAAACATCTGCCTGGAAACACTGCGCGAAGCGGCGCTCCGTATTTCCGCATAATCGCATTTTGGGCGGCAGAGGTATGGGTTTTCAGCAACTGACCGCTGCTCAGATAATAGGTATCCTGCATATCCCGCGCCGGATGATGTTTGGGAATATTCAATGCCTCAAAACAATGATAATCGTCAACGATTTCGTCATAATTTTCAATCGTGAAGCCCATGCTCTCAAAAATACTTTCCACTTCACGCTGAATCAGCGTAATCGGATGATAAGATCCATACACTGTATTGCCGGGCAAAGAATCATCATAAGATTCCTGGCTTTCAATCAGAGCCTCCTCTTCCTCCCGCTGAATTTGGAGAGTACGCTCCTGAACCTTTGTTTCTACATACTGTTTCAGTTCATTAATCAGCTTGCCTGCCTCTTTTTTCTGTTCTCCGGTTGCATTTTTGAGTGCAGCCATCAAACCGGATACATGTCCTTTTTTTCCCAAAAACTCTACTTTCAGCTGTTCTGCCTCAATGGAGGACTTTATTTTGTTTATCTTTTCTTCAAACTGTTGTTTCAGTTCCGCCGTTTTTTCCAGCATCGCAAAAAACCTCCTAAAAATAAAAATACCTCGTCCGTAAAGGGACGAGGCTGCTCGCGGTACCACCCAAATTCGGAATTTATCATTCCGCACTTTGTTCCGCCTTAATGCGACGGTCACATTCCGCTTAATGCAAATTGCTTTTCGCGGAAAACTCCAACGCTGAAATTCACAAATCCGTTTCTGAGAATGCTTCCAGCCGATGACAATCTCTTTCTGGGAGAAATCATGAACTTGCTACTGACACGTTTTCATCGTCTTATTATATTTTTTTCATTTTAACATTGAATATTAAATTTGTCAAGCAATATTCAGTGCGACCACTTCAAATTGCCTACCCGCACCGATTCATACTGATATTCGCATTCCAAAGCATCCCGCCATGGCGACACACCTGCACTGCCTTTGTTTTCCTGCATGGCATCGGTGATAAACAAGAACATCATATATCCGATGAACACCGTCAAAATGATCGAAACCGGATTCACATACTGACTGATTCCGAGTTTCCAAAAAGCTCCGCAAAAGAGCGGCGGAATACTGGATACTGCTCCCAAAAGCACTGCGGAAAATCCGGTGATCAACAACGGATAATCCCCTTTTTTACCGTCTATCCCGGCAGTAAATTTTGCATAATACAGCAAAAACAATACCGATGCGGCACAGAATAAAAAGTCAAACAGATATTCGGAAATACTTGCGATTGTCGTATGTCGGATAAAGTTGCTCATCAAATTTAAAACCGACCACAACACGGCAACTGCCAGCAAGCAATGATTTTGCAGCTTGTCCTCTGCGCCAGCAAACATCAAATATCCGTGATACAAAAAAGCTCCTCCGGCGGCAATACAAAAAAGCATGGCAAGCAGTTCCAATATTTTAGCGTCGCCCGTGTTTGCAGACCATCCCAAAATCTGCGCAAATCCGGATAACATCATAACTCCGCCCAATGCAAAGCATACGATTGCCGCCGGCTTCAAATTCATCTCATGATATGGATATGAGATTTGAAATTTGCGATGTACCGTCTGCCATACGGCATAAACAAAAAACAATATCATAACAACCGCCAACAACGGCATACTCCAACTGTTTTTGCTGAAAAATCCGGTGGTGTAATCAATGGCAACATTTAACTGAATAATACGGACAATTACTACCATCAACAATAACACCGCGGAAACCGGAAACAAATATTTTTTTTGCAGCAATTGTTGTATTCTTTCTTTCAAACCATCCATCTTCATCATCCTTGCCTTTCTGAGCTTTTATGCAGCTTCGAACAAGCGAAGCGCTGCATTCCATTCAGCATTCACATCTTTCCCAGCCGCAAAAGCCGGAGTGTGAAAGAAATACGGCACATTCCTTTCACACTTTCTTTCTCGCCGTTGCCTTTTTATATTGTCAAACAGCAAAATAAATTTGCTTATCTCTGATCAATCGGCAGATATTCATGCTGTTTTGCAACTGCTTTATAGGCAGGGCGGATAATCCGTTTTCCGTTAATGATTTCTTCCATCCGATGCGCCGACCAGCCTGCCATACGGGATACGGCAAACAACGGTGTAAACAGTTCTTCCGGCAAGCCCAGCATCTTATATACCAACCCGGAATAAAGATCAACGTTCGCACAAAGCACTTTACCGTCGTTTTTCTTTTTGGCATATACCATCGGCGCCAGACGTTCTACCGCCTCAAGCAGTTTAAATTCCCGCTCATATTCGGTATTGTGCGCCAATTTCATCGCATTTCTCTTTAAGATAACAGCCCGCGGATCTGATAAAGTATAGACCGCATGACCGATCCCATAAATTAAACCGGAGCCGTCTCCCGCCTGCTTATCCATAATTTTACGAAGGAATGCAGCAACTTCGTCGTCATCTTCCCAATTATGTACACCCTTCTTGATGTGTTCCAACATTTCCATTACCTTAATATTGGCTCCGCCATGCCGCGGACCTTTCAAAGAGCCGATTGCAGCCGAATAAGCAGAATAAGCATCCGTTCCCGAGGAAGTCAGAACCCGGCAGGCAAAAGTGGAATTGTTTCCGCCGCCATGCTCTGCATGAAGCATCAGGCACATGTCAAGCAGATGTGCCTCCTCAGGCGTATATCCGCGATCCGGGCGCAAAGTGGACAAGATACTTTCCGCTGCGCTCTCTTCCATGTTTAGCGGATGCATAAACATACTTTCATTGTCATAATATCTTCTCTTTACCTGAAAGGAATTAACCATAATCGTCGGCAGGCAGGAAATAATCTGAAGTGCCTTACGGATCTCATGCTCCAAATTGTTGTTTTCCGCGTAATTATCATAAGAATACAAAGCAAGTACAGAACGCTCAAGTTGATTCATGATATTGCGAGAAGGAGATTTTATAATAATATCGTCAACAAAACCTGGCGGCAGTTCGCGGTAGTTTGCCATGATTTCACGGAAATGCTCCAGTTGTCTTTTGGTCGGCAATGCGCCAAACAACAGCAAATATACGGTTTCTTCATAACCAAATCTGTTCTCCGACAAACATCCGTCCACTAAATCATTGATATTGATACCGCGGTATATCAATTCTCCGTCAATTGGCTGGCGTTCTCCCTCATTAATCAGATAACCGTGCACGTTACAAATCAAGGTTAACCCTGCCAGCACACCGGTACCGTCGCTGTTTCTTAAACCTCTTTTGACCTCCAGCCGATCATAGTAGGAAGAATCAATATGATTATATTTCGTAAACTCATCGCACAATGTCTGAATCGCCTGATCCCTATACTGTTGTCTTGCGTTCATTATAAGCCCCCATCTCATTTTTTCTTCTATTCTCTCTCTATATTGTTCTATTGTACCTAATATCAGCCGCAAAGTCAAGCAAAACAAACACAATATTTCTACTTTTTTGAAATATTTATTTGTATCGATTGCATTTATTTGATGTTTTCAAAGACATTTTTTGATTTTTTATTTTTTTTTGCAAGATTCGACATACAATTATGCAAAAATTTAAGGTGTGTGAAACAAAATTAACAATTGATGCATTTTTTTTGAAAATCGGACATATGATTGAATGAACAACCGGGAAAGTGAAAAATCTGCCTAGGCGGTATACTGCACGGGAAGCGCCTATACAGGCACTCAAAAAAAGCCTCTCCGAAACGTCTTCGATTACACTCTGCAGATGTCATCTTAAAAGAAAGGAATAAAAACAATGAAGCGATATCTGAGCATCTTTGCAAGCCTTGCCCTTTTCATCATAACGATTCCCTGCCTGGCATTTATCGGGACAAGCAAGCCGCCGTATACAAGTAAAAAGACTTCTTCGGTCATCGCCTCCTCTGATACCAAAAAAACAGCAGACGCTGACAATTTTAAACTATACAATCATAAAACAAAAAAAGTAGAAACTATCTCGGTCAGAGACTATTTAATCGGCGTTGTCGGCGCTGAAATGCCAGCTTCCTTCCATACGGAAGCATTAAAAGCGCAGGCGGTTGCCTCACACACATATGCATTGAACATGAAAAGCGGGCAGCAAAAATCTCCTAACAAATCTTTAAACGGAGCTGACCTGTCTACTGATCCCGCAACCAGCCAAAGCTACATGACAAATGAGGAACTAAAAGAATTCTACGGAGAGCATTTTGACACGTATTACAAAAAAATAAGCGGAGCGGTAGATTCTGTCATTGACAAAGTGGTCATTTATCAAAACGAACCGATCGCGGCCGCTTTTCACTCTATTTCAGGCGGCCTCACCGAAGATCCTGCGAATGTTTGGGGAAAATCCCTTGACTATCTGAAACCGGTACTGAGCGACGGGGACTTTTTGGCTCCTGATTACGAAAGCAAAGTGACGCTGACCTCCGACGAAATGAAAACAAAATTATCTGCAAAATTTTCCGGCATTCAATGGACTGCCGAGCCGGCAAAATGGATTACGATTAAAACTTTAACTGATTCAAAATCTGTCAAAGAAGCGGATATTTGCGGGACAACCGTTTCAGGTACCGATCTTCGCAGTGCCCTGGGATTGAATTCAGCATATTTTACCTTCTCCTTTGCGGACGGTAAATTTACTTTTGATGTCAAAGGGAAAGGGCACGGTGTCGGGATGAGTCAGTATGGCGCTGACTATTTGGCAAGACAGGGAAAAAGCTATGAAGACATTTTAAAATACTATTATAGTGATGTCGCTGTCGCCGCCTTAGAAAAAACGATCGGATGATGCTATACAAAAAAATACTCTGTTCTTA
>ERZ773235.3354-NODE-3354-length-11508-cov-8.012398_pt1 | contig 11508 bp, 9 predicted proteins | sample MGYA00580522_ERZ773235 | MGnify/ENA primary metagenome ERZ773235 (study PRJEB29015, sample SAMEA2737797) | human gut metagenome | biome: human gut; feature: human-associated habitat; material: faeces | place: China | collected 2012 ...
TCATATACAGCAGCGAGGCGAGCTGCTGAAAGCGCTGCATGTCCTCGCTGGGCATCTCCCCCGCCGCGCCGACCATGCTCATCTGGAGCTGCACCTGCAGCCGCTTGTATTCCTCCAGCAGCAGCCGGTTGGTCTCATCCGCGTAGGCGCGCTCGCGCAGCTCCGCCAGCTGCACACATTCGTCGCTTCTCTTGATTTCCTCGGCCAGCTTGTGCGCCGTATCGTAAATGTTCATGCTTCAACTTCCTTGTTTTTTATGTTTCCATGATGATCGGCAGAATCATCGGGTTGCGCTTGATGAGATCGAACAGATAGTTGTGTATCTCGTCCTTGATCCCGTTCTTCACGCTCGTCCAGTCGCTCTGCTCGATGCGGTCATACCGCTGCAAGACGTTCATCGCGACGTTCCGCGCGCCGGAAATCAGCTCCTCGTTTTCGCGCACATAGACGAAACCGCGCGAGATCAATTCCGGCCCGCTGGTCACCAGCCCCGTCTCCCGGCTCACGCCGACGACGACGATAATCAATCCGTCCTGCGAGAGGTGCTTTCTGTCGCGCAGCACCACGTTGCCCACGTCGCCCACGCCAAGGCCGTCCACCATTACCGAGCCGTTGGGAATCGGGCCGGTGATGTTCGCCTCGTCCTCGGAAAGCTCGAGCGCCTGCCCCATTTCCAAAATGATGACGTTGTCCTCCGGCATGCCCAATTCCTGCGCCAGACGCGCGTGTCTGTGCAGCATGCGGTATTCGCCGTGCACCGGGATGAAGTATTTCGGCTTCACCAGCGTGTGCATCAGCTTCAGCTCCTCCTGACAGGCGTGGCCGGAGACGTGCACATCCGCGATGCGGTTGTAAATCACGTTCGCGCCGCAGCGATAGAGCTGGTCGATGATTCTGGAAACCATGATCTCGTTGCCCGGAATCGGCGTCGCGGAGATAATCACCGTGTCGCCCTGCCGAATCTGCAATTTGCGGTGCTCGCTGTTGGCCATGCGCGTCAGGCCGCTCATCGGCTCGCCCTGGCTGCCCGTCGTCAGCACCACGATTTCGTCGTCCTCATAGCAATCCAGATCGCCGACGTCGATGAACACGTCCTGCGGGATTTTCAGCTCGCCGATCTCCATCGCCAGCTTGGTGACGTTGACCATGCTCCGGCCGACAAAGCAGATTTTCCGCCCGAACTCGATGCAGTTGTCCACCACCTGCTGAATTCTGTGCAGGTTCGAGGCGAACATCGCGATGATGATCCGCCCCTTCGCATCCTTGAACAGGTTGTGGAAGGTCTCGCCGATCTTCTTTTCGCTCATCGTGTAGCCGGGGCGCTCCACGTTGGTGGATTCCGCCAGCATCGCCAGCACGCCGCGGCTGCCCCACGCGGCCAGCGTGTTGAGATCCGTCACCTCGCCGTCGATGGGCGTGGAGTCGATCTTGAAGTCGCCCGTCACGATCACCGTGCCGGCCGGGCACGTAATCGCCATCGCCACCGCGCCCGCAATCGAATGGCTCACCTTGATGAACTGCACGGAGAACGCGCCGACCTCGACCACGTCCTTCGGCTTCACGATATGGAACTGGATGTTGCCGATATTATGCTCCGCCAGCTTCCCGCGTATGAGCGCACAGGTCAGCTTCGTGCCGTAAACCGGCGCGGGTACGCGCGGCAGCACATACGGCGTCGCGCCGATGTGGTCCTCGTGCCCGTGCGTAATCAGATACGCGCGCACGCGCTCCCTGTTTCGCTCCAGATAGGTGATGTCGGGAATCACAAGGTCAATACCGAGCATATCCGCCCGCGGGAAGATCGAGCCGCAGTCCACCACAACGATGTCGTCGCCAAACTCGAAGGCCGTCATGTTTTTGCCGACCTCGCCCAATCCGCCCAGCGGAATAATCCTCAGCTTCGCCAAATGCGTCTCCTCCTTTCTGTCGTCTCCTTTTGTTTTTTTATCTTCCAAAAGCCCTTTATGTCGTTCTCAGGCTTTCAAAATCCGAACATTTCTGAGGGGTAATACGTCAAGCCTATTCAGTTCATTATAGCACAAAAGCCCTGCTTGTCAAAGTCTATCCCGCCAAAAAAGAAGGGAAGCGCCCGTTTTTTGAATCCCTTCGAGCGCTTTCCGTTCATTTTTTCTTTTTTCAGCCCGCCTGCGAGCGGTTCGCTTTTACAGGTGCCGCTCCAGCATCGCGGCGATATCGGCCTTGCCGCGCGCGCCGACCGCCTGCTCGACGACCTTGCCGCCCTTCATCACAACCAGCGTCGGGATGCTCATAATGCCGAACCGGCGCGCCAGCTCCGTCTGCTCGTCCACGTCCACCTTGCCGACCACGGCGCGGCCTTCAAAATCCGCGGCCACTTCCTCCACCGCCGGGGCGATCATGCGGCACGGGCCGCACCACGTCGCCCAGAAATCGACCAGCACCGGCTTTTCGCCGCGCACGGCCTCGTCAAACGTCTTCTCGTCAAAATGCATAACCATATCAAGTTCCTCCTGTCTTTATTTTTTCGCATCCGTTTCTTCGGGATGCGTCACCGAAATGATCTTCTGCTCCCAGCGCCCCTTGGAGAGCTTGGGGTCAAGCGCGCGCATGATGAAATACGCCGCCGCCGTGCCGATGATCGCGCACAGCGCCATCAGCAGCTCGCCGTTTCCAAAAGCGCCCGTCTTCGCAATGCCCCAGCCCGCCGCCAGTCCGGCGATAAAGCCCGCCAGCGGCAGCATGTACGCCAGCGCCGAAGCCTCCATCACGTGAGAATCGTCCATCGCCACTTCGATGACGTCCCCAACCTGCGCCTTGCCCTTGATTTTGACCATGTGCTTGGCGCAATTTTCGCTGCCGTGCATACATGCGTGGCAATCGCCGCAGGCCTCGTGGCGCTCAAACGCCACCGTGAGCGTATCGCCGTTTACGGCGGTCACAACCCCTTTGTTGGTCATGGGTCTTCCTTTCCCGGTCGCGTCGCCCCCGACGTTCCCGCTTTATACTAATTCGCAGTTAAAATGCTTAACAGAGCGCATCAGATTTTTTGTTCTGACGAAGCCAAGTGAAGTGAGGCGTACTGGAGGTACGTTGAACGGAACGAGGCAAAGTCAGAGCAAAAAAGATGGTGCGCGGATTAAGCCATTTTAACAAGAATTAGTATTACTCGTAAATCTTTTCGAACTTCGTGAAGCCCTCGGCCTCCAGCAGCTCGATCTGGTGCTTCATGTTTTTGCTCATCGGCAGAACCGTCGCCACCACGCCCGCCCTGCGCGCCTCGGCCGCCTGCGCGAGCACCTCCGCCTTGCGCGCCGTCGGCGCCTTATTGCCGATCAGATACGCCACGGAGCCTTCCGGCAGCTTGAAGCTGCCCTGCTCGTGATCCTTGAGGATGGTCACGATGCGCTCAAAGCCGATGGAGAAGCCGCACGCGCTGACATTCTGACCGCTGAATTTGCCGATCATCTGGTCGTAGCGTCCGCCGCCCGCGATGGCGAAGTTGTAGCCGTCCAGCGTCACCTCGAAAATCGGGCCGGTGTAGTAGCCCATGCCGCGCACCAGCGTCGGGTCGAAGACGATCTTCACGCCCTCGCCGAGCATCGGCTGCACGCAGCCCACGATGTCCGCCAGCGCCTCGCCGACGCGCGCCTCCAGATATTCGCCGTTCACGCCCGCGCAGAAGTCGGCAATCTCCATGCCCGGCTTCACGCCGCGGTAGAACGCCATGTATTTTTCCACCTTTTCCGGCGCGTAACCGCTTTCCAGCAGATCCTTTTCGATGCCGTCCATGCCGATCTTGTCGAACTTGTCCAGCGAAATCAGCGCGCCGCCGATTTCCTCCTGCTCAAAGCCCGCCGTGAGCGCCGCCGCCGCCAGCATCCGGCGGTCGTTGATGTGGATGGTGAAGGCGTTCAGGTTCGCCTCGGCGAGGATCTTGCTGAGCATCGTCGCCGTCGCCGTAATCAGCTCGATCTCCGCCAGGCTGCTGTCGTCGCCCAGAATGTCGATGTCGCACTGGGTAAACTGGCGGAAGCGCCCCTTCTGCGGGTTGTCCGCGCGCCAGACGTTGCCAAGCTGCATCGCCTTGAACGGGGTCGGCAGCTTCTCCTTGTTGTTCGCGTAGTAGCGCGCCAGCGGCACGGTCAGGTCGTAGCGCAGGCCGTTGTCCGCCAGCTCGCCGTCGCCCTTGTCCAGCGCGCGCTGAAGCTCCGCGCCGCGCTTCATCACCTTGAAGATCAGCTTCTCGTTGTCGCCGCCCTGCTTGCTGGTCAGGTTCTCGATGTGCTCCATCACCGGCGTTTCGATCTGCATGAAGCCGCACGCGCCGTAGGTTTCCTTAATCATGCCGAGCACATGCTCGCGCAGGCGCATGTCGGCGGGGAGCATATCGCACATGCCCTTGACGGGCGTTTTGATGAATTTCATGGTTGTGATTCCTTTCGTGTTTTCTCCCTCAGTCGCGGCTTCGCCGCGTCAGAAGGAGTTATTCGCCCTTACTCCTGATTTTCCTGCATGCGCCGCCATTCCTCGCGGGAAATGAGCACGGTTCGCGGCTTCGTCGGCCCTTCGGCCTCGGCGGTGATGCCGCGCAGCGTCATTTCGTCCACCAGCCGCCCCGCGCGCGCATAGCCCACGCGCAGCCGCCGCTGGAGCATGCTGATGGAAACCTGCCCCGCGTCCACGGCCAGCTCAATCGCCTTGGCGAGCATTTCGTCCACCGGCTCGCCCGCGCTCGGCGTGTCGGAGGATGCGCCGCTGTCCTCGTCGGCCGCGGTGTTCATCTGCTCGATCACGTCCTCGTTGTAATCCGCGCTGTGGCAGCCGCGCACAAACTCGACGATGCGCTGCACCTCGTCGTCGGAGACGAAGCAGCCCTGCACGCGCGTCGGCTTGCCCGCGCCCTGCGGCGCATAGAGCATGTCGCCCTTGCCCAGCAGCTTTTCCGCGCCGCCGGAATCGAGGATCGTCCGGCTGTCGATCTGGCTGGACACCGCGAACGCGATTCGGCTCGGGATGTTCGCCTTAATCACGCCCGTGATGACGTTGACCGACGGCCTCTGCGTCGCGATCACCAGATGGATGCCCGCCGCGCGCGCCAGCTGCGCCAGTCGGCAGATGGATTCCTCCACCTCGCCGGGGGCGACCATCATCAAATCGGCCAGCTCGTCGATGATGACGATGATCTTGCTCATCGGCTCTTCGTTTGGGCCGATGGCGTTGTTGTAGCCGCGGATGTCGCGCACGCCCATCGTCTCAAACCGCTTGTAGCGGTGCTCCATCTCCACAACCGCCCAGCTCAGCGCCGCGCTCGCCTTCTTCGGGTCGGTCACGACCGGCACGAGCAGGTGCGGAATCCCGTTGTAGACGGAAAGCTCGACAACCTTCGGGTCGATGAGGATGAGCCGCACTTCCTCCGGCTTGGCGCGGAAGATGATGGAGTTGATGATCGTGTTGATGCAGACGGATTTGCCCGAGCCCGTCGCGCCCGCAATCAGCACGTGGGGCATCTTCGCCATATCCGCGATGACCGGCGCGCCGGAAATGCCCTTGCCTAGCGCCACCGCCGTCGGCGATTTCTCCCGCATCATCTCCGGGCTTTCCAGCACGTCGCGCAGGGAGACCGTCGCGATTTTCTGATTCGGGATTTCAATGCCGACCGCCGGTTTTCCGGGAATCGGCGCTTCGATGCGCACGCCGTCGGAGGCCATGTTCAGCGCGATGTCGTCCACCAGACCGACGATGCGCGATACCTTCACCCCCGGCGCGGGCGCAAGCTCGTAGCGCGTGATGGCCGGGCCGTGGGTCACGTTCAGCAGCTTGGCCTGTACGCCGAAGCTCTCCAGCGTGCCGAGCAGCTTGCGCGCGCCCGCCTCATCCTTGGCGCGCTGATCCGGGTCTGCCGTCGTGCTGCTCTGGTTGAGCAGATCGATCGGCGGGAAGACGTATTCCTCCTTCGCCGTCTGCGGCGCTTCGTGCACATCCTTGGCCGGCATGACGATGGGCGTTCCGTCGAGCCGGTTGCCGCGGAGCTGCACGACCGTCTGCTGTTCGTTGACCCGCTGCGCCTTCAAAACGTCCTGCCCCTGCGGCTGAACCGGCGGCTGATAGCCCGCATTGCGCTCCGCCCGCGCTCTGGCCGCGTCGATGGCCGCCGCCGAGTAGCTCGACGGGGTACTTCCGCCCGCCGTCTGCGCACCCTGTCCCGGCCAGCCGCCGAACGATCCGCTCGCCGGCGGCACAGGCGCTTCCTCCGGCTCGTCGTGGGATTCGTCCGCCGTCACCTGCGCGTCGCCGTCGTCGTATTCGACGTTCGCCGCCTGCCACGCGGAGGAATCCCCCGCTTCATCCTCGGATGCGTCCGCCTGCCGGAAGTAGCGCTCGTCGATGGGTCTGTCCGCGCCGTCTGCCCGCACGTTAGTGATGGCCGCCGTCTCGTCGTCCTCGTCATCCTCCGTATACGGGTCGTTCGGCATGTTCGGCTCAATCGGCGCGTTCAAATCGGTCGGCTCGCCCCATGCGTTCGGTTCGCTCGATTCTCTTAATTCATTGGGTTCGTTCGGATAGCCCGGTTCACTCGGATAACCCGGCGCGTTCGGCACGCTCGAACCAGACGGCGCGTTTTCCGCCGTCGGTCGGCTGTAAGCGTCGCGCCGGGGCGCATACCCGCCGGTTGGCTGGCCGCTGTTCATCCCGTAGAGGAAGGCGTTTTCCGCCTCCTGCATGGTGAAGCTGTTGCGGCGGCTCGGCATGGTGGGCGTATGCTCGTCCACCGGCGCGCGGGTAAATTCGTCGTCCCGCTCGATGTAGAGCTGCGCGCTGTCGGAAATCGTCCTGCGCTTTCGCGGCGCGGCGGCTTTTCTCGGCGGCCTGCTCGTGATCGCCGGTTGTTCGTCCGGCGGCTCGTCGTCCTGCCGCCGCATCACGGTCAGCGTCGGCTTGTCCTTCCGCCGAGGCGTCTTGTCCGTCTGCGGCGCATCCTCCGTTGTCTCCGCTTCAAGCGCCTGACGGATCTCTTCGTCCCGCCTGCGCTGTTTTTCTCTTTCATCGGCCTCGCGCGCGGCGGCCTCCTGCTCTTCCTTCTGCTTTTGCAGGCGCTCCTGCCTGCGCTTCTGCCGCTCGATGGCCAGCGCGTTTTCGCGCTCCAGTTCTTCCTCCTGCCGCGCGTCGCGCAGCGCGTCCTTCTCCTCCCGGCGCTCCCGCATCTCCACGCGGAAATCATCCGCCCATTCGGATATCCGCATGCCGATGCCGCCGAACGAGAATCCCGTGAGCGTCATCAGCGCAATCGCCGTCGCGAAGATGAGCACGATCATGCCGCCCCAAATGTCCAGCCCCTTATACAGCGGCCACGCCAGCAGCGCGCCGATGAGTCCGCCGCCCTTGCAATCCAGCGAGCTCATCGTGAACGAGCGCGCCAGAAACGCGCCGTAGCTCGCCTGCGCGCCGTCCGCCGCCAGCGCCGCATTCACGCCGGAAATGCGGAAAAGCTGGAACATCGCCTCCACAAACAGGAAAATCAGCGAGCTGAGGATCAGCGTTCTGGCGCTCAGCTTTCTTTCGCCGAAGAACACGAGCACCACACCCGCCCAGCAGACCACCACCGGCAGCAGCAGGCAGAGCATGCCGCCCAGCCCGCGCACAATCAGCATGCACCGGTTGAGGAAACCGCCGTTTGACGGGATGAACTGGCAAAACAGCGCCAGCAGCCCGAGGCAGAGCACCGCAATGCCCGCAACGCCGCGCGGGTCAACGCCCTGATTGGTCTTTTTCCCCGGCTTTCCCCGCTTGCCGGAAACCGTGCGCTTTTTCTTCGCCGCCGCGCCCTTAGCCGCTTTTTTCGCCATCTTCTTGCCTCCAAGGGGTCTTTTCGGGCTTTCCGCCCAAACCGACTCAAAGCCCAAAGCTCCAAGCCCGCCCGCTTTCTTTTATAATGATAATCTATAATCCCAAATCATTCAAAATATGAAAAAAACAATCTGCCCGCGCATAGTCAGGCAGATTATTATACCACGTTTATTTCCATCAGTAAAGCGCTTCGGGAATCGCGTCGCGCAGAATCAGACACTGTAACACACTGTTTTCATCCACATGCGCCTGCAAAATGCGCCCGGAAAGCGCGAAGAACAGGCTCTCGCCCGCCTCCAGCATGCGGTCGGCGGCTTCATCCGCGTCGTAGACCCTCGTTTCCAGCGGCTCCCCGAGCAGCGCGGTCAGCTCGGCCTTCGTCGTCTTGCCGACGGTCAGCCCGCAAACGTCCGCGCGTGTGGTGCGGATTGCGGAAATCGGCGTTTCCGCCTCGTCCGTTTCGGCATATTTGGGAATCTCCACCGCCCAGCCGCGCAGACTCGCTTCTTCGAACAGATACACGCGGGAATCCTTCGTGTAATCCGGGTCGGTCAGCAGCGTATAGGCGGAGAGCACTTCGCCGAGCTTCTGCCCCACCGCCGCCCGCGTCATCGGCCCCGGCAGCCTCCCGTCCCCCGCCGCGTCGGCCAGCGCGTTCATGTCGCCCTGCGCATGCGCCGCCTCGTATACCGGGCTGTTTTCGCCGATATATGCCGCCAGCTCGTACCACGCGAACTGCACCGCGCCGCTCTGCTCGTCAAAATAGCGATAGCTGTCGTCGGGATAGAACACCGTCAGCCCGTATTCGTCCACGGCGTATGCGTCGCGCGGCATCGGCAGCAGCTCGCTGTATTCCATATAGTCGCTCAATTCGGGCAGCACGTCGTCCTCGATGATCCGCTCCATCGCGCCTATCGCCGTGTCCGCGTCGTCAAAAAGCTGCTCCAGGCGGATTTCCTCGCCGGTCGTCCGGTCGAGCACCAGCGCGCGCACGGCGCTTCCCGACGTGCCGTCCGGCTGTGTGCCGTTCCAGCGCAGCACGAGCGACGCGACGTTCCCCAGCGTGTGCGTTTCGCCGCTCTGGATGATCTCCGCGCCTGCGCGCTGGGTCAGCTGCGCCGCCTTCGTCTGCTCAAAGCGCGCTTCAATCAGCGCGTTTGCCGTCGCTATCGCCGGGTCTGGCGTTTCCTCCGGCGCGGCGGTCGTTTCAGCCGCCCCCGCCTCCGCCGCCGAAAAGACGGTCAGCGTCTGCCCGTTTTCTTCCTTTTGCTCCATATTCACGTCAAGCTCGGCCGCCGCCCACGCGGGAAAGGCCAAGCTCAGCGCCATCAGGATCGCTGTCAAGCGTTTCATGGCGTATCACCTCTTGCCCTCTATTGTACACGAAAAGAAATCGCTTTGTAAAGAGACGAACGCCCCCGCCTTTTTCTTCCCCGGCGAATCTGTTTTTTCAAAAAATCATCGGCTGGAGCTGCCGCCCCGCGAGCGCCGCCTCTGCCGCCGGGAAAATCTGCGCGAAATCCGCCACGCAGCTCGTCGGCTTCGCGCGAAAATCATCCTGCTGCAGCGGCACAAAATACGTCCCCTTGCGGTTCATCAGCAGCCCGATGCCCGCCGCCGCGCCCGCCAGCGCGTCGTTTGTCGATACGGCGATGAGCACCGGCCGCCCGTTTCGCCTGTGGCTCTTGACCGCCAGCGTCGGCGCGGTGTCGTATATGCCGCAGGCCAGCTTGCCCAGCGTGTTGCCCGTGCACGGCGCGAGAATCAGCAGATCCAGCAGCTTTTTCGGGCCGATGGGCTCGGCCTGTGCAATCGTGTGAATCACCTTTTCCCCGCAGATTTCCTCAGCCTGCGCCGCCCAGTCCGCCGCGCGTCCAAAGCGCGTATCCGTCGCGTAGGCATTTTCGCTCATAATCGGCAGCACCCGATAGCCGTGCTCCACCAGCAGATTCATCTGCGGAAAGACCGCCTTGAACGTGCAGAATGATCCCGTAATCGCAAACCCGATGGTCAAGTCGCGCATTGCGCATCCTCCTTCCGCGTCCCCATCGCCCGCGTCAGCGCGTCAAACAGCGCTTCCCCCGCGTCCAGCGGCGCATACCGCCCCGGCAGGCCGCTCTCCACGCAGACCTGCAGCCCCAGCTTGACCGCCTTCTGCATTTCCAGCCCGTAGGGCGCGCTGGCCAGCTCGATGATCGGCGTATCGCGCGCCGTCGCCGCCAGCGCCGCGTCGCCGAGCACATGCGCCGGAATCGTGTTGATAATCACATCCGCCTGTCTGCATGCGGCCGCGATCTGCGCCAGCGGCACGGGATGCGCCCCCGCCGCGTGCGCCATGCGCATCTGCTCCTCGCTGCGCGCGCAGACGATGACGAACATCCCCAGCGCGCAGAGCCGCGCCGTCATCTCCCGCCCGATGCGCCCGTAGCCCGTTACCAGCGCCGTCTCGCGCATCAGCGCCCGCTTTTTGACCCGCATCACCGTCGCCAGCGCGCCCTCGGCCGTCAGCCGCGCGTTTTTGCGCAGAAACGTCTCGTCCTTCTCCGGGCGAACCACCAGCGCCGTCTGTGCCAGCTCCTCCTCCTTCACATCGCCGCCCGCCAGCACCGCGCGGCAGGCCGGAATCAGCGCGAGCACGCGCTCCCGCTCCAGCCCGCCCTTCGCCGAAATCAGCCGTTCCTCCCGGAAGCTCCTCGGCCACGGCAGCATGACCGCCTGCGCAGGCGGCATTTCGTCGGGAACGTCTGCCGCGTCCTCGATATGCAGCGTCTCCCAGCCCGCGCGCCCGGCGGCCAGCAGCGCCCCGCACATCCTCTCGTCCCCGCCAAAGGCAATCAATCGCATGTTCATCCCTCCCGGCGATGATATGCGGGCGCTTGCCGTTTTCATGCTCCGCGCCCTTTTGGGGCAACAAAAAAGCCGACAAGCCCGGTTGGGCTTTGGCGGCTTTTGGGCTTGAAGGCGTACTCTTTTTTGCTTATACTAATTCGCAGTTGAAAATGCTTAACAGAGCGCATCAGATTTTTTGTTCTGACGAAGCCAAGTGAAGTGAGGCGTACTGGAGGTACGTTGAACGGAACGAGGCAAAGTCAGAGCGAAAAAGATGGTGCGCGGATTAAGCCATTTTAACAAGAATTAGTATTATTCCAGCATCGACGTGCAGTGCGGGCAGCGGGTCGCGTCGTCGGCAATCTCGCCCTTGCAGAACGGGCAGATGCGCTTGGGCTTGGCCGGAGCGGCTTCCGGCTTCCTGTGAATCTTGTTCATCGCGCGGATGACGAGGAACATGCAGAACGCGGTCAGGATGAAGTTGATGACGTTCTGGATGAACAGGCCGTAGTTGATCGTGCCGACGCCGGCCGCGGCGGCCGCCTCGGCGGAAACATAGCTGCCGCCGTCGAGCGCGACGAACAGGCCGCCGAAGTTGATGCCGCCGGTCAGCACGCCGATCAGCGGCATGAAGATGTCGTTGACCAGCGACGTGGTGATCGAGCCGAACGCCGCGCCGATGATGACGCCGACGGCCATGTCGATCACATTGCCGCGCATGGCGAACGCCTTGAAATCCTCGAAGAATTTTTTCATGGGTATCTCTCCTCGCTTTTTATGCTTTAATCGGCTCCCGCCGCACAGCTTGTTGACATAAGCAAACTTGGCTTGAATCGCAAAATCAAGAAATTCAGC
>ERZ773235.3362-NODE-3362-length-11478-cov-4.313928_pt1 | contig 11478 bp, 8 predicted proteins | sample MGYA00580522_ERZ773235 | MGnify/ENA primary metagenome ERZ773235 (study PRJEB29015, sample SAMEA2737797) | human gut metagenome | biome: human gut; feature: human-associated habitat; material: faeces | place: China | collected 2012 ...
CCTTTTTCCCACAGGGGCGTACTGTCGGCAATGTACTTTTTCAGAAGAGCGTCGGTCAGGCCGGTATAGCCCAGCAGAATGGGCTGGGAGAAATCAATGCCGCCGGCCTTGCCGATTTCCTGAACCAGCAGGTTGTTGGCCTGGCGAGAACCTCTGGCCTTGCCCAGAATGTGAATCACGCCGTCCTCAATGTTGACCACTGGCTTGATATTCAGAAGCCCGCCGGCGAAGGCGACCGCGGCGGAGATCCGCCCGCCCCGCTTCAGGTATTCCAGGGTATCCAGCATGGCAATCAGGCAGATATCCTTCTTCTTTTCTTCCAACGCGGCGGCGATTTCCCTGGAACTCATTCCGGAATCCGCGCAGTTCAGGGCGTACTCGGCCAGGATTCCCGCGCCGATGGTCACACTGCCGCTGTCCACCACATAGAACTCCCGGTATTCCGCGGCGGCAAGCCGGGCACTCTGGCAGGTGCCGGAGAGCTGGTGGGCCAGGGTGATGATCACGGCGGTGTCGCCGGCGGCGGCTATTTCGGAAAGGACGGCATCAAAGGCGGCGGGAGTGGCCTGACTGGTGGTGGGCATCACGTCGCTTTCGATCAGGCGGTTGTAGAATTCCTGATGGCTGATGGTCACGCCGTCCACAAATTCCTCGGTGCCGAAGGTGACGGTCAAAGGTACCACGGCAAAGCGCCCGGCAATCTCCGGGGCCACATCTGCGGTGGAGTCGATAACGATTCTGACTGACATGGATTTCCTCCTTATTTTAAGAACAGACCCAACAGGAATCGGTTCAGCCTGCTGGTGTAGGGCTGGTAGCGCATGGGCAGATCCAGCCAACATTTTTTATCCACAATGCTCTTCCGGTGGGAGAAGGCATCGAAGCCTGGCTTGCCGTGATAGGCGCCCATTCCGCTTTCGCCCACACCGCCGAAGCCCATCTGGGAGGTGGCCAGATGGATGATGGTGTCGTTGATACAGCCGCCGCCAAAGCGACAGGTATCTAACACTTTCTTCTGTGCAGCCTTGTCCTCACTGAAAAAATAAAGCGCAAGCGGATGAGGGTGGGATTCCACGGTATCAAGCGCTTCGTCTAATGTGTCGAACGTGAGGATCGGAAGCAGTGGACCGAAGATCTCTTCGCCCATCACAGCGTCGTCCCACGTAATATTATTGAGAACGGTAGGCGCAATGCGGAGCGATTCAGGCTCTGACTGTCCCCCATACACAAGCTTTTCCCCATTGATCAGCCCGAGAATGCGTTCAAAATGCTTTTCGTTGATGATCTTTCCGTAATTCGGATTTTTCAGAGGTTCTTTCCCAAACTGCTTTTCAATCTCAGCTAAGATCGCAGTGATAAGCTCATCACGGATGCGTTTGTCACAGAGAATATAATCCGGCGCAACACAGGTCTGTCCACAGTTCAAATACTTGCCGAAGACAATACGCTTTGCGGCAAGCCGGATCTTAGCGGTGGAGTCAACGATACATGGGCTCTTTCCGCCAAGCTCTAATGTGACAGGGGTTAAATATTCAGCCGCATGGCGCAGCACCTCCCGTCCGACGGTCTTTCCGCCGGTGAAAAAGATCATGTCAAAACGCTGCTGTAAGAGTGCCTGATTTTCTGCGCGGCCGCCATCGACCACTGCAACATAATGTGCCGGAAAACATTCTTCGATCATGGTTTTCATGACATCAAACGTGCAAGGGGCGTAGGCGCTTGGTTTTACGACCGCAGTATTTCCGGCTGCTATGGCATCGATCAGCGGATCGAGCGTCAGTAACACCGGGTAATTCCATGGGCTCATGATCAGCACGGTTCCGTAAGGGGAAGGGGAGCGGAAGCTCTTTGCTGCAAACTGGGCGACCGGGGTGGAAACACGTTTGCTGCGCATAAGGCTGCGGAGATGCTTCTGCATCCAGGTAAGCTCTGACAGCGTCAGCCCGATCTCACACATATAGCTCTCCATCCGGCTCTTTCCAAGATCCGCCTTCAATGCCGCAGCGAGGTCGGCTTCATGGCGGATCATAGCCTCTTTCAAACTTTCTAACTGTTTCAGACGGAATTCCGCCTGAATCGTTTTGCCACTGGAAAAAAAGTGGTTCTGTTGTTGTAAAATATCCTTGATCTCCTGTTCGGTCATGAGGATGCCTCCTTTTATCTTCAGGATCGATCAGACAACTACCTGTTCTGACTCAACCTGTATCCGTACATCTGATACTTATATACTATCGAAAATAACATACTTCTGCAAGTGTTTTACTTCCGGGCAGACAGGAAAAACAATTCTTGAAAAACGGCGCTTATAATGCTACAGTAATAATACTGATGATCTGCAGCAGAGGTCATGGCGCAGGTCAGTTTGATAATAATGTGACTGCCGGATACGAAGGGCAGATTGCGGAAAGGCATGGAAAATGAAATGAACGATTATAAAATAGGCACAAAATGTGTACAGGCAGGATATACCCCGGAGAATGGACAGCCGCGGCAGATTCCGATCATCCAGTCTACCACTTTCAAATACAGCACCAGTGAGGACATGGGAAAACTGTTTGATCTTGAGGCATCCGGATATTTCTATACACGGCTGCAGAATCCGACGAATGATCATGTCGCAGCCAAGATCGCAGCAATGGAAGGCGGCACAGCCGCAATGCTGACCTCAAGCGGACAGGCAGCGAACTTTTTTGCCATATTCAACATATGTGAGAGTGGAGACCATATCGTGGCATCATCCTCGATCTACGGCGGAACCTTCAACCTCATTGCAGTTACGCTTGCCAAAATGGGGATCACGGCAACCTTCGTGTCTCCTGACGCATCGGAGGAGGAGTTAAACGCTGCGTTTCGCCCGAACACAAAACTGATGTTTGGCGAGACGATCGCCAATCCGGCATTGACAGTATTAGATATTGAGCTCTTTGCAAAAACAGCACATGCGCACGGTGTACCTCTTATCATAGACAATACATTTCCAACTCCGGTCAACTGCAGACCATTTGAGTGGGGTGCGGATATTGTGACACACTCCACCACCAAATACATGGATGGACATGGTGCGGCAGTGGGCGGTGCGATCGTTGACAGCGGAAAATTCGACTGGATGGCACACGCAGACAAATATCCGGGACTTTGTACACCGGATGAGAGCTACCATGGCGTGACCTATGCAGAAAAATTTGGCAATGAGGGCGCATTCATCACAAAATGTACAACACAGCTTATGCGCGATCTCGGATGCATCCAGTCGCCACAGAACGCATTCCTGTTAAACCTTGGACTGGAGTCGCTGCACGTGCGTATGCCTAAGCATGTGGAAAACGGACAGGCAGTTGCAGAATTTCTGGAAAAACATCCAAAGGTAGCCTATGTGAACTATCCGGGTCTGCCTTCCAGCAAATACTATGAACGTGCCAGAAAATACCTGCCACACGGCGGATGCGGTGTCGTTTCATTCGGATTAAAGGGCGGCAGGGAGGCTGCGTCTGCTTTTATGCAGAACTTAAAGCTTGGAGCGATCGAGACACATGTGGCAGATGCAAGAACCTGCTGTCTGAATCCGGCGACCTCCACGCACAGACAGATGACAGATGAACAGCTGAAAGAGGCAGGTGTTCCGGCAGAGCTGATCCGGATAAGTCTCGGTTTAGAGGATAAGGAAGATCTGATCGCAGATATTTCGAATGCGTTGGATGCGATCAGGGACTAATATGTAGAAAAAAGAAAGTGCAGAGAGAAAAATGAGTAAGATAAAAACAAAAAAAGTGCTGACACCGGAGCAGAAGAAAAAGCGCATCCGCAACATCATCATTGTCGCAGTGATCCTTGTGGCAGCATCCGTTGCAACTTACTGGATGCAGCCGCAGAACAAAGCGCTGGCAGAGAGTGAAGTGTTCAGCGAAGAGGAAGTGAAGGCACAGGCGGAAAAAATCATAGGGCTTTTAAATGCAGAGGATTTTGACAGCCTGCAAAGCCTTGTTGTCCCGGACATGCAGGAGATCATGAACAAAGAGCGCATGGACGAGGGCAAGGCGCGGATCTCGGAAGACTGGGGAGATTTTGTTTCCATTGAAACAATGCAGGATGCGGAGATCATACAGAGAGGTGCGCATATCGCAGCCGTTTACGTGACCGCAGAATATAAAAACATCGAGGTGCATTACACACTGGCGTTCAACGAGGACATGAAGCTTGCGTCCTTCGGGATCCAATAGCCGGATCATTCCTGCGGAAACATATAGGAAAAATAAACATCCTTAAAATTAGCGTAATTGTCTCTTGAAATCGGAATCTGTGCGCCGGATTTTGTGAAGAGAGAGGTTTTACCGAACTTTTCCACGCAGCTTAACGCTGCAATATAGCTGCGGTGGCATTTATAAAACCCTTTTTCCACTGTGAAAATTGTTTCACACTGGTGAAAGGGTTCTTTTATGGAGATCACCGAGCCGTCTTTCAATGTGACTAACACATTCTTATTTTGCGCTTCCAGATATTCGACATCCTGAAAATAAATCGACTGGTAGCCGGAATCTGTTCTTGCCGCGAAATGAGCCATGGAAGCCTTGTGGACTTCGTACCAGCTGTCAAGGACCGCATGGAAACGCACTTCGTCAAGAGGTTTCAACAGATACCAGAAAGTGCGGACTTCATAAGATTCCAGCGCAAATTCCGGTGAGGAAGTCAGAAAAATGATCGGAACGTGCGGGTCATGCTGGCGCAGTTCGCGTGCGGTATCCATGCCGCTCAAAAGGGGCATGATCATATCAAGCAGGATCAGATCCATGCCATAAGCCCTGTGTGCGGAGATCAGTTCGTCACCGTTTGTGAACCGGTAGAGCTGCAGTGTCAGCTGATGCGCCCGGCACCAGGAATCAAGACTGTCTGAAAGCAGATCCAAAAATTCAGTTTCATCATCACAAATCGCAATCTTTACCATAATAAATTTCCTCGCTTAAAGAATAATGCGGACTACAAAGTCCTCACCTTCCATGTAAAACTGGTACTGTCCGTGTTCCTTCTCTACATAATAAATGACGCTTTGGACACCGATACCGTGATTCTTTGCCGTTGTAACCGGGATGCCGTTTGAAAAAACAGGTGTCTCTGAAGCCGGATTCTTCTGCAGGATCAGAAGGTGGTTTCCCTTTTCAAAAATGCTCAGATGCACGATACGTTTTTCCACAGGGAGCTTCGTGACTGCATGCATGGCATTTTCCAGAAGATTGGAAAGGATCGCACAGAAAGTCATCTCAGAGCAGCAGAGTGTCTGCGAAGTCTGGATCTGTACGTCAAAAACGATCTGATTTTCCGCAAACCGTGTCTGGTAAATGGAAAGAACCGAATTCAGCAGTTCATTTCTGCAGAAAGAGTGAATGACCGTGTCGTCATATTGCTTATTGATCTCCTGAATATAATCAAGCGCGCGCTCCGGTTCCTGCTGGGAGATAAAAGTCTGGATGGCGGCAAGATGATGGCGCATGTCGTGCCGCAGGATCTTCATGCGGTGTTCGCTGCTGCGGACCTGCTCGATCTCCGAGTGCAGGGAGTTCAACTGCATATTGGTAAGCTGACCATATTGTTCAGCGCTGTTTTTCAACTCATATTCCTGAAAATAGACGAACAGGAAAATGACATAGGAAATACACATGGCAAATGCGAGAAATTCCACGACCACCTTATTTCCGGAGTAGAGAAGCATGGAGAACTTTGTGGTAGAGTAATCAAACACATAATAGACAAATGGCATTGCCCCGAGGATATACAGTTCCCGGTCAGATTTTGCAAAAAGCAGTGCGGTAGTCTGGCACAGATACCGGCTTAAGAAAGCGAAAACGGCAACAGTCACGATAATCCTTACCAGATAATAAACCCATTCCAATCCGCTCAGGGATAAGGCAAAAATACCTGCCCAGTTGCTGAACTGGCAGCACAGATAGGCGGTCATAATAGAGATTATGGAAGGCAGCCAGCGGAAACGGTAATAAAACACCAGCAGCAGAAAAAGCGGCAGATGCACGAAAATCGGATAGACGGCTTCCGTGAACAACGAACCGAATACCGTATTACAGATCAGAAAGAAAAGTCCGGATACTGCTCCACCGCCAAGAAGAATGCAGACATTTTTCTTATTCTGTTTTACCCCGAGAAAAAAGGCGGACAGAAAAATGCCAAACAGCATTGTCGTTAAGTGGTGTGTATAAGTTAAAATCTGAAGCAGCATGTGGCAGTCCTCCTTGTTTCACAGTTATGATACATCCATTATAAAAAATTCGGAAATCCAAAGCAAGCCTGCATCTTACAATTCACGCCATATAATTACAACTCACGCCGAAATCCGGGTTTTGGATGAACGCTGTGATAAAATGAAAAAAATGGTAAAGTGACATATTGTGAAAAAACAAACAAATGCAGGAGGAGAATACACATGATAAGAAAAAAGAGAATGAGCAAAGGAATTGCAAAAATACTTTCCGGTTTACTGGTATTCGGAATGGTAGCAGGTGTTGTTCCGGCAGTACCGCACGGTACATTGCAGGTGCAGGCGGCAAATGAACATAGCCATCCGGTCTGTGGTAGTAGCTGTACTGACGACAGCTCCCACACTAACTTGGAATTTGCGAAACTGACAGGTTCAGAGGACACACTGAAAATAGGTGAAACAACTATACAAAGCACTGATAATAATTTAGAGTTACCGGCGGGCTGCTATTATTTATCAGATAGCTTTGAACCAAGCTATAGTATCATTGTAAAAGGTGATGTTAAAATTTGCCTAAATGGTCACAATATTAATATGAAGAGTGCAGGAAATGTTTTTGAAGTTGATAAAGGCGGTACACTGACTCTGACGGATTGTAAAGGCAGCAGTTCTATTTCTCATTCGGATGTGGAATGGGGAAGAGGCGTGTTGGTTTCTAACGGCACTTTTAATATGTATGGTAGTAAGATTTGTAATAATAAATGTGCAAGCAAGTATCAAGCAAACGGCGCAGGCGTGGAGGTTGATAAAGGCACTTTTAATATGCATGGTGGCGAGATTAGTGGAAACGAAGTTTCAAGCATGGGTGGAGCAGTTTCTAGTCTGGACACTTTTAATATGTATGGTGGCAGTATTACCGGCAATACTGCACAATATTTCGGTGGCGGTGTATCTGTGTATAAGGGGACATTTAATATGTTCGATGGTACGATTAGCGGCAATAAGGTGACAAGTGCAACGATGCAGTCGCACGGTGGCGGCGGAGTATGGGTGCACACAACCGGTACATTTTGCATGAAAGGAGGAAGCATCACAGGCAACACCGCCTATCCCTATAATTATGATTATAATAAAGCTAATGGTGGCGGTGTATATTGCAGGGGCAGTCTGGAACTTTCCGGCTCACCGGTAATCGAAGGAAATAAGTTGACAACTGGTGAAAGTAACAATCTTGTTAGTTATATGAATAAGACTAAAATCACTGATACATTAAACAGTGACGCAAAAATTTATGTTTATATGAAAGATACTTCTACGCAAGATCAGACTTTGGCAACTGTTGATCCAAGCGTATCTTCATTTGATGCAAAAAACATTTTCTACTGCGATAACGCAAATTTTGTAGCTGACTTTGACGCAGCAAATAATACAATAAAATGGACGACACACACCCACGATTGGGGAGCATGGACTTCCAACGGCGACGGAACGCATACCCGTATCTGCTCGTCAGATGCCAGCCACACGGAAAGAGCGGACTGCTCCGGCGGTACAGCTACCTGTCAGAGCAAGGCAGTCTGCACGACCTGTGGTGGAGAATATGGTGATTTCGCATCACATGATTTCGATGTTTCTTCATGGGGATATAAGGGTGCAGACGGTCATGCACATGTATGCAAGACCGCGGGTTGTACTGCAACGGATACCGTTATAGCTCATATACCGGGACCGGCTGCCACAGAGGATGCTGCACAGATTTGCACAGAGTGTGGTTATGAGATTGTACCGGCATTGAATCATGAACATAACTGGGGAGCATGGACTTCCAACGGCGACGGAACGCATACCCGTATCTGCGCATCGAACAGCAGTCACAAGCAGACGGAAAAATGTTCCGGCGGTACAGCTACCGATAAAGACAGAGCCATTTGCAGCATTTGTAACGCACCATACGGCGAAATCAATGCGGGCTCAAATCCAGCGCCGACTCCAACCCCAACCCCAACGCCGGCTCCAAATCCTACACCGGAAGCAACCACCACGACACCGGATCCGGCACCGGCGACATCAACACCGGCTGCACCAACTACAACAGCTCCGGTAGCTGCGGCACCGGCACAGGTAACGTATGATATTTTGGATGGAGCGGGCAGTTCATGGACACAGAATACAGATGGAAGCCTTGCAATCAGAGGAAGCGGTGAGATTTCAAAACTCCGTGAGGTCAAGGTGGATGGAGTTACGGTTGATCCGGTCAACTATACGGTCACAGAAGGATCTACCATCATTACCTTCAAACCGGAATACCTTAAGAGTCTGTCAGCAGGAAACCATTCCTTTGAACTTGTCTGGACAGATGGAACGGCGGCAACAAACTTTACGGTAGCCGAAAACACTGACCAGAGTGTAAAATCTCCAAAGACAGGCGAAGATTTCAGCATGGCACTTTGCACAGCACTTCTGATGGTTTCATGCGCAGGACTTGCAGGAATTTTTGCGAAAAGAAAAAGAAACCTTGTCAGATAAGGCATTGCATAAATAATTTTTAAAATGAAAAAATAAGCTGATTACAGAGATAAAAGTGGGCAGGAAATTTACAAAAAAATTCTATTTTTATCAAAAAAATGAATAATAGAAAGAGGAGATTCAAATGAAGAAAAAGTTATTAACAGCATTACTTGTTGGAGCAATGGCTCTTAATATTACAGCATGTGGTGGTTCATCAGATGCAGCAGCACCAGCTGACAATGACCAGCAGACAACTACAACAGACACAGCAGCTGATGATGCAGCAGATACAGAAGAGGATGCAGTGGATGTGGAAGATGCAGCAGAAGCAGCAGACACAACAGAGGAAGAAGGATTTTCCCTTCTTGATGTAACAGCAGATCTTGTTGATGCAGCATTATATGCAGTGGATGATGATAATACAGAGTATGTGATCACACTCTTTAGAGATCCGGATGGATATAGCTATGTTTCATTAATGATCGTTCCACAGGATGGACAGGGAGATGTCCTTTGTGGAGCATATGATGATTCTAATGTAACAAATGTTACAGATGAAGATAACATTGACTGGACTGAGATCAGCACAACAGATGTTTATACAGGTGATGATTTCTCAGCAGTATTTGTAGAAGCAGATGATGGTTCCGTTGCAATTGCAAATTCAGATTTTTCCCTTGTTATGGAAGGTCAGTATCTGACAGCTGATGAAGCAATCGCTTATATGGGAGCAGCAGCTAACTACATCAACTAGTTTTTTTCAGATATGCGGAGTAATGGAAGAATGGTTGCTTCGCATATCTTTACATAATGTAATTCAAAAATCCTGCACACTTTTATCTCTGTAATCAGCACACATTTATTTATAAGCTGTAAAATTCGCATTGAGTTTTACAGCTTTTTGCGTTTCGGCTAAAAATCACCTTTTATTCATATTAGATATAAGTATGGATAGCTTTGGGATTGTGAGGTAAAAATCAAAATATATCAATTACAGATTCAATGAGAAATCATTATCATACCAGAAATGTCGTATGGAGTAAAATTCCGCAAGCAGGCAAATACAGACCTTTACAAGCTGTATAACACCAACCTGCATGAGAAGATCGAGATGATGAAAAAGGAAAAACATCAGTAAAAAGTCATTGAGAGGATTGCTATGTCTTGATATAATTAAAATGTATTAATTTTGAAAAAGATTTATAAAGTCTTGTTAAAATGGCAAAAATGGAATTGTGACACCACTGGTGTCACAATTCGGAAGGTGGAATATTTGTATGGGTAATGATTTGATATCAGCAGCTGGATTAATTCATATAATTGAAGAATCACGACAAAGTGCATTGAAGAAAGTGAATGAAGAGCTTATCAAAATGTATTGGAAAGTTGGTGAGTTTTTAAGTAAGGAAACGGAACGGGCTTCGTATGGTGATGCATATATCGATGAAATTTCAAGGGAAATACAGGAGGCGTTTCCCGGAATAAAGGGATTCAATCGAAGAGGTCTTTATAGAATGAAAAAATTTTATGAAACCTATAAGGATAATGAGATTGTGACACCACTGGTGACACAAATTAGTTGGACGAATCACTTGTTGATAATGTCAGGCTGTAAGACTGATGAGGAAAGAGAATTTTATATACGCCTATGTATCAAAGAAAACTATTCAAAGCGTCAGTTGGAGAGACAGTTAGATAGCGGATATTATGAAAGGTATATGTTATCAAAGGAAACTTTATTACCAGAGTCGGTTAAGAAGCTAGGAGAAAATCCATTTTTGGATTCATATGTTATGGAATTTCTGGATTTGCCAAATGAGTTTCATGAGAATGACTTACGAAAAGCGTTAATTAGAAACATGAAGGATTTTATTCTGGAATTAGGAAAAGATTTCACATTTATTGATGAAGAGTACAAAGTTCAGGTTGGAGGAGACGATTTTCGTATTGATTTGTTGTTTTATCATCGGGGATTACAGTGCCTTGTTGCAATAGAACTCAAAATAGGTAAGTTTAAACCAGAGTATATTTCTAAGTTGGATTTTTATCTTGAGGCATTGGACAGACAGGTAAAGAAAGAGAATGAAAACCCGAGTGTTGGCTTGCTTCTTTGTGCATCTAAGAATGATGAGGTGGTAGAATATGCTATGAGCAGAACGATGTCACCGATGCTGGTATCTCAGTATCAGTTACAGTTACCGGATAAGACTATTCTTGAGAAGAAGCTGCAGCAGTTGGTCAATATTCCGCAGATTGAGGATTAAGGCTTATGGGTAAGGATATGATATTTACTCTGGAAAGAAGAGTAAATGGAAAAAGAGAATTATAATCAGATAGTATTTACAGCCGTTAGGGATAACTTAGCGGCTATTTTTAATATTAGGAAATTTCTCCCTTCGGAGAAAACACTAATATAAAAGCCCGTATAAGAGAGGGCTCAACAAAAAGACGGTAAATATTTAGAAAAGGTCGATATAAAAATCTTCTTCTTCGCCGTCAAAATATTCATCTTCAGTAAGGAAATAATGCATGTCAAGTAAATCTGAATCACTCATGTTTTTTACAAGCTGTGCAGTCATTCCTTCAGGTGGATCTTTAATGTATTTTTCTCTTAGTTCCTCTATTGCTTTTTGTAGAAAAAATTTCTCACTATCTCATATAAAAGTGTGATTGATAAGCATTAAATCTTAATAATTTTGTGATTCCGGTTGTGATTTTCATAGATTTCGCATATAATAAAAGTGTGATTATAAAGCATAAAACTCCAA
>ERZ773235.3365-NODE-3365-length-11477-cov-3.442392_pt1 | contig 11477 bp, 9 predicted proteins | sample MGYA00580522_ERZ773235 | MGnify/ENA primary metagenome ERZ773235 (study PRJEB29015, sample SAMEA2737797) | human gut metagenome | biome: human gut; feature: human-associated habitat; material: faeces | place: China | collected 2012 ...
CGGAAAAATTTGAAACTCTGCTCAGAGAGCAGATAAAACGCGCGGAAGACATGAAGAACGCGGCAGGTGCGAAAGACTTCGCGGCATTGCCGCAGATTACAATCGGTCTTTGCGGAGGAGACGGCATCGGCCCGATTATCATGGCAGAGGCAGAAAGACTGCTTACAAAACTTCTCGCAGAGGAACTTGCATCCGGCAAAGTTGTCCTGAGAAAAATTGAGGGACTTACGCTTGAAAAACGCATGGCTGTCGGAAAAGCGGTTCCCGATGATGTGATGGAAGAAATTAAATCCTGCGATGTAATCCTGAAAGGTCCGACCACGACTCCGAAGGGCGGAAGCATGGGAAGCGCCAATGTAACGCTCAGAAGCGAACTTGACCTCTATGCGAACGTCCGCCCGGTCTGCGTGCCGGAGGAAGGCATCGACTGGATGTTCTACAGAGAAAACACGGAAGGCGAATATGTGCTTGGAAGCAAGGGCATTGAAATTCCGGAAACTTTGGCGGTTGACTTTAAGGTTACAACCGAAGAAGGAACGAAGCGAATCGCAAGAGCCGCTTTCGACTATGCGAAGAACAACGGCAAGACCAACGTCGCAATCGTAACGAAAGCCAACATTATGAAGAAAACCGACGGAAACTTTTCGGCTATCTGCCGCGAGGTTGCGGCGAACTATCCGGGAATCGAAGCGGAGGACTGGTATATTGACATTATGACTGCAAACCTTGTGAACAAGGCAATCAGAAGTCGTTTTCAGGTTTTCGTAATGCCGAATCTGTACGGCGACATCATAACCGACGAGGCAGCTGAAATTCAAGGCGGAGTCGGAACCGCAGGAAGCGCCAATATCGGAGACCGCTATGCGATGTTTGAAGCAATCCACGGCTCGGCGCCGCGAATGATCGAAGAGGGTCTTGCGGACTATGCGAACCCTTCGAGTATTTTCAAGGCGACGGAAATGATGCTCAGACACATCGGCTTTGCAGAGAAAGCCGACAAGCTTGCCGAAGCGCTTCACATCTGCTGCGATGTTGAAAAATCCGTGGTAGTGACAGGAATGCGTGATGGTGGGACTTGCCGCGAATTCGCAGAATATATGATGAGCAAACTGTAGTTTGCTGCTTGACATTTATCCCGCCGCGATATAAAATAAATCTATTGAAAATTCAATAGAAACGATGACGAAGAGGAGTAGAAAGAGACCTGCCCTTTACAGAGAATCGGGGACGCGGCTGAGAGCCCCGGAAGAAGGCGTTTTTTGAAGGTTGCTTCCGAGTTTTAATCATAATGAGGGTCTGTTTTCCGAGGCGGAAGACAGGAACAAAGGTGGTACCGCGGAATGATATTTCGTCCTTTGTAAGCATTGGCTTGCAGAGGACTTTTTTTATTCTCATGCACGCCGCAGACGAAAAAGAGAAAGGAAAATCGAAAAGATGGAAAAAAACTTAGCAAAAACCTATAATCCGAAAGATTTCGAAGACAGAATCTATGAGATGTGGGAAACAAACGGCGCATTCAGAGCAGAAGTAGATAAGGACAAAAAGCCTTTTACAATTGTTATGCCGCCACCTAACATCACAGGACAGCTTCACATGGGACATGCGCTCGACCAGACTCTGCAGGATGTGCTCACAAGATGGAAGAGAATGCAAGGCTACAGCGCACTTTGGCTTCCGGGCTCCGACCATGCAAGTATCGCAACGGAAGTTAAGGTCGTTGAAAAAATCAGAGCCGAAGAAGGTCTGGAGAAAGAAGACCTCGGAAGAGAAGAATTTCTCAAGCGCGCATGGGCATGGAAGGAAGAATACGGCGGAAGAATTACGCGTCAGTGCCGTAAGCTCGGAGACTCCTGCGACTGGTCCAGAGAAAGATTTACGATGGATGAAGGCTGCAACCACGCGGTCAAAGCTGCATTCATCAAGCTTTACGAGAAAGGCCTGATTTATAAGGGAAACCGTCTTGTAAACTGGTGCCCGCAGTGCGGAACTTCGCTTTCCGACGCAGAAGTCGAACACGAGGACAAGAACGGCAAGTATTGGTATTTCAAATATCCTGCTGCAGCACCGACCGCTGATTTTGACGGAATCGTAGTTGCTACATCAAGACCGGAAACCATGTTCGCAGATGAAGCAATCGCCGTTCATCCGGACGATGAAAGATATAAGGAAGTTATCGGCAGGAAGGTTATCCTCCCATTGGTAGGTAAGGAAATCCCAATTATTGCGGACAGCTATCCTGACCCTGAGAAGGGAACCGGTGCCGTTAAAATTACTCCGGCGCACGACCCGAACGACTTTGAAGTAGGACAGCGCGCAGGACTTCCGGTTGTTTCCTGCATTAACAAGGACGCAACGATGAACGAACTGGCAGGAAAATATGAAGGTCAGGATCGCTACGAATGCCGTAAGAATTGGGTTTCGGACCTTGAGGCTGCGGGTTATCTGGTTAAGACCGAAGAAAAGGTAATCCCGATGGGAACCTGCTACAGATGCCATACGATTATCGAAGATATGGTATCCGACCAGTGGTTCGTAAAGATGGAAGAACTGGCAAAACCGGCAATCGAAGTTGCGAAAAACGGTAAGTTGAGACATATACCGGAAAGATTTGAAAAGATTTATCTGCACTGGCTGGAAGGAATCAAGGACTGGTGTGTTTCCAGACAGCTTTGGTGGGGACACAGAATCCCGGCATACTACTGTGAAGAATGTGGCGAGACTGTTGTTTCTTACGACGCACCGGAAAAATGTCCGAAATGCGGCTGCACGCATCTGAAGCAGGATGAGGATGTACTGGATACATGGTTCTCCTCTGCGCTTTGGCCGTTTTCAACGCTCGGCTGGCCGGAAAAAACTCCGGAGCTCGACTATTTCTACCCGACGGATGTACTTGTAACGGGATATGACATCATCTTCTTCTGGGTGGTAAGAATGGTATTCTCCGGCTTGGAATATATGGGAGAGGTTCCTTTCCATGATGTATACATCCACGGGTTGGTAAGAGATGCACAAGGTCGCAAGATGTCCAAGTCTCTCGGAAACGGAATTGACCCGCTTGAAATTATCGACAAATACGGCGCAGATGCCCTCAGATTCATGCTTTCCACGGGTATTACGCCGGGCAATGACATGCGTTTCACCGAAGACAGACTGGAAAATTCCAGAAACTTTGCGAATAAGCTTTGGAATGCGTCCAGATTCGTAATTATGAACCTTCAGGATGAAGAGGGCGAATTCAAGCCGCTCGCAAAATGCTGCGACGACTGCTGCGGCGGCGCATGTGCAAACACGACGAATTTTGTGAATATTCCGCTTAAGGATGAAGATAAGTGGATGATTAAAAAAGTAAACGACGCCATCGAGTATATCGACAACGCGATGGAAAGATACGACCTTGCACTTGCGGGACAGAGGGTTTACGACCTGATTTGGAATGAATACTGCGACTGGTACATCGAGCTTGTAAAACCGAGACTTTGGGGCGACGATGAAGAAGACAAGAAGGTGGTTCGCTTCGTACTGGTAATGTGCCTGAAGAATATGCTGAAGCTCCTGCACCCGTTCATGCCGTTTATCACGGAGGAAATCTGGGGATTCCTGCCGCACGGCGACGACGAGCAGGGCTATCTGATTGCTGCCGAATGGCCGAAGACAAGTGCTTCCTACATCTATCCGAAGGCAGAAAAAACCGTTGAAATGGCAATGGAAGCAATCAAGGTAATCCGTAACATCAAGGCAGAGAAAAATGTTGCGCCTTCCAAGAAAATTAAGGCAATCATCCTTGCAGAAGGCGAAAAAGCGGAAACTGCAAAAGCAGGCGAAGCATATCTTAGGAACCTTGCAAATATTACGGAAATTCTCTTCACAGATTCCAAGAAGGATGTACCGGAAGACGCAGTATCGGCGGTCATCGACGGCGCGGAAATCTATATCCCGCTTGACGATCTGGTAGACTTCGCAGAAGAACTGGCAAGACTGGAAAAAGAGCAGAAGCGTCTCGAGGGAGAAGTTAAGCGTTCGAATGGAATGTTAAACAATCCGGGATTCGTAAATAAGGCACCGGAAGCGAAGATTCAGGCGGAAAAAGAAAAGCTTGCTATGTACGAAGATATGCTTGCAAAAGTTAGTGCACAGATAGAAGCAATTAAGACAAAATTACAATAAATACAATCATACAATACATTCACAAGAGGTAAGAAATGGCAGATTTAAAGGGCGCAGCCTATGCTGCAGAAGGAGCAATCGGCAAAATACATGAGTTTGAAAAATTCGGATCGGTGCTCGGACTGGAAAGAATGACAAAACTGCTTGACATTCTCGGAAATCCGCAGGATGAGTTGAAGGTTATTCATGTTGCCGGAACCAACGGCAAAGGCTCAACTTGCAAATTTATTTACAGTGTATTACAGGAATGCGGGTATAAAGTCGGACTTTATACCTCGCCTTTTCTAGAAATATTCAATGAAAGAATCGAATTCGACGGCGCGTATATCAGCGACAGCGATTTGGCGCAGTACACGGATAGGGTGCTTACTGCTGTTAAACAGATGACAGACGCGGGGCTGCAGTCACCGACGGAATTTGAAGTGATTACCGCCATAGCTTTTTTATACTTCAAAGAAAAGAAAGCGGACTATGTTGTGCTCGAAGTAGGCTTGGGCGGAAGAGGAGACTCTACCAATGTATGCAAAAAACCGCTTATCTCGGTAATCACATCCATATCCTATGACCACACGGACCGCCTCGGCAATACCCTTGCGGAAATTGCCTCGGAAAAAGCCGGCATCATCAAGGACGGCTGCCCGGTTGTCACAAGCGCCGAAGCAGACGAAGCACTCGCCGTCATCGAGCAGGCCGCGGCAGAACACGGCTCCATGTACTTCGAAACCCGCAATCTGCCTTGCCTGATTACAGCCGAAACCTTCGGTGGCTCCAAATTCGACATTGATATTCAGGGAGTCACATTCAAAAACCTTGAAATAAGCATGATAGGCCGCCATCAGGTCAAAAACGCAGCCGCGGCTGTAGCAGCCCTGTGCATTTTGGAAGAGAACGGAGACATCCGACTTCCGAACGAAGCACTGCGCGCCGGGCTCAAGAAAGCAAAGCAGATCGGCAGATTCGAGATTATGACGCCGCCGGGACAAAAGCCGGTCTACATCATTGACGGTGCACACAACCCGGACGGAGCTCTTGCTCTCCGCAGAACGATGACAACCTTCTGTGCGGATTCGAAAATTCTGATGGTTACCGGTATGCTTGCCGACAAAGATACCGATACTATATTGAAGGAATTTACGCAGATTACAGGCGACTTTATTGTCACGGAGCCGGTAAATCCACGCAGAATGTCAAAAGAAGAGCTGAAAGCGAAAATAGAGGCTCTGGGCGGCAGTGTAAAAGCGGCTGCAGAGCATGAAGAGGCTCTTCATGCAGCAAAGGCAATGCAGGACGAGTACGATGTGATCTTATTTGCCGGCTCACTGTATCTGATCGGAGAAATCAGGAGGATGTTATGAAATTTATTTTGCGTTCGACAGACGAATACGACAGACTCGTCAAGTTTTTCGTAGAGAACAAGCTGGAATTCGACGGCGACGAGGAAGTGGATACGGATATTCTCAAATGCTGGAAGATATCCCAGGCGGAGGGAGATGACCTCAAGCATATCAAGACAGATAACCGGGATGGCAAAGATTTTATTGCTGCGGGGTGTGTTTTGGCGATGAGAGAGGGTAAATACATCATAGACGGAATCGCTGTAGACCCGGCCATGCGAAAATTCGGTCTGGGCAGACTTTTGATTAATAAAGCGAAAGAAGAGGTTTTGGCAAGAGGCGGAGATGCACTCTATCTAGTTGCCAGAGCACCTGAATTTTTCAGACGGCTGGGCTTTGAAACAATACCTGCCGACAACGCACCGAACTTTTTCGAATGCAAGTACTGCCCGCAGTACGGGAAAGAATGTCATCCCGAAATAATGAAATTGGATTTGAAATGAAAGAAAAAGACATGAATTACAGTAAACTTTTGCAGGGAATACTCGACATAGCCGAAGAAATGCTGGTCGCGGGCGCGGAAGTCAGCCGCGTTGAGGACAGTGTGGAGCGCATGTGCAGCGCATACGGCTGTGATCGGGTAAATGTTTTTGTTATTACTTCAAATATACAGGTTACAATGGAAGACCCGGACGGGGAGATTGTAACGCAGATACGAAGAGTTGTAAGAAATGATGTCAACTTTGACAGGCTTGATTTTCTTAATGACTTGTCAAGATATGTGTGCAGAAATTTACCATCGGTCGAAGAACTGCGCGAACGCTTCGACGAAGTGATGCAGAGAAAGCAGCAGCCGATTGCCTTGAGCCTTCTGAGTGGGATGGCAATCGGCGGAAGTTTTGCTGTCTTTTTCGGGGGAAACATTCAAGACGGAATCGCAGCGGCAATCTGCGGTCTTGCGACCGTCGTGCTCAATTTAGTGGTTTCGAAGCTGGGACAGAATCCGCTTGCAAACATATTCATTGTTTCGTTTGCAGCGGGAATTCTTTCGGTTATTACGGTATGGCTCGGAATCGGCGTGCATACCGACAAAATAATGATAGGTGTAATCATGCTTCTGATTCCGGGAATTGCGATGACAAACGGAGTCAGAGACATGCTTACCGGGGACATTGCTACGGGGATGCTCAGAGTTGCAAATGCGCTTCTGCTTGCGATTGCAATTGCATGCGGTTTTGCGCTTTCCCTTTTTGTGACGGGAGGCGGACTGATATGATGATACAGATTGCAGCAGCTTTCATAGGATCACTTGGATTTGCCGTTTTTCTCAAAATGAAAGGAAAACAGGCTTTGATGGCAGGAGTCGGCGGCGGACTCACATGGGCACTTTTTCTGGCTTTGCAAAATTATATGGGGGGATTGTTCTTGCCGAATCTTTTGGCCTCCGTATTTGTGGGCATATACGCAGAAATCATGGCACGCGTAAACCGCGCTCCGGCAACGATTTTTCTGACCACAGGTGCGGTTCCACTGATTCCGGGCGGAAGTCTTTATTACACCATGCTTGGCCTGGTATCAAACGATGAGCTTATGTTCGCTGAAAACGGAAGCAAAGCGGCGATTATTGCGCTTGCTATTGCGCTTGGTTTTGTAATCGTAGCCATAGCAAACAACCTTCATCTCAGAATTCAGAAAGGGCAGTAACATGAGAAAACTTGCGGAATTCATAAAAAAACACAAAATTATAACGATTCTGCTCGCTGTAGCGATATTGCTTCTTGCAAAGAGCCTGTTTTTTAAGGATGAAGCAGCAGGTTACCTTCAGGAGACAGCGGAAAAGCGCGACATCGTAACTTACAACAGCTTTGTTGGCAACGTGGAACCGGCATCGGACATACAGCTTGTGGCACAGGCCTCGGAAGAGGTGGTGAGCCTAGCGGTGAAAAACGGAGACAAAGTCAAAACCGGAGATGTTATCGCAGAGCTTGACACCACCGCAATCGATTACAATATCAAGCTCCAGGAAGCGAACCTGAAAACCGCAAAGAGAAACAATAAATTCAACATTTCCGATGCAAAGCACGGATACGAAAGCTACAAGGAAAGCATTGACAGGGGACTCAACACTTCCATTGAGAGTGCAAGAACACAGATGAACAGTGCCAAAGATGCGCTTCAAGATGCAAAAGACGAGTATGAAGATGCGAAGAAATCATTGGAAAACGGCAGCTATGAAGGCATCCAAAGCATATATCTGCAGCGGGAACAGGCCTACCGGGCATATTTGAGTGCCTCCCAAGCCTCTTCGGATGCGTACCGTACATATTCATCAAAATATAAAGAATATACAGAGGCAAAGAAAGCGTATGACGATGCGGTGAATTCCTCCGCAGAGAACATTGCAATACTGAAGACAGCAATGGACAGTGCGAAAATGGCAATGGACTCCGCAAAGACGCAGGCAGATGCGGCGGACAGAAGCTACGAAAATGCACGCGATACATACAATGACACAGATACGGCATATAAGAACTCCAAGAAGAGTATTCTAAAGAAACTCGAAAGTGCTGTTGACACTGCACAGACCGGGTACGACACCGCTAAGAAAAATTTTGAAATTGCGGAGTTTCAGGTTAATCAGCAGCTTGAGAGTTACGAAGCCGCATACGATAAGACAAAAGCACTCAGCGATGTAAGTGCAGCGGAAATACAGCTCAACCAGCTGAAAGCAACGCGTGCGGATTATATCATCAAGGCGCCTTGCGACGGAACCGTGACGCAGCTTTCTCTTGAGAAAGGGGAAATGGCAGCAATGGGAATGCCGGTCGCAACGATTTCAAATCTTGACGGAATGCAGGTGAATATCAAGGTAGACGAATACACGATAAAAAACGTGCATGTTTCAAGCCCGGTAAAGATCTTGATTGATGCCATCGACAAAGAATATGAGGGGACTCTCGTTGAGGTGGATAAGACCGCAACCGTTGAAGGCGGCGTGTCCTATTTTAACGCAAAAGTAAGCTTTACCCCGGATGAACTTGTGAAGGCAGGAATGAGCGTAGAAGTAAAACTCACGAGAACCGACGAAAGAAATGTTTTGAGCGTTTCACAAGTGAGCCTGCAATACAATGAAGACAATACGGCATATGTCCTCGTTAAGGATGCGGGCGGAAGCATGGAACAAAGACAGCTTGTGCTGGGCGCCTCGGATGGCATCTATGTGGAAGTTAAGGACGGGCTCGGCGAAGGCGAAGAAATATTTTATCCGAAAAAATTTGATTTTAATATGGAAGAAATGGATTCCATGCGAGAAGCAAGAAACTCCATGATGCTGGGTGAATGATATGGCAGTGAAAGAAATTCTCAGAATGGAAAAAATTGTGAAGCAATATGTCATGGGCGAGGAAGTCTCCACCGTTCTTAAAGGCATCGACCTTACCGTGAACGAGGGTGAATTTCTTGCGGTTCTGGGTCCTTCGGGAAGCGGCAAGTCAACACTCATGAATATCATAGGTTGCCTCGACACGCCAACTTCGGGGGACTATTACCTTTCCGGCAGACATATTTTCAACCAGGATGAAAAAACACTGGCGCATATCCGAAGCAAAGAGATCGGATTTATTTTCCAGTCCTTTTATCTTTTGCAGCGTCAGAGTGCCCTTGACAATGTAATGCTTCCTCTGATATATGCCGGAATGAATACGAGGGAACGCGAAGAAAGAGCGAAACTCATGCTGGAGCGTGTCGGACTTGCGGATAAAATGTATCATTTTCCGAATCAAATGTCCGGCGGTCAGCAGCAGCGCGTTGCGATTGCAAGAGCAATTTCAACCAATCCCACGATTCTGCTTGCGGATGAACCTACGGGTGCACTGGACCAGAAAACAGGCGAACAGGTCATGGAAATCTTCCACGAACTCAATGAAGAGGGAAGAACAATTATAATGATCACGCATGATTCCAAAATCGCATCGCATGCAAAGCGCATCGTGCGTATTCTTGACGGAAATATAAGCGAGGGAGGCTTGGAAGATGCCTAAACTCAGCATGATAAAAGAAAGCGTAATCATGTCCGTCCAAAACATCGTTTCGAACAAGATGCGTTCCTTTCTTACCACACTCGGAATTATCATAGGTGTAGCTGCGGTAATCGCGATGGTAACGACGGTTTCTGCCGTTTCGGACTACATGATGGATGAGTTTTCGAGCCTCGGAGCGGGGACTCTTACCGTCAACGCACCCGGAACGGCTCTCAAAGCGGGTCTTACGGAAAACGACTTGGAAGAGATAAAAAAACTCGACAATGTCAAGGGAACCGCACCGTCTGTAAGCGTATATGCAAAAGTCGTAAGGAATGACTATGTCAGTGACGATGTAACCGTAACTGGAAAGAACGAGACATATTTTCAAAAAAACGACGAGATGGTGACCTACGGAAGGGCCTTCACAGCACAGGACATGGATGGAACGGTTACCGTCTGCTTGATTGACGATACTCTTGCGAAAACATTTTTCCTGGGAGAAGATCCCCTCGGGAAAACGATTCGCATAGGTGGAATCCGCTATACCGTAATCGGGCTTTGTGCCCCTGACGATACCATGATGAGCATGATGGTCGGAGTAAAGGAAAGCGACGGAAATATCTACATCCCGTACAAAAATGCGCTGAGCATGAACGGCAGGAATTTTGTCACAAGCCTCGAGGTGTACATTGACAACACAGACCTGACAAGCACTTTGGTAGACAATCTTGAAGCTTTTCTTGACAACACATTCAACAATTCCGAAAGTGCGTACAGCATTATCAACATGGAGAGCCTTCTTGACATGATGGATACCATGTACGATATGATGAACAAATTGCTTGCCGGGATTGCATCCATATCGCTTCTTGTCGGCGGAATCGGCATTATGAACATGATGCTTGTAAATGTGAGCGAAAGAACACGGGAAATCGGACTTCGCAAAGCACTCGGTGCGGAGCCGAAGATTATACAGCTTCAATTCCTGATCGAGTCCATTATTTTGTCACTGATGGGCGGTGCAATTGGAATTTTGTCCGGCGAGCTGCTTTCCTATGTGGCACTTTCGGCAATCGGAACGGGCTTTGAGGTGAACTTGTCAGCGGTTGCCTTGGGATTCGGATTTTCATTTGCGGTCGGAATCGTCTTCGGCTGGGCACCCGCAAGAAAGGCAAGCCGGCTGAATCCAATTGATGCCCTTCGCAGCGAATAAATATAGGCATACTTTTTCTCTAAAGTAATAGAATGTATAGACACTAAAACTTTAGGAGGAAAAAATGGAAAGTAATGTAGCGGAACTTTGCGGTGTTGTGCTTTCAGAGTTAAGATTCAGTCACAAAACTTACGGCGAAATTTTTTATACTTTCGTTCTGGGAATCGAACGCAGAAGCGGATATATCGATGAAATAAACATTATGGTTTCGGAGCGGCTGATTTTTGACAATCCGCCGAGAGAAGGAGATTTTGTTGAGATAAAAGGCCAGATAAGGACCTACAACGAGATTGTGGATGAAAAAAACAAACTTAATGTTGTTGTTTTTGCCAAGGAAATATATCAAAGCGAAAATTTCGGATATAACGAGAATTACATCTATCTGGAAGGGTTTCTCTGCAAAGAGCCATTGAAGCGAACCTCGCCTCTCGGACGCGAAATCTGCGATATGATGCTTGCTGTAAACCGCATGTATAACAAATCCGACTACATACCGTGCATCGCGTGGGGCAGAAATGCCGGATATGCCGAAAAACTCGGGGTTGGCACCAAGCTTGCCCTGGAGGGAAGAATTCAAAGCAGAGAATACAAAAAGAAGCTTGATGACGGCACTGCCGAGATGCGGAAGGCTTTTGAAGTATCCGTAGTCAAGCTGGAGGAAGCATAATTCAAAATAATATTACCGATGCAAGGGGCTGTCGCATTAACGGGAATCGTTAGGGCACAGCCCCCCTTTCTTTCATG
>ERZ773235.3366-NODE-3366-length-11471-cov-2.773563_pt1 | contig 11471 bp, 7 predicted proteins | sample MGYA00580522_ERZ773235 | MGnify/ENA primary metagenome ERZ773235 (study PRJEB29015, sample SAMEA2737797) | human gut metagenome | biome: human gut; feature: human-associated habitat; material: faeces | place: China | collected 2012 ...
AGACTGTTGATCTCAGGAAGCTTGAAATCCGTGTATTGCGCCACGAAATCGCAGATCTGCTGGTAGAGGGCCGGCAGACCGTTGCACAAAGCGATGACCTGCTGCACGAACAGATTGCCGAACAGACCGAACATCACGCAAAGCAGGACACCCAACATCAGCAACGCGAAAATCGAAGCGAACGAACGCTTCCAGCCATGCTTGACCAGCGGAATCACCACCGGCTCCACGGCGAGCGCCAGGAACAGCGAGATGACGACGTCGATGATGAGGTATTCGATTTTGCCCCAACTGCGCCAGCAGAAGGAGAGCAGCACGATGGCGATGGCGATGTACAGCAGCGCGCGACCCAGCCATTCCGGAGGTCTGCGTGGATCGCCTTTCGCAGGGAACAGCGTGCCGAGATCCCAACGCATTTCGTCGGTATTGCCGCATTGTCCGGACGTTCCCGTCCTCTTGTCCGTATCCATATGCTGTTCGCGTTCGCTCATGGCTCCTTATTGTAGACAGGCACCGTGTACGGGCTGGAACCTATTCTTGAAACCATGCTGAACGTTTCAATTGTCATCCCCGCCTGGAATGAACAGGAGCGTATCAACGATTGCCTGCTCAACGCCACCCGGCAGACCGTGATGCCTCATGAGGTGATTGTCGTCGATAACCGTTCCACTGATTCGACCGTTGCCGTGGTGGAGCAGTTCATGAAGGACCATCCGGAAGCGCCGGTGAAGCTGCTGCATCAGGATGATGAGCAGGGTCTGATTCCAACGCGTGATTATGGTTTGAATCATGCCACCGGCGATATTCTTGGCCGTTTCGATGCCGACTGCATGATCCGCCCGGACTGGGTGGAGGTGGTGTCCGGCATTTTCACCGAGGATCCGGATGCGATGGGCGCCACCGGTCCGGTGATGTATTACGATTTGCCGAGCCGTCATTTCGGGCTTCGCGGGGACAATTCCACCCGCAAACGTATTTATAGGGCCGATGATGGGCAACCTCTGCTGTTCGGTTCCAACATGGCCCTGCGCGCCACCGCCTGGCGCGAAATCGCCGACGAGGTCTGCCAAGACAAGGCGGATGTGATGCATGAGGACATCGACATCTCGCTGCATCTGTTGGGCAAGGATCTCAAGACCGTGTATTGTCCGCGGATGATCGCGGGCATCAGCGCACGTCGTATGGACACGTCTCCGGCATCGTTCCTCAACTATATGCGCCGTTTCAAGAACACGTTCAACGCGCATCCGCAGCATTACCGCAAGCACAAGCCGGAAATCCTCATCACCGCGTTATATCCTGTGATGCATCTGCTGTATCCGGTGTGGCAGAAGGTGTTGAACACCGCTGATATCAATCCGGCCGAGGCCGCGTGGATCAACGAGCAGATGGAATTGGCCGAACAGGAAGGCCATGAGCTGTATGACGACACTCCCACTGATGAGGAGTGGAGCGAGAAGCACGAGGAATAGCGATTAGGTATAGCGATTATTCGCGGCGTATTTTCCGCGGATAGCGAACGGACGGCACCGACCATGCGATCGATGCCGTCCGTTTTGTTTTTACGATTGCGGTTTTGCGATTGCGCCTACCGCAGTCGGACCTACATCAGGCTCTTGTAGATGGCGAGGATGTCTTCCTGGGTGGCCTGGCGCGGGTTGCCCGGCGTGCACACGTCGTGGAAGGCGTCATGGGCCAGCGGCTCCAGGTCAGCTTCGGTGGCGCCAACTTCGGAGATCTTGGTCGGGTTCTTCAGATCCACGGTGAGCTTGTGCACCGCCTGGACGGCCTCTTCACGCACGGTTTCGATGTCGCCGGTGTAGGCGTCGGCGATACCGAAGGCGTCGGCGATGTCACGGTACTTCTCGCTGGTGTAGTCCTTGTTGTATTCCATGACCGGAGCCAGCAGGATGCCGTTGGCCACACCGTGCGCCACGCCGAGGCGGCCGCCCAGCGGGTGGGCCATGCCGTGCACCAGACCGAGGCCGACGTTGGAGTAGGCCATGCCGGGGATGTAGGAGGCGTAGGCCATCGCCTGCAGGAACGTCGCCGTCAGCGCTCTTGGCAAGGTTCTTGGCAATCATGCGGATGGTCTGCATGGACAGGCAGTCGGACAGGCTCCACGCGCCCGGTGTGATATAGCCTTCGATGGCGTGGGTCAGGGCGTCGAGTCCGGTGGCCACCTTGAGGCCGCGCGGCATGGAGTCGGTCAGATCAGGATCGACGAAGGCGACGATCGGAATGTCGTGCGGGTCGACGGCCACGAACTTACGCTTGTTGGCGGTATCGGTGACCACATAGTTGATGGTGGTTTCCGAAGCGGTGCCTGCGGTGGTCGGCACGCCGAAGATCGGCACGGACGGGTTCTTGGTGTCGGCAACGCCTTCCAGGGAGAGCACATCGGCAAACTCCGGGTTGGCGGTGATGATGCCGATGCCCTTGCAGGTGTCTTGCGGGGAGCCGCCGCCCAGACCGATCAGGAAATCAGCACCGGATGCGGCGAACTTGGCAACGCCATCCTGAATGCATTCGACCGGCGGGTTCGGCTTGACGTTGTCGAAGACCTCGTACGGCATGCCTGCCTCATCAAGCACATCGGTGACCTTCTTGACGGTGCCGGTTTCCAGCAGTACCGGATCGGTGACGATGAACGCCTTGGTGAAGCCATGGGACTTGGCAACGCCCGGGATCTCCTTGATGGCGCCGCGACCGAAGTATGCAGTCTGGTTGAAAATCATACGATAGACCATAGATGTCTCCTTTAAGCGACTGTGCTTGTTCGCCGTGTCATAGCAACCGTTGCCATGACCAACGATTCTCATCATAGACCCCATTTTGCGATTCGGCTGGAAATCGACACAACCTTTTCTGTAAGCGTTCTCACAAAATATGCGAACGCATCACACAAAAACGCATAAAACCAGACAATACGGCCTTATGACTCGAATAATTCCAGCTCGACCTGCGGCAGATCATCCTTGGAGAACACCCACATGGTCTCGTCTTTGGAACGTCGATCGGCGAAAATCGTAAGCAGGAACTTCTCTCCGTCGTTTCGCGTGTACCCGTACTGCAACACGCCGACCGACTCGACGCGGGCATGAATGAAGTCGTAATCCATAAGCAGGGAGAAACTGTCTTTGCAGAACGGCGCCACCAATCGTTCGCAATAGTCATGCAGCGCGCTTTTGAACGAACCGTCATGCGCGTCAAGCATCTTCTGGAAATAGTCGGGCACCATGATCGCACGATGTGAGTCAGTACGCAGATTCACCATGCATGCGATTGAATAGCGTCCGTTCAAATGCCGCAGCAACGATTCCATATCCTGATTACGCACCAGAATGTCCTCAAGTTTTTTGTTGAGCCCGCGCAGCTGGCGTTTGCTGCCGCCTCGCACGTAGTATTCCTTCTTTTCGCGGCGCATCTCGTTTTCGGCCTGTTCGATGATTTTCGGCAGATCGGAAGTCGACTCGCTCGACGCTACGCCCACTGATATCTCGCAGCCTTGCGTATGCAAGCGCTCACGCATGTAGTTCAGCTGCTTGCGTGTCTGCGCTTCCGTATGCGCGGAACTGATTATCACGAATTCGTCGCCGCCGATGCGATACAACCGGTCATCGCCGAAGAACGCGCGCGCCGCGTCCGCGAACTCACACAACATGCGGTTGCCCTGCTTATGCCCGAGATGGTTGTTCACCTCGTGCAGGCCGATCATATCCGCATACACGCACACCACCGCCCCGATGTCGGCGCTCCGCAGCTGCTCCACATCGCTGTCGTATGCATTGCGGTTGAGCAATCCCGTCAAGGAGTCCTGCCGATAGATTTCCTTCATGTTCTTGGCGATTAGGTCGAGCGACAGGTCGAATCCGATCAGCACCACGGCCCACGGATTGGCCTCACTGCAATCAGGGGGTACCAGCATACCGAATGCGATCACGCTGGTTTTCGCCTCGACCTCGCTTCTAAAATACGTGAATTCCGATTTTTTCTTACTGAATAGTTGGTCGCGCAAATCAGACAATCGCGTGTGTTTCAGGAATTCTCCGGCATCATCTGGATGAATGATCCGTTTTGAAACCAATGCATGGCAGTAATCATGAAAATCATCCGCATACACATCCGGAAGTTTCGGATCGCGTTTGATGGTGCGATATTCTCCCGTGATGAGATTCAGTCGGGACAGTTCCGCAACGCCCTTGTTAAGGATTTCAAAAATATGCGCCGACAATGACGACGATTCGAGCATGCTGCGGCCGTTCGTCGACATGCGGTAGTCGCGATGCATCAGATCTTTGGAGATATTCCAGAAATGCTGGTCATCCGGGCGGTGTTCCAGCAAATCCTCCATCTTTTCCACAGTGAGCGGACGGTAGAAATAATATCCTTGGATGTACATGCATCCCAGCTCACGCAGCTTGCTCACCTGTTCGGCGGTCTGCGCACCCTCCGCAATGATCAACAGTCTCAGCTGGTAGGCCATGTCGATCACGGATTCGATGATTTTCAAACCTTTCGCCGCATTGTCAGCATTCAGGTCAACGAATTTCATGTCGAGTTTGATGGCATCGACGTTGATGTCCTTCAACATGTTGAGTGACGAATACGCCGACCCAAAATCGTCCATCAGCACGGCAATGCCTCGCGCATGCAGGTCCCGAATGGTCTCTTCGACCACATCCATGTTATGTGCGATCGCACTTTCCGTGATCTCCACCTGCAGCAGGCGAGCATCGATGCTGAACCGATCGAGCAGGTCGCCAAGCACTCGCGCCACATCGATCGCCTCGATATCCGTCATCGACACGTTGACGGACACCGGCACCAGATTGCGCCCCTCCCCATCCCAACGCGACAGCATTTCACACACGGAACGCCAGATGAACAAATCGAACCGCGTGACCATTGACTCACGTTCAAGCAGAGGAATGAATTCGCCGGGAGACACCAAGCCATATTCCGGATGATTCCAACGCACCAACGCCTCCGCACCCACGATTGCGCCGGTTTCAGCATTGCATTTGGGTTGCAGGTAGAAGCAGAATTCGTTGTTGTCAAACGCCTGGTTGATGTCGTCAAGAGAGAATCTGGGTACGATTTCGTCGTTGCTGGGCGCCCTGCCCGTGGATTCCAGCCGCGCGCCTGCGGCAACATCGAATTGATTACCCATGATACTCACCGTTGTACTGTATCAGCGTCACGTCTTCGACACCCTCAATGGCGCGAACGCGTTCCGCGAACGTCATGTCCTTATCATCACAGAATACTTCAACCGCCATTTCCGTGCGTTCGCCACGCATGGTTTTGGACTTTACGAAGAATTTGGTGCGTCCGAACGCGCGCGCGATCTCATCTCCCACTACATCGCCCACATAGTGGATCACCGCAATGTACACGCGCCCCTTGTCTTGACGCGAGTAGAACAGAGCCAGCATGCCGATCATCACCAATCCGGCAACAATCACCAGCACATACATGCCGGCGCCCGCCGCAATACCAGACGTGATCGCCCAGAACAAATACAACAGATCCATCGGATCCTTGACCGCGGTACGGTAGCGCACAATCGATAATGCACCGACCATACCAAGCGAAATCACAATATTCGTACTGATGGCCAGCGTGACCATGCAGGTGAGCACGCACATGCCCACCAACGTAACGGCAAAACTGCGCGAATACACCACACCCGTGTAGAAACGGCGGTACACGCAGTAAATGACGATGCCGACGATTAACGCCACCAGCAATGCCAGCGCCATTTTGGGCACATTGTATTGGCCGAAGGATTTCAGCACCGACTTTTTGATCATGTCATTGACACTCATATGGTTTCTTTCTCTCCTGCTTCCTTGATTCGTAACGTTTGTTTTTGCTGGAATGCCAGTCAACATGCCAGCCGATTACAGGCTTGGCTTTACAGGCTTGGCACGCTCCAGCCTTCCTGCCAGTAGTCGAATCCCCGCAAATACGAGGCTTTGTCGTAGCAGAGCACGTATTTCGAAGCCGATGTCAACTCCTGCGCCTTGCCGGGCAGCAGATCACGCACCACTTGCGGTAGGAACTCGGTGAATTTGACCTCCATCACCAGCTTGCCCGGCTCAAGCACGGGCAGTACCGGCAGTGTGGAGTCGAAAATATCGAATCCGCCGACCGCCGCACGCACGTTCATATCGAAGGTGATGCGTACGGTTCCGGCGTCAAGAATCCACGGTTCGCGCTCATAATCGACGATCACGCGAGGGCGCATCACATTGCACATGCATTCCACATAAAACTCGCGGCACAACTGATACTCGCTGTCACGCAGAAATTCGTAATCGCCGGCAAGAATACAGTCGAACTGCTCGTGCGTGAGCGGTGCATCCTCCTTGTAGATCCAACTGTCGCTTTTGCGTTTGCGTTCCAGTTTGATCACACGATCGCTGTAATCGTAGATGCGAATACGGTATTTCCTACGCAGCAGCACACCGTCGACTTTTTCCTGATATGCGGTGTTCCAATAATCGTCGAAATACAGGCTGCGAATCATATAGCCGCCGTTTTTCGCATGCTTGTCGAGGCCAAGCAGCGGCGCCATACGCACGTTCAAGTCGGCTTTTTGCGCGTATGAGATCAGATATTTGAGCTCATGACGGAACCGTTCCTTGGCTGTGCGCGGTGGAACGGATAATTCCTCGCCGACGCGATGTTTGATACGTTGCAGCAGCGACGTTCCGCGATTGCCACCATCACTGCACATTGGCATCCTCCACAATGCTGCCGTCGGCTTTCACATAGAAACACTTGGTGCCGTAGATCTTGTTGCCGTCGGTGACGTAGTAGTCAAACGCGTCCTGCGTCTCGCCTGATGCATTGCGCACGCTCACCTTGATGAAGTACTGGCCTTCACCAGGCATATCCATCACGGCTTCCGGCAATACGAGGTCGCTCTGTGTGAACACCACGTCTTTGCCTTCGTAATCCTTGGCCACGGTAACGGTATAGCGCAGATCCTCATCGTTGAAATCATAGGAGACATCCCAGCTGAGTTTGAGCTTGCCGTTGGTAGGAGTCGGCTTGCCGATATAGAACGGCATGGGCTTATTGAACCCGGTTCGGTACGTCTGGTAGTTCTGTTCGATTTCGCTATGCAATTGGTTTGCCACCGTGTCGTATTGGCTTGACGTCAGAGGCTCATGCATGGAGTCGGGCATCTTCCGCACGTATGGTTCAACGATGGAACGGTACCGCCGCACCATGGAATTGATGCGATCGGCGCTCATATACTTGTATTCGTCTTTCACGGCCTTGCCGAGCGCGGTTCGGAACGACTTGGTTTGCAGACAACGTCGGAACAGTATGTTGCCCCAATAGTTGCTGACACCGTTCTCCCAGCTTTGGCCCTCGGAACGTTGCCTGATCTCGTATTCCTTGCGCATGAGCATACCATCGTTATCCCAGTCGAGCAGGTAAAACGTATCCGAATTCGTGGGACTATACAGGTACATGTTGCGGCTTTGCGTATCGATATTGCCGGTCAGCAATTGGAATGCCATCCAGTATGCGAGATTTTCGGTATCGAAATATTTGCCGAGAATGTCGCTCATCGGCACTGAATAATCGTTGAGCGCGTTCAACATGGCGATCAGTTTGGTATGGTCGTTGTCGCCTTTGATTTCCAGTTTTTCTTCGAATTTCGCTTGATCGTAGTCAGGATCATCGGCGAGTTTGATCACGTCTTCGTCTCGATAGAATTCGAAATAATTGACTTTGTACAGCTGGCCGTTTTTATCGAGTCCGTGCACCTGCAATGCGGTTTTGTTGAGCTGTTCGACTTGCGTGTACAGACCGTAATCGTCGAAGGAATCCGAGCCGCTGGTCTCGTCTTTCACGTACAAGTGCACGAATTGCGTGCGCAGTCCCATCATCTGGTCGATGCCTTTGATGAGATCGTACGCCATTTTGTTACGGAAACGCAGACCTTCGCCCATATGCTTGTTCAATGCGATGGTACGCTGTCCACGCCACTTGCCTTTGCCGCTTTTCAACTCGATCTTGTAGTTCTTCTGCTCGTTTTTACTCGATGACTGGCCACGTACCTGCACGGTGGCGTTCGGCGCGCTTTCGCCAAAACCAAGCTTCCCGGAAACCGGCCCTTGTTCGTCGCCGACCTGCAGCAAACCATTGACCTTGTAGCGTCCAACGCCCATGGCCGCATAGTCATCAACGGAATACTGGTTGATTTCACTCCAGCTATGGTCGGTGCCTTCCGACGAATTACCGCGCGATACCGTCAGATACATGGTTTCCACGCCGCTATCGTCATACACCTTGTATAACGATTCGTTGTCGCGCAAGTGTGCGCCGTCAATGCTTTGTTCAGCGCTTTTCTTGACTTGCTCATGCGTCTGCGTTGAATCCGATGATTGCGATTGCTCGCTTTCGTCAGGTGCCGAGGTTGCGCATCCGGCACAGGAAAGCACCGTCAGCATTGCCGTCAATGCCGCTATTTGCTTGACAAGCGCGGTAATGGCTTTTGTGCTGCGTCGATTCCACCATGTCATGATTTACGATTCCTCCCCGATTGCATTGTTCGCTTCTGTAATGCTCGTCCCGCACGCGCGCCGCGCGTGCCTCTTATGTTCCGTGTGATGCAGTAATTGATCGATTCGTTGTTCGCCATGTTCAAGCAGTATGCCCAGTTCGGTGAAACGTCCACGTTTCGTTTGCGCCACAATCGGCTGCTGCCCCAGCACTCGGTATGGCAGATTGTCGGTGTATGAGGCGAGCCGGAATGTCGCATATATGGCGAACAGCGATGCCCCCATCAGAAAACCGAAACCGAACAGCGACGTAGTGAAGAACTGTCCGATTACTGTGAACACAACCGTCGAACCCGCAAACAATGCCGACGCCGTCAATGCACCGGAATAATCGGTAAAATACAGCAGAATCAGCATCACGGTGTTGCCGACCGCATAAAGGGCATACCCTACGCAGAGCACACGGAAATATCCATGCATCGCATCATTGAAACCCAAAGGAAGCGCGTTCAGCACCGTTTTTTCCAACGAAATCACGGCAGCGGTCACCAACAATTGCTTCAACGCCGTGTAATGCAATTCTCGATTGAGCACAGCCAACATTTCGTTTTCGGCAACGGTAATGTCTTTGACCGTGCCTCCATCATTCAACAGACTGTAATACGACCGATATGTTGGGTAGAAATTGACCTCCACCGACACCACAAAATTCACCATGGTGATCAGAATCGTCAAAAACGCCAGCATGGCGGGCACATCGTAATATGGCGCGCCATAAAACAGACCCTTCACCTTGATGCCGAGCGGACCGCACCATGTGATCACCAAATGGGCGAACAGGCCGATGGTGGTCAGCAATCCGGTCAACGCCAACGGCAGAAACTGATCGACCCACTGCAAAAACAGCCACGGATGCTTACGACTTTGCGGAAAATAACGATGCAACAGGAGCACATCCCACACCAGCATCACACCATAGCCAAGCACCACTGCGAACAACAGCGACTCCACAGGAGGGCAGGCCAACGCAAGCAACACGCATGACGTAACGAACGCCACCAACACCGCAGCCACGAAAGAATACAGAATGCTTTTGTAATCCTTGATGGCCGTCAAATAGCTCATCGCATTCCAGTTGACGATCATTTCAAGAAACAGCCACAAACACAACGCGCCCTGCATCAACGTGGCACCGGAAAACAGCAGGAAAACCGTGTACAACACCGCGTCCACCACCAGCATGATGCCAGTAGACCCCCAGAACGACGGCAGAATCATCTTCTCATCGTGATCAAACAACATATCCGCCAGAAAACGGGTGACCGGCATCGACAGAAAACTCGTCAACACCAACGAGGCAAGCAGCGTGTAGGTGATCATGCATACGAGCAGATCGCGGTCGGGGCGGCCCACCTGCCACCAGCTGCTCACGATCAGCACGCCGAACTGCAGGAGTACACCCAACAGCATCGGACCAGCGCAAATCACGCCGGCATAGCCGTAGGCTCGCAGCATCGCCATCAAGCCTCTACGGTGGAACAGTTTCTTCAGTTCAAATCCAATACCGGCCATATCAGCGCTCCAATCCGAACTGATTCAATCCGAACTGATCCGCGGTATCGCTATACAGCTTGCGATAATCGTCAAGCATGCGCTCATGCCGGTAATAGGCGTTCACACGGTTACGGCCAATCTGCCCCATGGTCTCACGCAGCGTGCGACTGGAACACATGCGTTCCATGGCTCGGCTCAGGCCCTCGCGGTACATCGGGGGCACGTAGAAGCCTGCCGTGCCGAAATCGTCGCCTTCCTCGCCTTCCAAAAGCTCACGGCAGCAGCCGACGTCAGTGGTCACGCAGGGACGTGCGGCTGCGAACGATTCCAGCACCGACAGCGGCTGGCCTTCGGAAATGCTGGTCAACACGGTGAAATCAAGCTTGCGCATGTATTCGACCACGTTCACACGGCCGGTGAACTCAAGATTGCGCACACCCAACTGTTCCACAAGCTCATAGCATTCGTCGGCATAGTCCTGGTCGTCCACACCACCGAGGATGTGCAGCCTGACATTGTCCACGCGGTTCGACAGTTCGCTGAACGCGTGGATGAGGGTTTTCACGTCCTTGATGGGAGCCAGACGTACCACGGCGCCGATATCCACCCAACCGTCCTCAGGCTTGAGTGGAATGTCGCAGAACCGTTCGTATTGGATGCCGTTGGGAATGACCAGGCATTTGCTTGCCGGAGCGCCCATGTCGATCTGGGTCTGGCGAGCGCGGCCGAACAGGCTGGTCACACGCCATGCCCTACGGTAGATCTCCTGTGACAGCATGGCGAAGAAACGGATCCACCGTTGCCGGAACGCGGGCGCAACCCATTCGGCGGAAAGAATCTCCTCCTCGCGTTCGCGCGTGTAGATGCCATGTTCGGTTAGTAATACGGGTGCGTGGTTGATACTGCCACCCAAGCATGCCAGCAGGCCGCCGTAACCGGTGGAGATGGCATGGTAGATCTGCGCTTTCGGCACTTCTCCCGTCATCAGGTACAGCACCGGCAGCAGCATGGATCGCACGGTGTGGAACGCATCCGCGTAGGCGACGTACGGGTATTCCTCCATGCAGATCTTCGTAAACAGGTCGATGAATTCGTTGCTTTGCAGGAACGACAGCGGATGCACGCCTTTGTTGTGGAACAGGTTGAACAGTACGTCCCAGTCGGGATCGCTCAGATTCACCAGCTCACGCAGTGCCTTGACTTCCTCGTCGGTGAAGATCGCTTTCGCATGTTCACCGCTCAGACGCAACGCGTCGTCGAGGAACACCTCATGCACTTCCACCACGTTGGATGGAAGGTCGTACACGAATTTGCCACGGTCCTTGGCTTTCGCGCCGATCACCCACAGCACGAACTCGTGTTCCTTCATGGCGGTGATGTAGCTGTGCA
>ERZ773235.3372-NODE-3372-length-11428-cov-3.319705_pt1 | contig 11428 bp, 7 predicted proteins | sample MGYA00580522_ERZ773235 | MGnify/ENA primary metagenome ERZ773235 (study PRJEB29015, sample SAMEA2737797) | human gut metagenome | biome: human gut; feature: human-associated habitat; material: faeces | place: China | collected 2012 ...
GTCTTTCCCGTATGCGGAGCCGACATATTGACGTCCGTTCTCTCTATCGACGATGAGATAGATTGCATTGACAGACGATAGTGCTGTATGCCACGATTCGTATGCCGTAGGATCCTTCACGATTTCCTTAAGCTCATCATAAGTGAGGACGAAATTTTCATACCCCGAAAATGCACGCTTATCTTGAATGGCGACGATCGGCTTTTCATTTGTCGCTTTCTGTGCCCACGCAAGTGCGCCCTTGCCCCATTCAATCAGGAGCCGTCCTTCGTATTCTTTCAGCAGGTCGATGTGTTCCAATTCATAAAACATTTTCTGACCTTGGAACCAATCCTCCAGTGGAAAGCCGTCCGGTTTTACGTCCTGCGTATCGCAGGCACCGCCGTTCACTTTATAGCAAGCGAAGAATTTTGCTGTCGTACTTTTATCGCTGATGAAAACACACCAGTAGTCATATCCATTGCTGAAATTATCACTTTGCACGCGCGTGTACTCTGTGACCATTCCTTTTTCATAGCACTGTCGAAACTCTTTATCAGCCAAGGAATGCCGAATCAACTTCACTCGTGTTGGATCGAGGCCAACTTTTATCAGCACATCCGAAAAATTTAGAATTGCCATTGACAGTCCTCCTCTTTTTGTGTCGTGCAACAAATCAATTTGATCGTTTTTCAGCATGATGTCGCTTTACCTAGCCGGAAGCATTGGTCAGATAATTCGAAGGGGATTGTTCCGCTGGGGGGTATGCTTCCGGTAAACCCACTCCGGTCAGCGCTTGAATAGAATTAATAGTGCGACGGGATGACTACTTGATGCGGAAGCGCAACCCAGAGTTGATCACATCTGTCAGATGGTTTGATGTCAGGTGCTGTCACTTTGAAGTGTACGATTTTTTCGTACACTTCACCGGCACTCTTGGATTTGAGCGTTCTCTTTAGGTCACCCCAACATTTTGCTGTATGACGCAAATATGACTGGGCAGCCAGCACCGCCACCGCATCGACAACAGAGAAGAATCCTTCTTTTTTCTCCGTTCCATGCTGCTCGAATGCATTGATTTTCAAGGAGCTGAACTTTGGCGTTCGATTATATCGTGCCCACTTGCTTGAGTGATTGCGCTTATCTTACTGTAAGATTTGCATGATAGCAACTTTTAATTAGCTGTCTCAGCCATTATGAATAAGCACATCAACTGCGTTAAGAAATTAAACAACACATAGCTCCTTTTCGATATCGGTAGTAGCTATGCTATTTTCATCTTGATGAGGAACTTGAGCTATCAGGTCGCGCTCAACGAAAGCCAACGCAGTACGAATTTCTGCTATATCATTTTCTTCATAAGAAACATCTTGTCCATTCTTAGTTAGAACAAGTTTACCATCTCGTAGGTGAATTGGATTGTGCGCAAAATCATTTCTCAAGCTAAAGATTTGCTCCAGAACGTCCCAGTTTGGCAAAACTATGATGTTCTTATCTACGAGGATCTTAAGTATTAGCTTCTTTACAGACCAATTGAAATTGATTGGATCTTGCAATATGTAGGAAACAGGATCATCAGTTTCGACAACTTTTTTCCATCTACAGCATGTAGATGTCGTAATATTTACGCCTTTTTTCTCCAACTCACTTTTGATAGTGCTTAGGCATGGGAGATAATTCTCAGCAATAATATTCGATACCATCTGTTCAAACTTGCTGGCCTTAGAAAGGAGTACTCCTCTAATTGAATGGACGTTATACCAAGATTTAATTATTTTGGCAATTACGTATTGGATCTTTGTAAGAAATTCATCTCCCAAAGGGACAACATATACCCCGTCACAATAATCCATTATCGAAGAAGCGTCAAAACTATTTTTTATTGCATCGACTAGCGATTTTGCGTCACTTGAGTAGAAGATAATATCGGTGTATATGTCATTGTTATTGCGGATTTCTCGAATAATGTCGCTACCAAAGACATCATTTTTCAAATTATAATCGATGGCAAACAAATCAACATCACGAGCTCGAATAGCTTTGTTTAGTGTTCCGTCAAGGTCATTTAGACTATATTGAGAAATATCATCCTCGAATCTAATATCTGCCTCAAATCCCATGCTTTCAATAATTTTCTCCACAGCCTTTGAGTCGCGTTTGCACTTTTGGGTCTGGTCATCGATCCATAGCACTTTAAATTTGCTCATTATATTACCACCCTAATGGTTAATCCATGTCCTTCGTTTGGTATTGCATGAATAATGCCACCTAGTTTTTTTACGATCTCACGCATATGGAAGGCACCGATACCAAATCCTCCAATAGATGTTGTTTCGCCCAGTTCAAAAATAGCATCTGGATTTGCAATATACTTCTTGGCAAGACCTTTTCCATTATCAATGAAATCGATCTGCGTTTTACCAAACTCTGCTTTGCAAACTACAGATAATGATGTTGCTGAAGCTTTTACTGCATTGCTTATAATATTTTCTATGAGCATAATTATCTCGGCAAAATCAACCTCAGCTATATATGAAATAGGAATCTCAAAGGAATAAGTAAGCTTTTTATTTCCTTTACTCTCGATATACTCCCGCATCAATTGTAGAATGTCAATTCTAATATTGGGAGATGTGAGTTTAAATGTTGCAGTATCAATATAACTCGGCAACCGTTCGATTTTCTCGGCACTTCTATCGATATCCATGATTAGTTTAAGTGCTTGCTTTTTATCAGCAAATAGCTTTTCATCGAATTCAATTACTGTTCCGCGGATTTCCTTAGCAAAATTCACAGCAAGGTGAATACCATGCTTATATTTCTCGCCATCAGAAACAAAATTATTTTCAAGGACGAATAACCGTTGATGCGCCTGCTCACATTGGCGTTCAGCTGTATCACGCTCTTTCTCAACCTGCTTCCGAGCAAAAGATTCTTCGACTGCTTTTTTCTCTGCTTCTACTTGTTTCCTTTCTGCAGCTTCTCTTTTTTTGATCTCCTCTGCTTCCGCATGTTTACGAATGGCATCAATCTCATCATTGATTGTTTTACCAATTTTGTTCCTTTCTGAAATCAAGGCAGATATAATTTTCCCAACAATATTAATAAGAATTTTGATGCGAGGATCATTTACGCTGTATCCCTCACGGTTTGATGTAGATGCATCTTCAAAAGCATCATCGTCAAGGATGTCAAAGGAGATTTCTCCTTCAATGTAGTTCGCCAGAGCCTGAGAAGAAGCAACATAATTCATCAAGTTGTTTACCGCAAGTTTTCCCCTAACATATAATCTAATGGCATTCGGATGATGCTGTAGACGTTTTGCAGTTGGAGAATTTCTGACTAATATATCATTGTCCAAAGAACAATGGATTCCGATCCAACCAGTCATTTTATATGGCAATTTACGTACATTGCCATCCAAATCTATTAGATCGATGGTATCTTCACAATTGAATTTGGTATCGTCCAATACAACTGTAGATCTTGGGATATCGACTTCCGGATAAACCGTTTGCTTTGTTAGATATACAGCTGGCTTTAGACGGTTTTTAAAGCCATATTCAGTATTATCAAAAATCCCATACAATGTATCAAAATTAATTTCTTTCTTTATGGGTGAAAATGAAATTTGCTCACCTGAAGATGATAGAACGCATACCTGTATGTTACATTTGATTGTTGTTTCAAGGTAGTAGTCTGATAGAATTACCGGTAGACTCTTTAGCCGTTCTGTCCCAATTTTTCTAAGATCAACATCAGAAAGATGAATCATAGTTCCGGTTGGCAGCTCACGCCATTTTTCAGATGCAACTAACTGTATTTCATTATTGCGTACTTCAATAAGGGCGGGAATATCACTGTCCTTTATACCGCGAGTATCTACGACCCAAATACTGTCGGAGCTACCATAAGCTTTTGTGCAAAGATAATATTGGGGTGAGAGATATAATGCGGCAAGCTTACCAATACCCTTTCGTCCTAAGGTCTTACCTGAAATGTTCTCTTCACTGAGGCGCTTATTTCTGCCAATAAGCGTATATTTTTCACTCAGATCTGAGAAGGACATACCCTTTCCATCATCAAAAATTTCGACAATAGCATGCGCTTTATCACGCATATCTACAAGAACATAGACATTGTCTGCGTTAGCGTCTATGCCGTTGGCAACAATTTCCGAAATAGCAGTCCATGGGTTAGAGTATAAATTCTTACCCAACAACTTCATGGCAAAATATGTAAAGTTGAAAGGAATCCTTTTTGCTTCTGATGGAGCAGCCATTTTATACCCCCCTTAATGCTTTTTCGATTTGCCGTGCTACACTGATTGCCAATAATGGTGGGACTGCGTTTCCAATTTGAGTTGCCACATTTGCCTTTTCACCGCTAAATGCATACCAATCTGGAAACGACTGAATGCGAGCGCCTTCACGCGGACTTAATTCACGGTTTTGAGAATAATGAATGCATCTTAATGCCGATGGTGTACACATATTGTTTGTAATTGTTGTACATGGACGATTTTCGACCAACCTACCGTATGTATTTGCATAACCAGAGGTGAGTCTACAGAATCCAGGTAATTTCCCTTCGTCAACCATTCTGTTAATATAATACCGTCCCTCTCCTTGAGGTACTGCAGCAATAACAGTCCGCATTTTTTCGTTGTGAGTTCCACAATAGTGTAGTGTAAGAGTTGTTGCTGTTCCGCGTAACAACCGCTGATAATCATTTTCACAGGCCTTGTCATATTGGGATTTTGACTCTCCTTCTTCTAAAGAGGGGAGATCATTTATCGCTTCTCTAATTGTAAGATGTGGAATCCGCCCCTCTCCATGCGTAGCCGTAGGGTAATTCCAGTTTACTGTACCAATTAAATCATTTCGGACTCCAACAAGAAAAATGCGCTCTCTATGTTGTGGAACTCCATAGTTTACAGCGTCCAAAACTTCTTGACCAACAAGGGTATATCCGGTTTGATTATCGATGTGAGCAAAATTATCTTTAATGACATCTAAAATGAATCGACCGGATTTTGTGATCACTTTTCCATCTTCTGTGAGCTGCTCATTTCCGCTCTCGTCGAGCACCGGAATTTGCTCTTTCATCGACAGCATACCTTTAACGTTCTCAAAAAGGAACATTTTAGGCTTAATTATTGACAAGAATCGCATATACTCTGTATACAGTTTCGCTTTGTCGTCAAATCTTCGTTTACCTATTGTACTAAACGACTGACAGGGGGGACCACCGATGATGATGTCTACAGGGTCATCGCCAATTAATTCTTTAATTTGTTCTTCTGTGATTGCCTTTATGTCACAGTTCAGCATTGGAATATCAGGATAATTCTTTGAAAATGCACTGGCGGCATGTTTGTCATATTCATTAGCGAATACAAAGCTGTTTTTCCTGTTGCGGACAAAGCTACCATTTCTTTTTCGATAATAAAACCCAAATGTTAAGCCACCGGCGCCAGAAAACAAGTCTACTATTCTCATGGTTAATCATTCCCTTAATTGAACAAAGATTATTGAGCGAGTTTGGTCGCTTTAAATAGCGTCTTGCTTATGAAGTCTTATATTTGACAATCATTTTTGTGACGCTCTGAAGTAGGAGTCTTAAATTCGAACTACAAGGCAGATTCTCAGCAGGATTCAGCTTCTTTACAATTTACCACAATGACATATCTTCTCTGTGGAGGCATACAAAAATGCTCTGCCTCTCGGCAGAGCATTCGGTCTATTGTAGCTATACTGCCAAGGTCTATCCTAGCACATGACAACATTTTATATTATGGTAGCACATTCAGTCAGAAAAAGCAAGGAAATAATGAAACCGTACGAAATCCAACTTGTATTTAAAAATAATAAGTTGCGGATTGGGATAAAAAGGACATTTTCAGTGACTTTCAGTTTGTCGGATACATTGGGAATTATTATACTGCCGATGGTAACATGGCTGATTTTTGGACATCGAAAGAAACACTGAGAATCATAGAATTTGGTGTTTCCTTTTCTATGCCCATGTTCGGGTTTACCATTACATCTTGAAATCAACTGCGTGGCTTAAATATGCTGTGATTAAATATTTTATCAATGGTAGTAGACCATTTATTAATGCTTGCCTTCTTGTCTGTAGACTAAAGTCTGTTATCTGTTTGTGTATAGTTGATAATCTTGAGGGATTACTTTCGCTATGTATGGTTGTATCATATAGCATTATTAAGAACTTTATAATAACGAAAATTGATTTTCTGGTACTCATGTAGTAAAATAAAAACACTGTAAGCTCTTGTAATCTTTCATTTTGGAGGGGAAAAATATGCTTGCAATGTCAGATACTCCGATAGATCAATTCATTCCGTACTTTGCTAAGGCGAGCGTGCCGGTAGCCTTTCTCGTCCCTACTCCAACAGGATACGAAAAATCCATTATGGATGCAACTGCTCCAATGCGGCATCTTCTCCTAGATGCTCAAGTTCACAACTATGAAGATCAGGGACAAGGCCCAAATAATAAAGTTATGATTCCGGCGCACTTTGTTAACTACAATGACGTTACGGATTCTGTTGCATCTCTTTATCGCCCGGTGACGAAGAAAGGCGACCCTCGTATCTGGTTTTCAAATCTACGTAAATATTGCTTACCTTGCAATTTGCTCGCAATAATTGTTATCAATAGAGAATTATATGTATTTAATCTCTCTAAGCCGGAAGTAGCTGCTGGAATCCGATATGACGGTTTTGCGGCATCAATAATTGAAGAAGCGGCTCATCAAGAACGAGCTGTTGCAGAGGAACTACTTGGAAAGCTGCGCATTATACATCGCCAAGGCTTTTTGCGCTCTATCACTCCGGGCGACCCCGGAGTTGGAGACACACTTGAAGATGCGCTTGGAATTAGTCGTAACAACTCTAAGGCACCAGATTACAAAGGCATTGAACTAAAAACTACTCGTCTGACTAGAAACGGCAGCAAACGCGCGATGACTCGGTCAACACTATTTACGCGGGTTCCAGACGAAGGAATGTCCTATAGGGAAATTGTCGAACATTACGGAAAAATGCAAATACCACGAGGCGACACCGTTGAGCGGCTTCAGCTCTATGAAACATTTAAGTGTTCTCGGCCAAACGCATATGACCTACTCCTGAGTGTGGATACCAACAAAGACAAACTGGATATGCTTTATCAAAGTCATCAGCAAAAAGAATTTGTTTCTGCATGGCAAATGAGAAACCTGCGAGAAGCACTCCTTATAAAGCATCACGAGACATTTTGGGTCAAGGCTGTTTCTGAGAATTACGATGGCGTCGAGTATTTTAGGTATGACAAGGTTTTACATACAAAAAATCCCAACATCTCCCTGTTAGCACCACTCTTGGAGACAGATAAGATCACGGTTGATTTTGCTGCACACTTCAAACCAGATGGCAAGTGGAGAGATCACGGTGTCCTTTTCAAAATGAAGCCAGATGACCTGCCACTACTGCTAGGCGAGCCAACCGAATATATTCTATAACAGAGATGAGGGAGCTAAAAACACTCCCTCATCTCCGTTATTTAATCTTCCTGAGAATTTCTGTTGCTATTGCTCTGGCCATTAAGGGCGGAACCGCGTTTCCGACCTGAGTGAACTGTGGCGTTTCGGACTTCCTCTTGTCACCACCGGTTGCCCGCTTTCCTTGAAACACAAAACTGTCATCGAATGACTGAAGCCTTGCCATTTCGCGAACGGTAAGCGATCTGTTTGCCGCGTAGTGGATAAAATCATCCGGCATTGTCGTGATGGTTGAACTCTGACCGTCTGGATCAATTACCGTGTAATTTCTTTTCTTGGTATCCATAAGAGGATTATCTGGCTCGCTTGCCTTAGCTTTGTGATAGTCTCCGTATTTACGAATAAGAGCATAACGTTCTTGAACATCTTTGTTGTGGTTGGAGGATTCATGATTCTGAAGAACGGCGTTGCTCGTAGGCCGTGACACAACTTCTTCAAGCGAACTCGCGGGCGTGTATGCAGGCAAGCATTGATTAACACTAGGGAACCTGTACGGATTTAAACGACCGATACGGCTCCATTCTGCGTATGTGTGGCACTCTTGACCCGTCGCATTTTTTTCGGGAACTCCATCAACAGTTCGGCGAATAGATCCTGCCTTAGTTCTTTTGAATTTTGAAAAATAATTATCATCGTAATCAAGGGGGTGGCCACCGATGGCAATATAGTTTAAGTCACCGATTGCTTCTGCGATAGTGACCTTTTCACCCTTTGCTACCGTGGCAGGGATAGCTGTGATCATTTGTTGGTCATTTCTGCATCCAATAAAAATAACTCTTGTTCGGTTTTGTGGAACACCATAATCGGATGCAAGTAACTGGATAGGGCTATTAATATGATATAGTGCCACTTTATCCGCAATAGACCAAAAGTAAACCATGTTTGATCCAGTATTTTCTACGATTCGAAGAACTCGCTGAATCGTTTCATATGCACCCTCGAATAGAATTTCAAGTGCCAACTTGATTCGTCTGACAGTAGAGGCAACCTTTTCATTTGAAGCAGTTGCGATTAGAAAGTCGCACTGCTTGTCTGCAACGCTCACAATTTCTGCCATATCAAGATGGTCTGTTATACGATCAAAATGCTCCTTATACTTGCTTCGCTTAAGCTGCGACACACTGATCTCACGTTTTACGCGCTCTCTAATATTCGTAATATCTGTTTGATGTGAAACCAAAGAAAGGGCCTGCCGAATAACATTTCTATCGTCTTCAGATGTATCTTTATTGTTCCGATATACTTCAACCAAGGCACCTGATAATTCTGAACAGAGTTGTTCCAGTAAAGGATTATAAATCTCGTTTTTGCAAGAAACCAGAGACTCAAACGCAAACTTCTTTTGACGTTGGTTTATGGTAGGCAAATTAAACAAGGGGAGCACCCTCAAATAATCTGTCCTACGTTGCGTTGAGAGAGAATCCTGCTCAATCCATATTTTAAGGACTCTAAGACTTAGATCAAATTCATCCTTTTCCTCCTTTTTGTCAATGAGCGCTGACACTCGTGATGATTCAACAGCCTTAACGAAACGGTCTAGTGCATCATAATCAACTATATTCTTAATTTCTCTAAGAATCCTGTCCTTGACCTTTCCATTGTCCTTGGTAAGAATTCCGGCAACATTCTCCATCACAAAATACTTGGGGCGTAGTGCTTCAATCACCTTGAGATAATATGAAAACAAGTCATCCTTCTTGTCATTTTTTCTGCGTTCGCCCGCCAGACTGAAAGATTGGCAGGGCGGTCCCCCTGTCAGGACATCGACTTCTACAGATCCAAATGTCGACTCAATCTTTGCCAAAAGGGCCTCGACGAAATCCGGGTCGCTTATATCTTTGGTTAAGAATTCCGTGTTTAGCCCAAGTTGGTGATTATATCGCATTCGATGTGTCACTTCACATGTAGAGTTTATGTCACTTGCTAGCAAAAAATCAAAATGCCTACCGGACTCCTCGGCTTGTAAAAAGCCTTCACTAAAACCTCCTGCTCCAGCAAACATATCTACAAAAGTTGGCATATCAAGCCCTCCAAAACTATTTCCGACAGTATTATAGCGCCAAAGGAGGAAAAAGTCCAGGCCTTTTTTGAAATTTCCGACATTTTGTCCTTATGGCGTACCGGACGATTTATCGTAACAGGCAAAAAGGCATAGATATGAAAAGGGGTTTAAACTAGTAGAGGAACTTCGTAGAAAAAGAGCCTATCCGCAGGATCTCAAAACAAACAGTTGAACCTCCGTGGACTCGGAGCTACAATGCGAACACCATTCAGGCAAAATGAACGGAGGTAAAGCAATGAATTACGAAGTAAAACCGTTTCAAGACTGTAAGTCGGTCACGATTGACGAACTAAAAAGTCAGCCCAGCGGGTTACTGAATCATGCGACAAGGGAGCGGCAGCCACTGCGGGTGTCTACGGAGGACGGTATGGAGTTTCTGCTGTTTCCACAGGAGATTCTTGCTCCTCTCTGTGATAATGATTTCCGCTTGATCGTGCTCTCGGCGATGCGGTATGCGATGGGCAGGAACACATATATGCCGTTGGTGGTCACTGATTATATCAAGCGGCACATTCGGCTGCTGGACGACAAATCTCTTGTGCTTGCTGCCAACGATATCCGATATTACTTTGAGGACTACGGAGAACACGAACTGAATACGGCTCATTGGCAGGAGCTTTTGGAAGCGCTTGAAACAGAACGGAGGGACAGGATTACCCGATCGGCGAAGAAGAGCAGGGCCTGTCCCGTATGTGGGACACTGTTGGAAATCAAGAGCATAATCGACAATGAACATTCACCCAACGGAGTCGATGTGATCGCTCACTGCGAGCGCTGTAGCTCAGATTACACGTGGTTCTGCGGTAAAGACGGCATCATGTCAGAGATGAAAAAGGCTCCTGCGGTGTAAGCATTGTAGACTGCTTTTCAGCCATCTTTAAATATAAAATTATCCTGCTGTGGATACATCCACAGCAGGAGTTGATTTAACTATGTGTGATCACTTGTCGAACCGGAAGTTGAACTACTCTCTGACAAGTGCATACATTTTCATATCAACGATACTGCCGCGTTTCACAGCATTACTCTTTAATGTTCCTTCGTATTGGAATCCTGCCTTTTCCAATGCCCTGCATGAAGCTATATTGTGAGCAAATGGTTCAGCATAAATACGAATAATATCCGTTTTCTCAAACACATATTCACAGGCCTGTTTAATTGCATTTGTCATGTATCCATTTCCCCAGTAGGGTTCCCCTATGTAATAACCCATTTCAGCGGTTTTGCAATGGATATTATCCTGCCGAAATACTCCGATGCTTCCGATCGCTTTATCATCAATAGTTATCGCAAATGCAAATGTGCTGTCTTTATCCGCCGATAACATCGCCCGGGTAAAATCCTCTGCATCATTTTCCGTGTACGGATAAGGTAATCCATCCCTAAGGTTATTCAAAACCTTTGGATTATTTAAGATTATTGCGAGATCAAATTTATCATCAATTCTCCATTTTTTTATAGTCAGATGCATTTTTCTCTCCGCAAATTCCGAGCTGCGCATATTATTTTCATGTGCGCTTGATTTCTTCAATGCTTTCGTACCAAGCTGATTCGTTCCCATTATACCAGCGGCACAGCACTGACACAATATGCGCCTCAGGTTTATCTGAAACGTCTTGTCGAATTTTGGGTTTTATCAGTTATAGCTTATAAAATGGTGATTTGCTGTTGAGTTTCATTTATAAATGTGATATACTGCAAGTAACCATGGAAGGGGGGGGCAAGATTCATGATCAAGCGCGAATTGTATATGAGCCGTATCCGCCCGTTTATCGGAACGGAGCTTATCAAGGTCATGACCGGTATCCGCCGCTGCGGAAAGTC
>ERZ773235.3373-NODE-3373-length-11419-cov-16.672386_pt1 | contig 11419 bp, 5 predicted proteins | sample MGYA00580522_ERZ773235 | MGnify/ENA primary metagenome ERZ773235 (study PRJEB29015, sample SAMEA2737797) | human gut metagenome | biome: human gut; feature: human-associated habitat; material: faeces | place: China | collected 2012 ...
GCGGCGCTTTTTCTTCTTTTTCTGCAGCTGCTCCGGTGAGACGGGCGCTTCCTGCACATCCGGGTCAATGACGCCGATGACGGCGTCGGTCGCGCTCTGTTCATCCTGCATGGCCTTGCGCAGCGCCTGCATCTGGCGGCGGCGGGCCTTGCCAAGCTTATGGATCAGATGAATGATGAGCAGCACCAGCAGCGCCGCAAGTCCGGCCAGCACGATCCACACCCACCAGACGGGGAACGTGGACAGCACCGCAAGCTGTACGGTCTGCCCGGCAGCCTCAAAGGCCAGATAGCTGCCGACCTCGGTCGTCTCCACCTTCTTCCAAACGCCGTTTTCGTTTTCCACATAGAGATCCAGCTTTCCGCTCTGCCCATCGGGCGCACGGAAGCGGATCGTATGCGTGTCTGCGCCGTCATCCGGCAGGCGAAGCTGCCACTGCTCGACGACGGAACGCGCCACATGCGCGGCGGGCGCATGGCCGTCCGCAATGTTTTCGCAATATTTCCGAATTGCCTCCGGGATGCTGGCTGAGATCTCACCAAAGGCGGCCGGCGTGATAGCCTGCGGCTGCGCCTGCAGGCGGTCGCTGCTCGTATACGCGCCTTCGGCTAGGAAGACAGGTCTGCCGTCCGCGCGCTGTGCGTCGCTCGGGAGCGCGTCGATACTGGCATGGTACTGTGCGGTCACAGTGGTATCAAATCGGATGTTGTTCAGCGTCTGTACGTCCCACTCGCCGTACTGTCCGTCAACAGCGGGAATATCCGGGTACGCGCTGTCCGGCAGCGAATCACCATAACGGACAGCGACAGCCTTGAGCACCTCGCCGTCTGCGACGAACCGCACGGTAAAGGTTTGGAATTCGTCAGGAAGCGCCTTGTTTACCAGCAGCGCCTCATAGACCACGGGCTCCGCCTGTCCGGCAACGCTTGCGCCGTCAAGTCCGGCCAGCGTATCGGAGACAAAAACGTTATCCGCAAACGCGCCCGCGCCGCTGCCGCTGATCGCGCCTGCATACTGTGAATAATCGGTGATGGATACAAGTGATGTGCATCCGGAGACGGTGCTGCCGCTGCCGGTCACGCTGTCCGTCACGCCCGTGCCGGTGATGCCGCCGACATAGCGCCCGCCGGAAAGCGTGCACTTTGCCCAGCAATTTTCGATCACCGCACTGCAGATGCCCGCGACGCCGCCGACATAATCGCCGCTCTGGCTCTCTGCGCTGCCGTAGGCCTCACAGCTGTCGATCAGGCCGAGATCCATCCGGCCGCAGATCGCCGCCGCGCAGTCCTTTTTGGCTGTGACTGCACCGCTGGAAACGCAGCGCTGCAAAACGGCGCGCAGTTCGTACTGTTTACGCTCGGTCGAAGACAGACTCTTGCTGACATCGCTTTCGGGGTCGGCGCCGGCCTCCATGCCCATCGCGCCCGCGATGCCGCCGACATTTCGGTCAGCCTGCACCGTGCCCGTGTTTTCGCAGCCGCGCAGCGCGCCCATGGTGATGCTCTCCGGATCGGTCTGCGAGCCGTCGGTTACAAGATCGCGGTTTTCCAGACTGTCCATAGCGTCAAAGACGGTCGTACTGATCTCGTCCAGCTTGTCGCTGACGGCCTGCACGTCTTTTTGCAGCGTCTCGGACAGATTCGCCGCCTGTGAGCCGATGGCGCGCATCTGTGCGCCCATGCCGCTCAGTGCGCTTGCCAGTTCCGGCATGGAAGCGTCTGCATTCATCTGCAGCGACGCGCTGAGCGCGCCGGAGCCGTCTGTGCCGCCGGAGATTGAAATGTCAGACGGGTCAACGAATCCGCCCACGCCCGCGCCGATCCCGGCGTCCTTGTGGCCTTCAATTTCCAGCGGGTGCGTATCGACGCTGACGCCGCCGTCCGCTCCCGCACCAATGACGGCGCCAATGCCTGCCGACGCGTCCCCGACGGTGAGGTCTGCCCCGCCGCTCACACCGCCATTTGCCAGCGCACCCGCATCGATAGTTGCGGTCGCGCGGAGATTATTGGCTGCATTCGAGGCGCTGTCGAGATACGTTCCCATTCCGGCCAGCTGGGAGCCGAGGTCGCTTGCCGCACCGCCTGCGTCAGCGGTTGCCTGATCGGTGAGCGTTTTCAATTCCTTCAACTGGTTCTGCAGCTGCTCCTTTGTGCTCTCGGAGACAGTCACAGCGACATACGGCTCGACCTGACCGGCGATGCCGCCAACGTCCTTGCGGCCGTAGATCGTGCCGGAATTTGTATTGTTGAGCAGATACCCGCTCGTCACGCCCGCAATGCCGCCGACATTGTAGCCGACATGCTCATAGCCGACCGTGCCGGTATTTTCGCAGACTGCGATCAGGCCAGTATTCCGGCCTGCGATGCCGCCTGTGGCGGTCGTGGTGAGGAAGGTCTGCGTAGTGGTGAGATTGGCAAGGTCGAGCGTCATATCGATTTGGATATCGCTGAGACTCAGCGCAGTGTCTACATTATTGATATTGACGCTGCCGCTGTTCGTGCAATGCCGGATGGTGCCCGCATTCTGGCCCGCAATGCCGCCCGTGGCGTTCGTACCCTGCCCCTTGCCCTCAAACGAGCAGCTGACAATCTGCCCGGAGGCCTGATTGCGGCCCACGATGCCGCCGATCTGCGTGTCGCCCTGCACCATGCCGGTGAACGTGCAGCAGACGATTCTGCCGTAATTTTCGCCCGCGATGCCGCCGCAGGCGATCTTATCGCCGCCCGCAGCTACAGAGCCCGCAACATTCAGGTTTGCCACGCGTCCGCCGGGCAGGATCGTGCCGAACAGCCCGGCGGGGCTGGCATTTTGCGTGAGATTGAAATCGGAGATGGTGTGCCCGCGCCCTTCAAACGTGCCGCCGAAGGAAGCTGCGGGCGTAAAGTCCACGCCGGAGAGCGAAATGTCGGCGCGCAGGATAAAGGTTTTGCCCTGCGACCAGGTATCGAGGGAGCAGTCTTTCGCAAACGCGGCAAAATCGGCCGCAGAGTCCAGATAGACGGTCTGCGCACTGTCTGCTGCCCCCGCTGCCGGAACGAGCGCGAGGCACAGTGCAAGCGTGAGCAGCAGGGCCGTCACGCGGGCCCGGGGCATTCTGTGGTTATTCATGCTCTGCATCCTCCTCTTCCGCTGTCACCGGTACTTCCGGCGTGCCGGGCTCCTCCGGCGGAGTCTCTGGTTCGGCCGTGCCGGAGAGCAGACTGATATTGACGTCTCCCTCCACGACTGCGTGGACAACGCCGCTGATCTGACCATGGATTTCTCCGCGCACCATACCATCGATGCGCACGCGTCCCGAAGACTGATGCGAAGAGACAGCAGAGGGCATATCGAACGCAGTCTTATCAATGACCTTCTCACCCAGAAGCAGAATCTGCGGCAGAATGAACATGACGATGAAGATCGTGATAATCGTGCCGCGGCCAAGGCTGTCGCCGATACCGGCAATCGCGGCGTTGGAGGTCATCTGGCCGATGAGGATACCGGCGATGGCCATCATAAGGCCCGAGGTGATGATCGTCGGGAAGGACATGTTCATCGTTTCGATGATCGCGTCCTTTTTGGGCATTTTGTCCTTGAACTCCATGAAGCGGCTGGTCGTGACGATTGCATAGTCGATATTCGCGCCCATCTGAATGGACGAGACGACCAGATAACTCAGGAAAAACAGGGGGCTATTGGTGATGGTCGGGATGCCGTAATTGATCCAGATACTGCCCTGAATGACCAAAATCAGCAGCACCGGGATACCGGCGGATTTGAACGTGAACAGCAGCACGACCAGAACGATCAGGATGGACAGCACCGACACGACGACATTGTCGCGCGAGAACGAGGTCTTGAAGTCCTGCTCGGACGAGGAATCACCCACGACATATACCTCGCCATCCGGATAGTATTTGCGTGCGACGACGCGCATCTGGTCGAGGAAGTCATAGGTCTCATCGCCGCCCACGGGCAGATTCAGGTAGACGAGCATACGGGTATAATCGTCGGACTGCAGTTGCTTGCGCGCGTTGGTGATCTGCGAATAGGCGCTTTCAAGTGTCTCGGTCATGTCGGCGTCGAGCGTGACGTAGCCGTCCTGCATCTCGCCGTAGAGAAAGGTAAACATATCGATGAGCGGCACGGAGTAATTGGGAAGTCCCCCGATGATCTTGCCGTAATTGCCGCCGTCGGCAGCGTAGGCCGCATAAAGCAGTTCCGCGACCTCATAGTCGAGGTCGGTCAGCTCGGAAAACTGCCGCGGCGTCAGTGCGTCGGTCAGCATATAGCCGCCCATGGCCTCCACATTGGAAAGGCCCAGCGTGGAATCGACCTCGTCGTATGTCCCAAGCTCATCCAGCAGCTTCTTTTCCGCCGCGTAATCCCCTGCCGGGACCACAACGGCAACCATATTCGTCGAGCCGAACGTCTCGTCCATCAGATCGTCCGCGATCTGCTGCTCCGAGCGCTTGGTCGTCTCCAGATAGCTGAAGCCGTAGACATACGGGCAGTTGTTTGCAAAGAGCATTGCAACAATGATCACCACCAGAAAAATCGGCGGGATGATCTTCTTCGTTGCGTAGGCAAATCTGCCGACAAACGGGATCTTGGGAACAAAGTTCTTGTGCCGTGTGGCGTCGATCTTCTTGCCAAAGAGCATCAGCAGACCCGGCATGAGGAAGAACACTGCAAACAGCGAGAAGAAAATAGACTTAATGAGGCAAACGCCGAGGTCAACGCCCAGCCGGAACTCCATAAAGAGCATCGCAACGAGGCCGCCGATGGTCGTCAGGCTGCTGCCGCAGATCTCCGGCACAGCCTTGCTCAGCGCGACAATGACCGCTTCGCGGATAGGCAGCTTCTCATGCTCCTCCTTATAGCGGTTGCAGAAAATGATCGCATAGTCCACAGACAGCGCTAATTGCAGCACAATCGTGACGGAGTTTGACACGAACGAGATCGTGCCGAGCAGGAAGTTCGTGCCCATGTTCAAAAGCGCCGCTGCAATGAACGTAATGAGCAGCACCGGCACCTCCGCATAGGTCTGCGAGGTCAGGATCAGCACGGACACCACGACGATAGCTACGATGATGACGATCACGCCGATCTCCTGCGCCAGCGTCTTTGACGCCGTATCGCCGAAGGTCGCCGAGACATACATATCATAGCCGGAAAGTTCGTCCTCGACCCGCTCCATGACCGTCTCGCACATATCGTCCGTCTCGGAATAGTCAAAGGTAATATTGTAGAGCGCGGAAGCATTGGTATAATGCTCCTTCGTGTCGTCAAACGTAACGCTCTGCACGCCATCGACCGCTTCCAGCCGTTCGGACACGGCCTGCGCCTCGTCATAGGTCACGTTGACAAGCATGATCTTTGCCGTGCCGAACGTGATAAATTCATCCTCCATCAGATGCAGGCCCTTGTACGTCTCCGAGTCCTTCGGCAGATACGCCGAAAGCTGGTTCTCCACCTGCACCCAGTTCCGCGAAAACGCGGAAAACACCAGCCCAATGGCGACAATCAGAAAGATCAGATTCCGCTTGTCTACAATAAAGCTGGCAAGCTTATACATGAAGCCCTCTTCGTTGTTTTTCGGTTCCTGACTCATGATTCACACTCCTGTGTTTGATTCTCCTGAAAATTCAATCCAGTTTAGCACAAAACAGCCGGAATTGGCAATAGGCAAGCGAATAAAGATGTGCAAAAACGCCCGGAGGGAGTTCCCTCCGGGCTTCCGGTTTTCTTAAGGCAATCCCGCACGATTCGGCGAGAGATTTTTCGTCAGGTCAAGGTTTGAAACGCGCAGGAATACTTTGTGTATTGCAAGCGTTTCAAGCCGCAGAATTGGCGTAAAAGATCTGCCGAAGCGTGCAGACGTAATTATACGGTGCTGCCTTAAATCTTTTCCGCAGAATTCTCAGGCGCTGTGCTGTCACATCGAAATCCATCCGAACGCATTTGCAACGGAACTGATGAGGATAATCGCAGCAAAGAACGGGCAGAGGAAGCGGATCATGGCGTTGAAGACCTTTTTCCGGCGGAACATATGCTCGCCGAGCAGGACCTCCTGCTCGATACGGTTCACACCGGCGACCCGCGAAACAAGCAGGCAGACCGCGATCGCCGCGATGGGCATCATGACGGAGTTCGTCAGAAAATCGAAGAAATCCAGCAGCTGCATCCCGATGATCTTCACACCTGCCAGCGGCCCATAGCCAAGAGACGACAGGCTGCCAAGCCCCAGCATCACAGCGCCGATAACCGCCGTCGCTTTTTTCCGGCCCCAGCCAAGTTCGTCCTGGAGGGTAGACACAGCGCTTTCCGTCAGCGCGATGGAACTCGTCAGCGCCGCAAACAGCACCAGCAGGAAGAACAGAATGCCGATTGGGGTCCCGAGGCCCATGGAATCAAAGACCTTGGGGATTGTGATGAACATAAGGGACGGGCCTGCTTTCAGCGCATCCGGGTCGCCGCCCGAGAATGCGAACACAGCAGGGATGATCATGAGTCCCGCCATAATGGCGATGGCTGTATCGAAAATCTCTACATTGCGCGTCGAGCCTTCGATGGAAATGTCTTTTTTCATGTACGAGCCGAACGTGATCAGAATGCCCATGGCGATGGACAGCGAGTAGAACATCTGTCCCATGGCCGCCACGACCGTCATCCACGAAAAGTGCGCGAGGTTCGGCACGAGGAAATATTTCACGCCCTCCAGCGCACCGGGCCGCGTTACAGAATAGACCGCGATGATCACAGACAGCACAACCAGCACCGGCATCATGAATTTTGACACGCGCTCAATGCCGTTTTCCACACCCGCAAAGATGATCGTCAGCGTCAGCGCCGCAAACACGGCGAAACAAACCTCCGCCGAGACGCCGTTGGAGATAAACGCGGAGAAATAGCCGTCGGCGGCAAGCGCGCTGCCGCGGCCAAGGACATAATCAGCCAGATATTTGACGACCCAGCCGCCGATAACCGAGTAATACGGCACGATCAGGATCGGGATGATTGCGTTGATCCAGCCGCCGAACCGCAGCCAGCCGGAGTTCCCGAACGCCTTGAACGCACCAACCGGGCTTTTGCCCGTCATGCGGCCAATGGATGTTTCCGCAACGATCATCGTATAGCCGAACGTCATCGCCAGAAGGATGTAGACCAGCAGGAAAATCCCGCCGCCGTATTTCGCAGCCAGATATGGAAAGCGCCAGATGTTTCCAAGGCCGACGGATGCCCCCGCAGCCGACAGGACAAATCCGATTTTCCCGGAAAATGTGCTTCTTGTATGCCCTTTTTGACTCATTTTTCTTCTCCAATCCGCTGCGCAGCGCGCAGCTTTCACAGTGTATCACAGAAGTGTGCAAAAAACAATCCCCCGCCGGAAAACACATGTTTTTCCTGTATTTGCATATTTATGGATGTCCATGTACATCCTGCCGCCGGAAAAGTTGCAGTTTCAAACTGTGCATTTTCCGTTTCTTAAGAAATATTTATTGTTTATCGATAATTTTTAATTGACAAACAATCTTTTTTATGGTAGTCTGTGGCTACAGAAAGGGAGTGTGCTTCTTATGAACTGGTCAAAGGATCGCTCCATCGCGCTTTCACGCGGGTGCGTGGTGCTGTTTATGATTCTGCTGGCGTCGCTCGATATCGGGTGCTATTGGGCAGTCAAATGGTTTGTCGGGCTGCGGCTGATGAATTGGCAGTATGTGTTTCTGATGATGCTGACAATCTATCTTTGCAGCGGCTTCGGCTGGGTGCTGCTCGTGCGGCTGTGGCAGCTGCTGAACAATATCCGCATGCAGCTTGTCTTCGATCTGCGGAACGTAAAGCTGCTGCGGCAGGTCAGCTGGTGCTGCGTCGGGGCCGGAGCCGTGTGCCTTGTCAGCTGTCTGTATTATCTGCCGTTCATTGCGGTCGCCATCGCGGCGGGCTTCATGGCGCTGATTGTGCGCATCGTCAAGAATATTTTCCAGCAGGCCATCGACATGAAGGCTGAACTCGACCTCACGATTTAGGAGGGTGCGGCATGGAAATTCTCGTAAATCTGGACGTGATGATGGCCAAGCGCAAAATTTCCGCCGGAGAGTTGGCCGAACGCATCGGCATCACGCCTGCAAATCTGTCCATTCTTAAAAACAACAAAGCCAAGGCCATCCGTTTTTCCACGCTCATGGCCCTGTGCCATGAACTCCGCTGCCAGCCGGGCGACCTGCTGGAATTTGTGGACGATCAACAGGAGGTTCCCGATGGAAGACCATAAAATCAACGAATTCCCCCGCCCGCCGGAAGCATCCGATTGGGCGCAGGACGCGCTCGTGCCGAAAAAGCCGCCGTTTTCCGCAAACCGGAGAGAGCAGCTGCTGGCGTTCGGACTGTATGTGCTGGCATATCTCTATCTGGGCTATCAATGGTGGGCACTGCCGCTGTTCACCGCCGGATTTATCGCGGCGGCGGAGTATCTGTTCCGGGAGCAGAAGCGCTCCTGGGAAAGCTGGGTCTGGCTGGGCTGCATGCTGCTTGTGACCGGCTGCATCGCCTGGCGCGGGCTGCACCCGTACCAGTACGATTCGCGCTATCCCGAGCTTGTCAACCATGAATATATCCTTTCGGAAAAACTGCTGCTGTTCATCCTGCATATCTTCGCTGTCTACTGGCTTATGAGCCGTTCCGGGCGGCTGACCGGCAGTGAAAGCGGCCATCTGCTGCCGCTTGATGCGCTGTATGCGTTTGTGATTATCCCATTCAAAAATTTCTTCCTGCGCATCCGCTGCGTACTGTTCGCGCTGAAGCCCAAAAAGGAGAGAAAGATCAACGCAGGGGCTGTCGCAGCCGCCGTGCTGGCCGCGTTCATCGTGCTGGTGCTGCTCGTCATGGCCATGACGCAGCTGTCCGCGGCAGACGACACGTTCAGCAGCCTTTTGGAGGGCCTGCGCGACGCGCTGACACTCGATCTCGATCAAGTGTGGTTCTATCGCTTTCTCCTCAGTCTTCCCGTCGGAGCCTATGTCTTCGGCCTGCTCGCGGGCCTTGGCCGCGAAACGCCCGAGACGATGCGGAAACACGGCGCGTCCGCAGAAACCGCTCTGCCAAAGCTGCGCGTCGTGCCGGAGGCCGTCTGGCTCGCAGCGCTAGGCGTGTTCAGCGTGCTCTATCTCGCATTTTTCTTCGTGCAGGGCCGCTATCTGTTCGGGGCATTCACGCGCACGCTCCCGGAAAGCTTTACCGTCGCGGAATACGCCCGCCAGGGCTTCTTTGAACTCTGCCGCGTCATGGCGATCAATTTTACCCTCTTTTGGCTCGTCTCGCGTACCGCCCGGCGGGAAAGCGGGGCGGTACGCTGGATGGCGGCGGCGCTTCTGATTGAGAGCATGCTCTTCGCCGTCATTGCCTTGTCTAAGCTTGCGCTCTATATCGACTGCTTCGGCTTCACGCCCAAGCGCCTGCAAAGCACATGGCTCGTCTGCGTCCTCCTGTTCGGCAGCGCCTGCGCGCTCTATACGCACCTGACCGGACGGAAAAGCATGCGCATCTGGATGATCTTCGGTGCCGTCACGCTTGCACTGCTGTGCATCTGGTAAATTGTCGGGGATCCGCGGAACAACACGCAAAAAATCCGCGGATACCCCCTTGACAGCAATGTGCAGCTGTGTTATTATAATAAAGCTTTTTGAGAGCATTATATCGCGGGATAGAGCAGTTCGGTAGCTCGTCGGGCTCATAACCCTTAGAGTTAGCGTCCAGCTTTCAGGAGCAAAAAGTCAACATCGCGGGATAGAGCAGTTCGGTAGCTCGTCGGGCTCATAACCCGGAGGTCGGGGGTTCAAATCCCTCTCCCGCAACCATAAATCGCCGTATTTCGTGAGAAATGCGGCGATTTCTCTATCGTTTTGTTCGGATTTCTCCGTTTTGCTCATTTGCGATTCATGCTCCCCGTGGAGTCTTTGCTCCGATTTGCTGGACATAGTTTCCATATTAAAGTGCTTCAGAAGTTCTGATTGGAATGCCGTTGTTTGACAACTTTACGCGCTATTTGCAATAAAGTATGCAATAGCGCGGTTTTTGTTTTATGCTGTGTGGTTTTGTCGCTGCGGAAAGGTCGGTAAAACAACATCTGCAAACTTGGCGCGAGGGGCAGCACCATTTAATCTCGGCGCTGCATCCATCTGGCCCATGTTAAGATAATCGCTCATCATGCCGATGGCCTCGCGCTCGATATCTTCGTTTTTGTGAAGATATTTGCGCGTTGTTTCAATCGACGAATGCCCCAGAATTCCCTGCACGATGTTGAGCGGCACCTTGTCTTCCACCAGCCGCGTCGCCAGCGTGTGCCGCAGCGCGTGGGGGTTGACCTTGCGGATCTCACAGCGTTTGGAAACCGCGGCCAGACGGATCTCAAAGCTCTTGGGATCGAGATGCGTCCCGGCCTTGGACGGGAACAGCAGCCCGTCCGGGTTCGGCCATGTGGAATTTGCCAGCGTGAACAGATGCCGGATCAGAAGCTCGCACAGGCCGTCAGAGATTGCGATCTCGCGGTTCGACGTGCTTGTCTTCGGTGTATTCTGGACGATGAGGTGCGTTTTCTTCTTCTGATCGTAATTCAGAATCTCAATGTTTGGATTCTCTGGAGAAACGGCCGCTGTTGGAACACGGATCAGATTTTTCGTGACCGAAAGCGTTTGCTTCTCCAAATCCAGATCGGAAATTTTCAGCGCCAGCACCTCGCCGACGCGGAATCCGACGAACAGGGTCGTCAGAATCGCAACGCGCTGTGTTTCCCGCATGACCTCCTCGATGAAGACCTGCATTTCCGACGGACTCAGGACGCGCATCTCCGGCGTAATAACCTCCGGCCTTGTCGTGTCAATCGTGGGATTACACGGCAGGTGGTATTTTCTCATGGCGTACGCAAAAAAGTCCTTCAGCAGCATATGCTGGTTCTGAATGGTCTTTGCGGACAGGCCGCCTTTCCGCCCATCCAAACGACCGCCGTTTTTCTGCTTTCTTTGATAATAGTCCTGTATGGTGTCCTGCGTGATCTGGTAGAGCGGCAGGTTTCCAAAGGCTTCGGCAAAGTGGATTCGGTAAGTATCCAGATAGCTTGCATAGGTGGACGGCTTTCTGGCAGGCGGCGATTTGTAAAGTTCAAGCCATTTAAGAAAGGCTTCTGAGAACAGTATCTCCGCCTCAATGGGGTGGCCGAGTTTGGCCCGGAGTTCTTCAAGACGGGCGGATTCCGCTGCCTGTGTTTCTTCCTCCGCCTTGATCCGCGCCTGTTCTTCTTCCCATTGTGCGCAGCGCTCTTTGCAGATCGTCTTGGTACGGCCCTTAAATGCTTTGCGGTATGGACTGCCATCCTCTTTTCGGCCATATGTAACCTGATAGACCCATGATTTATCCTTTTGCTGATAGAAGCTGCCTTCTC
>ERZ773235.3376-NODE-3376-length-11410-cov-2.875473_pt1 | contig 11410 bp, 6 predicted proteins | sample MGYA00580522_ERZ773235 | MGnify/ENA primary metagenome ERZ773235 (study PRJEB29015, sample SAMEA2737797) | human gut metagenome | biome: human gut; feature: human-associated habitat; material: faeces | place: China | collected 2012 ...
TTTTTATATTTAACTTGGTTAGAGTTATATTTGCCACGTTATGAATTAAAATATGGAGAATTTCAATATTCAAAAGATTCTGAAGAAATGACTAACCTAGAAAAAATCAATGAATTATTAGATTATTTTGTAGATTGTGGAGTAGGGACTAACATAGAAGAAATTAGAAAGAGTAGTTTTCGGGGATTTAAAAAATGATTCATTCTGCTTATATTCATATCCCTTTTTGTACTCATATTTGTACATATTGTGATTTTACAAAGGTTTACTATCAAAAAGATTGGATAAGTAAATATCTAAAATCTTTAAAAAAAGAGATTGTTGCCAATTATCAAAATGAAGTTTTAGATACAATTTATATTGGTGGAGGAACTCCTTCTGCTTTAACTGTTTCTGAATTACAAGAGTTATTTGAAACTTTAAAAATCTTGAAAAGAAGCAATTCATTAGAATATACTATTGAGTGTAATTTAGAAAATTTGACAGAAGAAAAATTAGATTTATTTAAAAAATATATCACAAATTTTTCCTATGAGGTTTTGCCATATTGTGAAGAAAATTTAAATTACATGGGGGCTTTTGAAAAATTGGTGCAAAGATCAGATGGTGAATATATTGCTTTTTGTGATCAAGATGATATATGGATGGATGATAAAGTTGAAAAGTGTGTCGCATATATGAATGAAAAGAATATCGACTTAGTTGTTACGGATAAACAAATAATTGATGAAAATGACAACGTCACTTGCAGTAGCGTTAGAAAACATAGTAATAAAAACTATGATAATTGGAATACTTACGATGATATAACTAAATATAATATCTTTGTTACTTATGCAGTAGGAATGAGTATTATAATGAAAGCTAGCTTTGCAAAAAAGTCTTTACCATTTTCAAAATACACAGGTCATGATAAATGGGTATTGGCGTGTACTTCTACAGAAGGAAAAGTAGGGTATTTAAATTTACCTTTAGTTCAATATAGAAGACATGGGAAAAATGTTAGTGGTGTATTAATTGGAATAGAGACAAAGGAAGATTATATCAATCAGAGAATAATGCCTGATTTAAAAATGATTGAAGATTTTAAACAAAAATATCCTAATCACAAAGATTTAAATGAAATTGAGAAATTTGCTAATGCTAGAAGAACAGGTAATATAAAAACCTTATTTAAATTGAGATATCTTGCACCTGACATTGCAAAATTTGATATTGTGACAGCTCTTTTACCCAAAAAGTTATTTTCATTTATGGTAAAAATTGCCCAAAAAATAAGTTAAAAGGATGAAAGAAACAGATATTGGAAAATGAAGAAATATTTGCTAGTATTATTGTAATGTGTTTTAAGAATGAAGAGTTGCTTGAAAATATTGTTTGTTTAGTTTTGAATCAACTGTTCAAATCTTATGAATTATTATAAGTGATGATTGTATATCAAATTTAAATAGATTATTTTTTGGGACTGTTTCAAATAATTAGAACAAAAATAAATAGATCATACAATCTATTATAAAAAATAGAGGCTCATTGATTATAGAATTAATAAATTTAATAGTATTTTTTCAAATATTGAGTATTTTGATGTGATAATAATGTTAATATATAATAGTATAAGAAAAATGGATAAAGAGGTGTAAAAATGCAAGTAATAAAATATATGTTTCAACCACATGGTGATGATAGAGGACAACTTGTTGCTCTAGAAGAATTTAAAGATATACCTTTTAAAATTAAGCGAGTGTACTATATGTATGATACAGGAGAAGGAGTCCGTAGAGGATATCATGCACATAAAAACTTAGAACAAATTTTAATTTGTATACATGGAACTTGTAAAATATTATTAGATAATGGTAAGGAAAAAAAAGTTGTACCATTAGAAAAACCATATGAAGGATTGTATGTGGCTAATAATATGTGGAGAGAAATGTTTGATTTTTCTTCTGATGCGGTATTGCTAGTATTGGCTTCAGAATTATATGATGAAAGTGATTATATTAGAAACTATGATGATTTTTTAGAATTTATTAAGGAGAGTGAATAGAATGAAAATACCTTTTGCAACATTTAAACCAATGCATGATGAAATAAGAAAAGATTTAGATCAAGCATATAATAAAGTAATTGATAGTAATTATTTTATCCAAGGAAAAGAATGTGAATTATTTGAAAAAGAGTTTGCAGATTATTGTAATGCTAAATATTGTGTAGGTGTAGCAACTGGATTAGATGCATTATATTTAATTTTAAGAGCAATGAATATAGGTAATGGAGATGAAGTAATCGTTCCATCAAATACATATATTGCAACAGCTTTAGCTGTTTCATATTGTGGAGCAACACCTATATTTGTAGAACCAGAATTAGAAACTTATAATATTAATCCAGCTTTAATAGAAGAAAAAATAACAGATCAAACAAAAGCAATTATAGCTGTTCACTTACAAGGAAGACCTGCAGATATGGATGCAGTTAATGAAATTGCTAAAAAACACAATTTATATGTTATTGAAGATGCAGCTCAAGCACATGGAACAGAATATAAAGGTCAAAAAGTAGGTACTTTATCAGATGCAGCAGGGTTTAGTTTTTATCCAGGTAAGAACCTAGGCGCTTTAGGTGATGGAGGAGCAGTTGTTACAAACAATAAAGAAATTGCTGATAAAGTTAGAGCTTTAGGTAATTATGGTTCAGATTACAAATATCATCATATTTATAAAGGAACTAATAGTCGTTTAGATGAAATTCAATCAGCATTTTTACGTTGTAAATTACCACATTTAGATAAATGGAATGAATATAGAAGAAATGTAGCAAATAAATATTTTGAAGGAATAAAAAATCCATTAATTAAATTACCATTAAAAGATAGTGAAGATTATAGACATATTTATCATGTATTTGTTATTAGATGTGATAAAAGAGATGAATTAGAAAAATATTTAAATGAAAACGGGATTGGGACTGTAAAACACTATCCTATACCAATGCATTTACAAGAAGCATATAAAGATTTAAATATCAAAGAAGGAAGTTTACCAATTGCAGAAGAAATTAGTAAAACTGTTTTAAGTATTCCAATGTACTATGGAATGACAGATGAAGAAGTGAATTATGTTATTGATAAACTAAATGCATTTAAATAATGAGAGGATAATTATGATTATATTAAGAAAACTTCAATTAAAAGATGTTCCATTAATGCTAGAATGGATGCATGATGAAGAAGCAAAACATATTTTTCAAAATAATTTTGCTGAAATAGATGATGTTGCAGCAAAAAAGTTCGTAGAAAATTCTTTTAGAGAAGATCAGCAACATTTTGCAATTGTTGATGATCAAGATGATGAATATTTAGGTACAATTTCTCTAAAAAATATTGATTTAAAAAATAAAAATGCTGAATATGCAATTAGCACAAGAAAAAAAGCAAGAGGAACAGGTGCCAATCAAAAAGCAACGGAATCATTATTAAAATATGGTTTTGATAAGTTACAATTGCATAAAATTTATTTAAATGTATTATCATCTAATAAAAGAGCAATTTCTTTTTATAAAAAATGCGGATTTATTTATGAAGGAAAATTTAAAGATCATTTATTTATTGATGATAGATATCAAGATTTAGAATGGTATGCTATATGTAAAAAATAAGAGTATGATATGTATGAAAAAGTTGATTCATAATGTTTATGCATATCTAAAAGAAGAAAATATATAATAAAGTATTGAAATTATTAAAAAATCAATATTGTTCAAATATTATATTGTATGTTTATGATGATTGTGTAATTGAAAAATAAGTATAGATATCATAAAAATATATTACTCATATTGATTTGTGCAGGTATTGAAGGAGATTTTTTGTTAGCTTATTAAAGAAAATAGCATAAAAATACACAAGCAGTGAAATAAAAATAAGGGATTATTTGCTTTCACTGCTTTCTTTATATATAATTGCTTTGAAAAAAGGAGAGTTTAAATGGTTAAATCAATAATATCGAAATATAAAAATGTTCCTGTTGAAGTGAAAGCTTCTATTTATTATACAATTTGTAGTATTGTACAAAAGTGTATTGTTTTAATAACGTTACCTATTTTTACAAGATTAATGACAACTCAGCAATATGGGCAATATAGTATCTATCAATCATGGATGAATATCGTAGCTATTTTTGCTACTTTGAACTTACAATATGGGTCATTTGATACAGCTATGATTAAATTTGAAAATGATCGAGATAGATACATATCTTCTATCCAAGGGATTGTTTCAGTTTTCACATTAATAACTTTAATTATATACATCATAGCTCCAGTATTTTGGAATGATTTATTGGAATTACCATCAATACTTGTTCTTGCAATGATTGTTGAAATATTGATGAGTACAGTCTTAGCTTTTTGGACAAATAAACAACGTTTTATGTATAAATATAAACCAATGATTATTGTAACTCTTATCATATCAGTCGCATCTCCTTTAATAGGGTTGGTTGGTGTACTTTTATTTGAAGAAAAGGGAATAGCACGTATTTTAGGAAATACTGCAGTATATCTATGTATTGGTTTAATTATATACATTTATCAATTATATAAAGGGAAGGCTTTATATGATAAAAAATATTGGACATATGCTTTAAAATTTAATATACCTCTTATACCATATTATTTATCACAAATGATATTTAATCAATCTGATCGAATAATGATTAGTAGAATGTCTGGCCAAACAAATGCAGCATTATATAGTGTTGCTTATCAATTCGCGGTTGTCTTAGTTTTTGTTATTAACTCTATCAATAGTTCATTTGTTCCTTGGACATACAGAAGTATTAAAGATAAAAAATATAATATGATAAAAAAAGTAACAAATATTATTATAATATTTATTGCTACAATGTTGATTGTACTTATTTTATTTGGCCCTGAAGCTATTGCTATCTTAGGGGGAAGTAAATATAAAGATGCTATATGGGTCGTTCCTCCAGTAGCAGGAAGTTTATTATTCTTATTTTTATCACAATTATGTATAAATGTAATGTTCTATTTTGAAGAAAATAGTTATCTTGTTAAAGGATCTATATTAAGTGCTGTTTTAAATATTGTTTTGAATTTCTTACTTATTCCTATTTTTGGATACGTTGTAGCCGGGTATACAACTTTATTTTCCTATATTGTTTTTTGGTTGAGTAATCTATATTATATGAATAAATCATGTAAAGATAAAATAGAAGATTATCGATATGATACCTTGTTTGATTGGAAGAAAATATTTATTATTGCGACTGCTTTTACAGTTTTAATTATTTTATTAACATTTACATATTATACAATTTGGTTAAGAATTATATTTGTAGGTATAATAGGAATTATTGCTTTATTAAATAGAAATAAAATAATAGAATATTTTAAATTAATAAAAGGATAAGATGAATATGGATAAGACAAAGTTAACGTATAAAGTTGCTAGAAAAATATATGATTCATATCGCTTTTTAGTAGCTGATTTTAAAATAAAAAATTTAAAAAAAGTAACAAACACTAAAAAAAAGATAGTATTTATTTCACAAATGTCTAATTTGTGGATCAATGTAGATGATTTATATAATCAATTATCTAATGATGATCAGTTTGAAACATATGTTTTAATGATTCCAGAATTTGATTATTCAAAAAAAGAATTTGATATCCAAACAATGAATACAAAGATTTATGATTTTCATAAAAATCATAATCATCAAAATACAATTAAAGCTTTTGATCAAGGAAAATGGTTTGACTTAAAAAATATTAATCCAGACTATGTTTTTTATGAAAGACCTTATAGTTCTTACTTACCAATAGAATATAAAATATCTACAGTTTCAAAATATGCAAAAACATGTTATTTACCTTATGGATATGAAATGATGAACTATATTTTTGATACTTCACTTAATGTGGATTTCTTTAGATATTTGCATATCTTTTTTGCGGATAGTTATGTTACAGAATCTTTTAATAAAAAAAGAGCACCTTTATCTCATCGATTAGGATTAAGAAAAACGATATTAACAGGACATCCTATATTTAATGCTTTTAATAAAGCACAAAGTGAAGATAATCTATTTTGGGATAATGATGATCAACATTTCAAGATTATATGGGCTCCTAGATGGACAATAGATACGCAATTGGGAGGAAGTAATTTTTTAACTTATAAAGATAACATAGTTGATTATGTTGAAAAAGATAAGAAAAGAAGTCTTGTTTTTAGACCTCATCCACTTACATTTAAAAATTTTATATCTTTAGGTTTGATTACATCTGATGAAGTAGATGAGTATTTAAGGAAGTTCCAAAATAATGAACAGTTATATTATGATCAAACATCAGAATATTTTACAACATTTTGGCATTCAGATGTTTTTGTAGGAGATATTTCATCAATTATACCTTGTTATTTTTTAACGGGTAAACCTATTATTTATTGTCATACCGATGCTGTGGATGATAATGATATTATGAAAAAAATATTTAGTGTATCTTATAATGCTTATAGTTTTGAAGATGTAGAAAAAATTCTTTTAGACTTACAAAATGGAATAGATCCATTAAAAGAAAAAAGATTAAAATTAAAAGATGAATTATTTGAAGATAAATATGTAAAATATGTAACTCAAAATATTATTAAAGTTTTAAAAGGTAATTAAGAAAGGAAAAATACATGAATATAGAAGCAACAATTATTGTAATGGTTTATAAAAATTTAAATCAAGTAATCCAAACATTAGATTCAATAAAAAAGCAAACATATTCAAATTATGAAATTATTGTAAGTGATGATGGTTCACCTAATTATACGCAAGAAGACTTTGATAAAATCACTGAACAGTATAAAAATGAATTTACGTACTTTAAACTTATAAATAACGGAATTAATAGAGGAACTGTCAAACATTTTAATAGTTTGATTAGCCAGGCAAAAGGAACAATCATTTGTCCTTTATCAAGTGGAGATCAATTTTATAATGAAAATTCTCTACAAGAAATTATGAATGCTTTTGATCAAGAAGATAAACTTATATATACTTCAAAAAGAATGATCAAAAAAGAAAATAGTATAGAATATTATCCAAGTTTATATCAGGTTTCTTTATTAGATCAATCAAATCATTTTTTTGAATATATTATGAAATACGGTAATTTTGTATCGGGGGCTTCTACTTATTATAAAAAAGAAATTTTTGATAAATATGGATTGTTTGATGAAAAATATAAGTTATTAGAAGATTATCCATTCTATGTTAACCTTGCATTTAATAACGAAAAAATTGGATATATTGATTATCCAACAATTCAATATGAATTAGGAGGTATTTCTACAGCAAGTAATAGAAATCCTTTATTAGATCAAGATTATGTAACTTTATTTAAAGATGTTTTATCTCAAAAAGATATACATTTATCACATATGACAAAAAGAGCTTTAAACTATAGAATAGATAAAATTACAAAAAAATATAATTCTTTTTTAGTTCAACTATTGTATATAGATGTTGTTATAATGCTTTGTTTAAATAAAGCAGGAGTTATTAAGGGGTAAATGGGGAAAATTATGAGTAAATTAAAAAAACAATTTATATCTAATATACCATATTATGTATTATTCTTTATTTTATTATTTATACATATTCAATTGAATGTAAGTACAGGTGATGATGTAAATTTTGCAATTCGAGCAAAATCAATGACTTTTACAGATTTTAATATATATAAATACTATAATTGGTCTTCTAGGCAATTGATAGAAAGTGTACTTTATTTTATTTCAGTTCATAGTCATGTTTGGATGCTTTTAAACTCATTAGTTATTACAATTATAGCTAAATTAATAGAAGCAATATTTTGTAATCATACAATAAAAATGAAAATACTTTGTTGTATTGGAACACTTATCTATCCCTTGATTGATATGTCTTCTGCTGGTTGGATGGCCACAACAATTAATTATTATTGGTCATTAGGCGCTATTTTAATAAATTTATATTATTTAAAAAAAGCAAATAATCTTATTAAATTGAAATGGTATGAATATATTATTAGTTCTATAGCCTTATTATTTGCCGCAAATCAAGAACAAGGTTTTGCAATTTTGTTAGGAACTTATTTCTTCTATATAATTTACTGCTTTATCAATAAAAGGAAAATTAGTTTTTTTGTAATTTTAAATATTGTTTTAATCATTGCATCAGGAACATATATCTTTACATGTCCTGGAAATTGGGTGAGAAAGAAACAAGAAGTTAAAAATTGGTTCCCAGATTTTGGAACATTATCCTTTTTTAGAAAAATTGAAATAGGAATTTCTTCAACTGTTTATCCTATTTTATTTAAAAATAATGTACCAATGTTATTTTTATCATCAACACTTTTAATAATTATTAATACTTTTAAAAATAGTTTAGTGAAAGCAAGTACAATGATTATTTTTGTAATGACATTAGTTTTTGGCGTTTTAGGAAAATATTTAGTGGACTTATATCCAAATATTTCTTTTCTATATTCTATATTAGGGAAATACGGTATTTTAAGTTTAAGTAATTTAAAATCATTTGTTCCATATATTATGTTTTTAATAGAATTTATTGCATTATTAATCATCATATTATTTTTAATTAAAGATAATAAAAAAAATATAGATATTTTTATTATCTTATTAATTGGCTTTGGGTCAAGATTTATGCTCTGCTTTTCGCCAACTGTTTGGGTTTCCGGAAATAGAACCGCTCTATTTTTCTATTTTTCAATGATTATAGCAAGCTGTTTATTAATTTCTAGATATCATCATAGAATAAAAAATTTAGATTATTTTATGGCTATATTTGGAGTTTTTGCTTTTTGTAATATTATTAATTGTTTAGTTTAATAAAGCTAGAAGTAATTTGAGAATATCAAATTATTTCTAGCTTTTATTTATTAGTTATATTGTTTAGAGTTTTTTTTGATGATAAAATGAATACAAGGGAGGTTTGAGCAATGAAAGGTTATTTGAAGAAAGGAATAGCATGTTTCATTTTTCTCTTTTCAATTTCAATGAGTCTATCATTTGTTTCGGCATTAGAGGGAAATGATGAAGTAAAGATGAATGATGTTGTTGAAGTAAAAAATGGACTTTATAAAGAAAACGGGAAAGTTTATTTTTATGAAAATGATGTAGCAATTACAGGTATTGTTAATGATAATGGAACTTTTTACTATGTAAATGCAGATGGAAATGTTAAAACAGGATGGGTAAATGATCAAAATCACTGGTATTTTGTAAATAATGATGCTACCTGTAAACAAGGATGGTATAAATATTATGGTAAATGGTATTATTTAGATGCTAATGATGTAACATATCCATCATCAGCAGTAACAAATCAAGCAAAAGAAATTAATGGAATTAAATATCATTTTGATGAAAATGGTGCTATTAAAACAGGTTGGATAAATGATGATGATCATTGGTATTTCTATGATGGAAATGCAAGTTTAGTAAGTGGATGGTATAAATACTATGGTAAATGGTATTATTTAGATGCTAATAATGAAACATATCCATATGCTGCTATTACTAATCAAGTAAGAGAAATCAATGGTGTTAAATATACTTTTGATGAAAATGGTGCTATTAAAACAGGCTGGATGTTAGATGGTAATGATTGGCATTACTATGATCAAAATGGAAATAAATGCACAGGTTGGGTTTATGTTAAAAATCAATGGTATTTATTAAATAACGATGGTGTTATGCAAACTGGATGGCAAAGAGTTTCTGGTAAATGGTATTATTTAGATTCATCTGGAGCAATGTTACATGATACGTATTTTGAAGCATTTTATTTTACTTCTAGTGGGGCTTTAAGAAGCGATAGTGTTTATGATTCAATGACAAGTAGAGCAAGCGGATACAGTAGTGCTACTAATTATTTGATTTTAGTTGATACAGCTAATTGTCGAGTAGCTATTTATCAAGGTTCTGTAAATAATTGGAACAATATTCATTATTATAGTTGTGCCCCAGGTAAAGCTTCAACACCTACAGTTAAAGGTGAATTTACAGTTGGAATAAGAGGATATTATTTTGACTCAGGATCATCTAGATGTTTCTGGTATACACAATTTAAAGGAAACTATTTATTCCATAGTACTCTTTATAATAAAAATGGTACAATTCAAGATAATAGAACAGGAATTCCATTATCACATGGTTGTGTAAGACTTGAAATACAATATGCTAAATGGATTTATGATAATATTCCTTCAGGAACAAAAGTAGTAGTATATTAATGTGAATTTGATGAGGATACTTAGAGTATCCTCGTTTTTTTTATATATTCTTGAAAAGAAATGGCTTACATGGTTAAATGAATATAAGGAGGGAAATCATGAAAAAGAAATTATTTATTGTATCACTTGTTCTTTCAATGTGTTTTTCTATGTTAAGTATAGTCAATGTACAAGCAAAAGAAACAATTAGAGAAGATCATTATGTAAATCCTATTTATAAAGATGTAAAAAGTAGTGTTGTTCATCATGATATTCAAACATATAGTTTAGAAGATGTTGAATATACAAGTGATCAAGAAAAACTTGTAAAGATATTTAGAGAAAAATTAATTAATAGAGAAAGTAATATTGTTCTTTATTATCATTGTGATGAAGAAATTACACAAGAATTTTTTTCTAATTTAGTACATCAGTTGTTTCAAAAGGCCATCAAACATACTGGTAATGGAAAAGAAGGAGACTATCTTAAATGGCACTGTCAAGGGTGGACAGTAAAAGCATCCATATCTGGAAATTCTAATGAGGGATATGGTTTAAATATTTTTTATGATGTATCTTATTTATCTAGTTTAGAACAGGAAGAAAAAGTAGATGAAGAAGTCTCTAATTTATTGAAGTCATTAGATTTATCAAATAAGACAGACTATCAAAAAGTAAAAGCAATCTATGATTATATATGTTCAAATGTTACATATGATCATGATAACTTAAATGATGAATCCTATTCATTAAAATATACCGCTTATGCAGCTTTGATCAATAAAACAGCAGTATGTCAAGGATATGCATCGTTATTTTATCGCTTAGCATTAGATGCAGGTGTAGATACAAGAGTTATTTCAGGTGAAGCAGGGGGACCACATGCTTGGAATATCGTTAAATTAAATGGTAAATATTATAATCTTGATAGTACATGGGATGCAGGAAGAAGTACATATGCTTATTTCTTAAAAAATACAAATGATTTTGATGATCATGTAAGAGATAATGACTATCAATCAAATGACTTTATTGAAGAATATCCAATGTGGGATGAATCTTATACAGAAATTGATTGTAATAAATATGGTCATAATTATAGTGAACCTAT
>ERZ773235.3386-NODE-3386-length-11336-cov-2.653222_pt1 | contig 11336 bp, 8 predicted proteins | sample MGYA00580522_ERZ773235 | MGnify/ENA primary metagenome ERZ773235 (study PRJEB29015, sample SAMEA2737797) | human gut metagenome | biome: human gut; feature: human-associated habitat; material: faeces | place: China | collected 2012 ...
TGAGAAGCTCGTTATCGACGGCGTGAAGCCGAACCGCGTCCACCTCCGCCTTGCAGAGCTTGAGCGCGAGGGAAAGCTGCGCGCAGTCGTCACGCAGAATATCGACGGGCTGCATCAGGCCGCCGGGAGCAAAAACGTTCTTGAGCTGCACGGCAGCATCCTGCGCGCCTATTGCTCCCGCTGCCGCCGGCCGTACCCCGCGGACGTCATCAACAAGGGCACTGGCGTGCCGCGCTGTGACTGCGGCGGCGTTATCCGCCCGGATATCGTCCTCTATGAGGAGCAGCTGGATGAGGACGTTCTGCGCAGGTCCATCGACTATATCCGCAATGCGGATGTGCTCATCGTCGGCGGCACGTCTTTGAACGTCTACCCCGCGGCGGGGCTCATCAATTATTACCGCGGCAATAAGCTCGTGCTCGTCAACCTGAGCGCAACGCCTTATGACGACGAAGCCGACCTTGTCATTCATGAGAAGCTCGGCGAAGTGTTCAGCCGCGTCTGAGGGAAAGAAATGGGTAAAGGAAAGCTTATCGTTCTCGAGGGCATCGACGGCAGCGGCAAATCCACGCAGTACCGCCGTCTGTGCCAGAGAATGGAAAATGACAAAATAGACTATAATCACATCGTGTTCCCGCGCTATGATAAAGAGAGCAGCGCACTGCTGCGCCTGTACCTCGGCGGAGCCTTCGGTACCGATCCGGGAGATGTCAACGCCTATACCGCGTCGACCTTTTATGCTGTCGACCGCTTCGCCTCCTACCGTGACGATTGGGGCAAAATATACGAAAACGGCGGGCTCATCCTCTCCGACCGGTACACGACCTCCAACGCCGTGCATCAGGGCTGCAAGCTCCCGGATGATGAGCTTCCGGATTTCTTCAACTGGCTTGCAGATCTTGAATATGTAAAGATGGGACTGCCGCGCCCCGACCTCGTCATTTATCTTGATGTGGATATAGAGACCGCTACCCGCCGCATGCGTCGGCGCGAGGCCAAGAACAACACTCAGGCGGACATACACGAGAAAGATACCGCCTATCTTGAGCGCTGCCTGCGCACCGCGGGCATGGCGGCCGAACACTACGGCTGGGTTCGCATCCCGTATATGAAGGACGGGGTCGAGCGCGACGCGGACGAGAAGAACGCCGAGATATACTCGGTAGTATTAAAGGCATTGGGAAAGTAATCAGGAAATAATAAAAGGGGGCATCAGCCCCCTTGTGAGTGCGTGCTCTCAGCAGCCGCAGCCGCAGCTGTTGTTATTGCTGCATCCGCAGTCATTATTGCAGCCGCAGCCGCAGCCGTTCCCGCCGCAGCCGAAGAGTATGATGATAAGGATAATGAGCCAGAGGCCGCTGTTGTTACAACCGTTGCAGAACATAGTTGATCCCTTTCTCCGCACTTGGAATATGTCCGTTCTGCCGGGTAGTGCGGGTTTCCGGCAGTCAGCCGTCTGTATGTGTGCCGTGCGGCGCGGCTCTTAACCGCATCGCTCGTGCCATAATATGCGCCCTGCCCGCAGGGTGCTACTGCCCGGTATTAATTCAGCGCATACTTAAGAGGAGATTACCATGTCCGACGATATCGAAAGAATCAATGAGATATTCCGCATCCATGATGAGCAGATAAGCAGCACGGACGCGGCGGCGGAGCCCGCCCCGGCGTCGAAGAGCGCCAAGGGGAAAAGCGCCGGCGCGAAGTCCGGCTCTAAAAATAAAGAGGACCCGATAAAGAAGGTCGACCGTTTCCTTACCGATTCTGACGGCAAGGAGCAGCGCAATTATACGGGCGATGCCGAGTCCGAGCGGGACTACCGTCCCGTGCGCCAGAGCCACGAATACCGCAGCGGCTGCCTCGGCGGGCTCATGTATTTCGGCTTCATCGTGTGCATCAGCATCGTCCTTGCCTGCATGGCATGGATGGCGGCAAGCGATATGCTCGCTCTCAACAAGGAGGAGTTTGAAGCCGTCGTCACCCTGCCGAGCACGATCTTCCAGTCCGAGACCGTCGATAAGCTGGACGATAACGGCAATAAGGTCGGCACCAAGCGTGAGACCCATGCCAATATTGAGTATGTCGCCAATACCCTGAAGGATGCGGGACTCATCCAGTATAAATGGCTATTTGAGACCTACTGCAAATTCACCCATGCCGATACCAAGGTCAGCCCCGGCGAATATAAGCTGCGCTCGACCTTTGACTATCACGCACTTGTGGCCAATATGCGTGCGGGTTCGACTTCTGCCGCAACTGTCAAGGTCACGATCCCCGAGGGCTTTACCATGCACCAGATATTCCTGCGCCTTGAGGAGAACGGCGTCGCGGATTATAACGACCTGATGGACGCCGCGGAGAACGAAGTCTTTAATTACAGCTTCCTTGAGGGCACCGAAAGCCTCGGCGCGTACAGGCTCGAGGGATACCTCTTCCCGGATACCTATGAGTTCTATGTCGGTATGCAGGCGTCGAGCGCCATCAACAAGATGCTCGATAACTTCAACCGCAAGATAACCGAGGATATGCAGGCGCGTCTCGATGAGCTCGGCATGAGCCTTGGCGAGATCGTCAACGCCGCCTCGCTTATCGAGAAAGAGGCCGCGAACGATTCCGAGCGCCCTGTCATTGCCTCCGTCATTTATAACCGCCTCAACTATGACATGCCCCTCGGCATAGACGCCGCTGTGCTCTATCCGTACCCCGAGCATGAAGGCGCGCCGACGGCGGAAATGCTTGCCAAGGACGATCCTTATAACACCCGTATAAAGCTCGGCCTGCCGCCAACGCCTATCAGTAACCCCGGCATTGCCTCCATCAATGCCGCGCTCTGGCCGGATGCGACGGATTACTTCTACTATGCTCTCGACACCGCCACCGGAACGCACCAGTTCTTCACCAACGAGACGGACTTCAATAACTTTGTTGCGACGCAGAATTATGAATGATAAACTCGAGCTCCTTTCCCCGGCGGGGGATATGGAGCGGCTTGAAATGGCTCTCTGCTACGGCGCGGATGCCGTGTACCTCGCGGGCACCGAGTTCGGCATGAGAGCCTCCGCCGGGAATTTTGACAGCGATCAGCTCCAAAAGGCTGTCGCGCTTGCGCACTCGATGGGACGTCGTGTGTACGTCACCTGCAACACCCTCCCGCGTGAGGACGAACTCAAGCGCCTGCCGGAGTATCTGGAGATGCTCGACGCTTCGGGCGTCGACGCGGTCATCGTTGCCGACATGGGCGTCATCGCCATGGCGAAGAAATACGCCCCGCGCGTGAAGCTGCATGTCAGCACGCAGTTCGGCGTTATAAACAGCGCCGCGGCGAACGCGCTCTATGACCTCGGGGCGGACACCGTCGTGCTCGCGCGCGAGACTCCGCTTGAGGATATCCGCAAGATACGCGCAAACACCCCGAAGGAGCTGCGGCTTGAAGCCTTTGTCCACGGGGCGATGTGCGTGTCTTTCTCCGGGCGCTGCCTGCTGTCGAATTATTTGACCGGCAGGGACGCAAACCGCGGCCAGTGCGCCCAGCCCTGCCGCTGGAAGTATCACCTCGTCGAGGAAAAGCGCCCCGGTGAGTATTTCGAGATCACCGAGGACGGCGGAACGTATATCCTGAACTCCCGCGACATGAACATGATCGAGCACCTGCCCGAGCTTATCGACGCCGGTGTCACGAGCTTCAAGATAGAGGGGCGCATGAAGTCCGCCTACTATGCCGCCGTCGTCACGAATGCCTACCGCCACGCGATAGACGATGCTCTGGCCGGACGGCCGCTCGATCCGCTATGGATAGAAGAGACGGAGAAGGTGAGCCACCGCCCGTATACCACCGGCTTTTATTACGGCTACCCCGGCCAGCACTACGCCGAGGCGAGCTACACCACCGGCGCGGACGTCGCCGCCGTGGTCGAAAGCTGTGATGATAACGGGGAAGCGGTGCTTTACCAGCGCAATAAATTCTCCCTCGGCGATGAGCTTGAGCTGCTCACGCCGGATGGTGCGCCCGTGAAATTTACCCCCGAGCACATGTATAACGCTGACGGTGAGGAGATAAACGACACGCGCCACGCCATGATGGAGATACATATGCGCCTGCCGAAGTACGCTCCGCGCCTGTCGATAGTCAGAAAATGCCGCTGAACACTTGACAAATCCGGTGCTTATGGTAAAATCACAAAAGTTATATGTGTAATTTGGCTATGACGAAGAGAGTCAGCCGAGGACATTGCAGAGAGGAGCCGTTCGCTGCGAGGCTCTATGTCCGGAGTTGACAGCCGTTTCTGAGCCCTCCCGGGATGACCGGGACGTTTGCCCGCGTTAAGGGCGCACAAGATGCCGGAGCTTTCCGGCAATCAGGGTGGTACCGCGATCTGACCTTCGCCCCTGTACAGGGACGGAGGTATATTTTTTATGTGAGGGGTTGATGGTTTTTATATGAACTGTCTGCGCTGCGGCGCCGGTATGGAGGACTTGGGCTGCGAGGATATCCAGCTCGGCCAGTACGGCTTCTTTACCGGTCACCTGTCAAATATGCTTTCCGGTTCCCTCAGCGTGAGGATACTCCGCTGTCCGAACTGTAAAAAGATAGAGCTTTTCTCTGCCGACGAGGAGGAAGAAAGCTTCTCCGAGAGAATGAAAAACAATAATATGGAGGATAAATGAAATGGAAAAATTCGGCCTTAACCAACTGCGTGAAATGTTCCTGAGCTTTTTTGAGTCCAAGGGTCATCTCCGTCTGCCCAGCTTCTCCCTCATCCCGCAGAATGACGCAAGCCTTCTGCTCATCAACTCCGGCATGGCACCCATGAAGCCCTATTTCAAGGGCGAGCAGGAGCCGCCGCGCCGCCGCGTCTGCACCTGCCAGAAGTGCATCCGTACCGGCGATATCGAGAACATCGGCAAGACCGCCCGCCACGGCACTTATTTTGAAATGCTCGGCAACTTCTCTTTCGGCGATTACTTCAAGCATGAAGCCATCGCATGGAGCTGGGAGTTCCTGACTTCACCCGACTGGGTCGGTATCGATCCCGACCGTCTCTATCCCTCCATCTATGTCGATGACGATGAGGCCTTTGAGATTTGGAACAAGGAGATCGGCATCCCCGCCGAGCGTATCTTCCGCTTCGGCAAGGAGGATAACTTCTGGGAGCACGGCGCAGGTCCCTGCGGCCCCTGCTCGGAGATATACTATGACCGCGGCGCGGAATACGGCTGCGGTAAGCCCGACTGCACTGTCGGCTGCGACTGCGACAGATATATCGAGGTCTGGAACAACGTTTTTTCGCAGTTCGATAACGATGGCCACGGCAACTACACCGAGCTTTCACAGAAAAATATCGATACCGGCATGGGTCTTGAGCGCCTCGCGGTCGTCTGCCAGGGCGTAAATTCGCTGTTTGATGTTGATACGGTCATGAACATCACTCACAAGGTATCCGAGATAACCGGCGCACACTACGGCGAGAGCAATAAGCGCGACGTATCCCTGCGCGTTATCACCGATCATATACGCAGTGCAACATTTATGATATGCGACGGCATTCTTCCGTCAAACGAGGGCCGCGGCTATGTTCTGCGCAGGCTTCTCAGAAGAGCTGCGCGTCACGGTAAGCTCCTGGGCGTTAACGAGCCGTTCCTTTATAAGATCATCGACACCGTTATTCACGAAAACGATTGCCAGTATCCCGAGCTGCGCGAAAAGCAGCAGTATATAACCCGCGTTGTTAAAAGCGAGGAGGACAGCTTCGCAAAGACCATCGACTCCGGCTTGCAGATATACAACAGCCTGCTCGAGGAGCACAAAGCTAAGGGCGAGACCGTGTTCTCCGGCGCCGACGCATTCAAGCTTTATGATACCTACGGCTTCCCCGTGGATATGACCGCCGAAATGCTCGTTGACGAGGGCATGACGCTTAATATGGACGAGTTCAAGGCTCTCATGGAGGAGCAGCGCGTCCGCGCCCGCGAGGCGAGAAAAGCTCTCGGCGACCTCGGCTGGGAGGGCATTGACTTTGGCCTTGACGCAACTCCGACGCAGTTTACGGGCTATGATAAGCTCACCGATACCGCGACTGTTCTTGCTATCGTAAACGGCGATGAGCTTGCAGGCGAGATAAGCGAGGGCTGCGAGGGTATCATCGTCATGGATAAAACCCCGTTCTACGCCGAAATGGGCGGTCAGCTTGCCGATAAGGGCGAGATCGGCTTCAGCCTCGAGGATGTTGAGCACGGCCAGCTCACGCGCTTTGTCGTTAACAATGTCAAGAAGGACAAAGGAAACAAGTATCTGCACTATGGCGTCTGCGAGTCAGGCTCCATATCGGTCGGCGAGGAGGTCATTGCTTCCGTCGATCCCGAGCGCCGCAAGGCTGTCTCACGCGCTCATTCGGCAACGCATCTGCTGCATGCCGCTCTGCGCTCTATTCTGGGTGATCACGTCCATCAGGCAGGCTCGCTTGTCGATGCCGATTACCTGAGATTTGACTTCACGCACTTTGAGGCCATGACCCCGAAGGAGGTCGCCGCAGTCGAGGATGCCGTTAATAACGCAGTGCTCGACGGAGCCGATATCACCGTGAGCGAAATGAGCCTTGAGGACGCAAAGAACAGCGGCGCTACCGCACTGTTCGGCGAAAAATACGGCGATGTTGTCCGCGTTGTCAAAATGGGCGATTTCAGCACCGAGCTGTGCGGCGGCACGCATCTTGATAACACTGCCAAGGTCGGCATGTTCCATATAACAAGCGAGTATTCCGTTGCAAGCGGCGTGCGCCGCATCGAGGCGGTAACGGGCAGAAAGTATCTCGAGATGGCAAAGCATTCTTACATGACCGTTGCACGCGCGGCCGAGAGCCTTAAGGCAAAGCCGGGCGAGCTTCTGAGCAAGGCCGAGGGCTTCGTCGCCGAGGTCAAGAATCTGCGCCAGAAGGTTGAGAAGATGAAGGATAAGATCCTTGCTTCCGACGTTGAAAGGTTCCTGTTTGCCGCAAAGAAGATAGGCGATTTTAATGTTCTGACAGCAACGCGCACCGATCTTGACGCAAATGATCTCAGAAAGATCGGCGATTTCCTGCGCGATAAGGATCCAAAGATAGTTGCCGTTCTCGCAACAGCTACAGAGTCCAAAGTCACCTTCACCGCAAGCTGCGGCAAGGAAGCCGTGGCGGCAGGCATCAAGGCCGGCGATATCATCAAGGCCGTCTGCGCTGTTGCCGGAGGCAAGGGCGGCGGCAAGCCCGACTCCGCTATGGGCGGCGGCACCGATGTGCTGAAGATGGATAACGCGCTTGCGATAGTCGATGATCTTGTGGCCGAAAAACTCGGACTTTAATCGGAGGTAATATTAATGAACGATTGTCTGTTTTGCAAAATCATAGCCGGAGAGATCCCGTCAACCAAGGTTTACGAGGATGAGAACGTTTTCGCGTTCCGCGATATAAATCCCCAGGCGCCGGTGCATGTTCTTGTTCTGCCCAAGCAGCATATCTGCTGCGCAGATAAGATAGATGCCGAAAACTCCGCGCTTGTCGGAAAATGCTTTGAGGCCATTGCGAAAATCGCAAAAAGCGAGGGCCTTACGAACGGCTACCGCGTCGTAAATAACTGCGGCGAGGACGGCGGCCAGACCGTTAAGCATCTCCACTTCCACCTGCTTGGCGGAAAGAAGCTTCCCGAGGGAATGGCATAATTTCAGATTAATACGTCAAAAAAGCAGCGTCTTGCTGCTTTTTTGCGCATACAGAGGTTTGATGGTATGAAGTCAGTCCGCATTCTCTGCACGGCTTCAATTGGATATTGCGCGGCGGTGTTTTTGTCGCACTATCTGCTCTTTGGCGAGAGCGTTATTGCCGTGCTCTCGCTGCCTGTCATGCTTGCTTTGAGCGCCTTTTTGTTTCGCGGCAGAATGCGTACGAGGCTAATTATCGCAGCCTTGGCTATGACGCTCGGTTTCGGGCAGTATTGGCTGCATTATGACCTCACGGTTGCCAAATGCGAGGTGTTTGCCGGAAAGGAAGCTGAGACGACTGCCAGAATAACCGACTTTCCCGATATCCGCGACCGATGCGCGCTTTTGAGCGTGAAGATAACAAATGATGATCTGCCCAACGTCAGCGCGCTTATAATCGACTATTCAAACGAGGAAGCGGACTTCCGACCGGGCGACGAGATAAAAGTTAAGCTCAAGCTGCGCAGCGTGACCGAGAGATTTGGGGAAGAGACCGATTCAAACATATCAAAGGGCGTGTACCTCAGCGGCTACACATCCGAAAAAATCGAAAAAACCGGCCGATGGTCAGGCTCGTTCATATATTTCCCAAAGCTTGTCGGAAATGCGCTGCACAATGAAATTGGACAGCTTTTTCCCGAAGATACGGCTCCTTTTATGAAGGCGCTGCTTGCAGGCTACAAGGACGATTACTACGGAAACGATAAGCTCTATGCTTCAATGAATGTTGCCGGCCTTGCGCATGTGGTCGCCGTATCCGGCATGCATGTTGCGTTCCTTGTCGGCGTACTGCAAAGCTTGCTCGGCAAAAACCGCAGATCGTCGCTTATATGCATCTGCCTCGTGTGGCTGTTTGCTGTCATGGTCGGCTCGCCGCTGTCGGCTATAAGAGCCGGAATAATGATAAGCCTGCTGATGCTCGCACCCGTTCTCGGGCGAATAAACGACAGAGCGACTACCTTATCGTTTGCTCTTGCGCTAATTCTTGTCACAAATCCGTTTTCGGCAGGAAGCGTTGCTCTCCAGCTGTCGTTCGGCGCTGTTGCCGGAATGTTTCTGTTTTCGCAGCCGATATATGCGTATTTCAGCAAAAAGCTCAGTCCGCCGCGAATTTTCCGAGCGATGTGGAACTACATAATCGCAACGCTGTCAAGCTCGCTTGCCGTGACCGTGTTCACGTTTCCGCTGCTTGCCGTGCATTTTAGCTATATAACTCTGCTTGCCCCGGTGATGAATATCCTTTGCCTTTGGGCGATATCCTTTCTGTTCGTCGGAGGCTTTGCCGTGTGCGCCGTCGGCCTTGTGCTGCCGGCCCCGGCTTCGTGGCTTGCAGCTGTATTATCCTGCCTTGTGCGATACATAGCATTTGTGGTAGAATATGCAGCGAAGCTGCCGATAACCGCGCTTTACATGGAAAATAAGTACGCGCCTGCGTGGCTTTTGACCTCATATGCGCTGTTTATTGCGTATTTTCTCCTTCGGCGGAAAAAGAAGATCAGCGTATTCGCTCCGTCGGCTCTGTGCCTTGCGATGCTCTGCGGCGTGTTTGCCCTGACAGGGCGCGATATGCGCTCGGACACGGGAACAATAAGCGTAATGAATGTAGGAAACGGCCAGTGCATTGCAGTAACGGAAGGAGAGAACGTCGTAGTCATCGACTGCGGAAGCTACGGCGTTACGCAGAACGCAGGCAGCATGCTCTCGTCATATCTGCGCGCAGGAGGAAGATATGATATCGACTACCTCATGCTCACGCACCTGCACTCGGATCACACGACCGGAGTTGTTCGGCTGCTTAACCTCATGAACGTAAACACCGTGATAATGCCTGATAACGCAGAGGACACGAATGGCGATGACGTTTTGGACGATATCATAGCGGCATGTGAGGAAAACGGAACTAAAATAGTTTACATAACTCGTGATACCGAGTTTACCGCCGGTGCGATACGCCTCTCGGTCTACGAAAGCTCCGAGCGCGGCAGCAGGGACGAGAGCGGAATTATGTCAACTGTCAGCATAGGCGATTATGATATGCTTGTTACGGGTGATGTAGAAAAGGTCGTTGAGCGTGAGCTTGTCTCTTTGCATGACCTGACTGACACCGAACTTCTTATAGTTCCGCATCACGGCTCTAAATACTCAACGAGCGATGAGCTGTTATCGGAGCTCAGGCCGGAAACGGCGGTCATATCTACCGGATATAACAGATATGGGCATCCGACAAAGGAGACGCTTGATAAACTAAACGAATATGGCGTGAATGTTCTGCGCACAGATGAGCTTGGCAGAATAGTTTTGCACGTTGCGTCAGGTGATTAGATGGCTAAGAAATCAAAAAAGGACGAAAAATTTAATTATAACGCAAGCGTGAATGCCTTGAAGGCCGAAGGGCCGGCCGGGCTTTATCTTATCTGGGGGCCGGAGGATTACCTTGCCGACAGATTTTTTGAGGAGATAAAAAAGCTCTGTATAACAAGCGAAGCCGACGATTTCAGCTACCGGCGGCTCGATGAGCGCGATTTTTCGCTTCTGTCGCTGAAGGAAGCGATCGACAGTGTTCCGTTTCTGTCCGAGCGCAGCCTTGTTGAAGTGCGCGGCGTTGATATAAACAAGCTCAGGGAATCCGACGAAATAAGCGCCGTGCTTTCCGATATACCCGATTATTGCACTGTTGTTTTCATGGCTCCGATCGGCTTTGAGCCGGATAAGCGCCTGAAGGTATACAAGGCTATACAAAAATACGGCAAGGAGATATGCGCAACGGCGCAGGGCGGAGACATTCTCATTAAGTGGATCATCCGCCGATTTGCGGCCGAGGGAAAGGGCATTGAGCTAAACGCCGTGCAGCGGCTGATAAACGTAAGCGGCGAGCTTATGAACGGCCTTATTCCCGAGATAAACAAGATAGCATCGTACACTAAAGGCGACAGAGTCACCGAGGCAGATGTTGATGCTGTCGCACATCACATTCCCGAGGCGGTCGTGTTTGACATGACCGAGGCGCTTGCAAAAGGCGAGAATAATGCGGCGATGCGGCTTCTCGGCGAGCTGCTTGCGGATAAGAATAACGAGCCGACAATGATACTTGCCATCGTCGGCGGGCAGATGCGCAAGATGTATGCCGCCAGAGTTGCAATTGATAACGGTCTCGACAAGGACTATGTTATGAAAGCGCTGTCCCTGCGCTATGATTTTATGGCAAACAGGCTCTTGGCCGCATCAAGAAGATTCTCGACAGCGCAGATAAGGCGAGCGGTGGAGCTGTGCGCCGAAACGGACTATGCCATGAAAAGCAGCAGGACCGAACCAACAGAGCTTCTTAAAGAGTGCGTCATGCGCATTGCAGCAGGTGAAGAGCATGCATAAGGTGTCCGAGGTCATCGTTGTAGAGGGCAGATATGATAAAAACACGCTCTCGCAGGTCGTCGATGCCGTGATAATCGAAACGAGCGGCTTTGGCGTGTTCAACAACAAGGAAAAGCAGCAGCTTCTGCGAACTCTTGCCGAAAAGCGCGGCCTGATCGTCATGACCGATCCCGACGGAGCCGGACTTGTCATACGCAATTTTGTTAAAAGCTGCGTTGATCCGAGCCTTGTAAAGCATGCC
>ERZ773235.3389-NODE-3389-length-11331-cov-3.076534_pt1 | contig 11331 bp, 7 predicted proteins | sample MGYA00580522_ERZ773235 | MGnify/ENA primary metagenome ERZ773235 (study PRJEB29015, sample SAMEA2737797) | human gut metagenome | biome: human gut; feature: human-associated habitat; material: faeces | place: China | collected 2012 ...
AGTGGCGGGTATGCAGTGGAGTGACGACATGGAGCTGGCGATTGAATTGGCCCGCGAGGCCGCCGCGGAAGGCGAGGTGCCGGTCGGTGCCGTCGTGCTTGACGCTGGGGGAGCGGTGATCGGCAGTGGCCGTAATCTGCGCGAGGCGCACGCCGATCCGTTGGCGCACGCCGAGGTCAAGGCCATGACGCAGGCCGCTCGGTCGCTTGGTACGTGGAATCTTGCCGATTGCACGTTGATTGTTACCTTGGAACCGTGCCCGATGTGCGCCGGCGCGTGCCTGCAAACGCATGTCGGACGAATCGTGTTCGGCGCGTGGGATGCCAAGTTGGGTGCATGCGGTTCGATTTGGGACATTCCTCGCGACCCGCATGTCGGTCATGTTCCGGAAGTTATCGGCGGCGTTCGTGAATCGGAATGCGCACGATTGATGACTGATTTTTTCGCTGGAAAACGATAATTGCGATTTTGCAGTCGCAAAAACGTAAGAAATATTGAAATGCCAAGTAAATCTTGGTAAAGATGATTGCGATTTCAACGGTAATGTTTACGTAATAATATTTCTTGCGATTCTATGGTCGCAAGAAATACTTTCCGACAGAAAGAAACACGCTCGGCGACGTCAACAAATGAAGCTTGTCATACCATCGAAGGTGACAGTACAAGGCAATCGCAATATGTAAAGGATGCTGCAATGACGCTCATTCAGACCTTCCATGGCAACGCTACCAACGGTACCGAACTCACTGCGGTCTACGCCGAACAGCCAGCCGCAAACGTGGCGTTCGCGCTCGTATTCCCCGGCAATGATCTGCCGCGACTCGTGCATTGGGGTCGCCCGCTCGCAGCCCCGGCAACCGTGATCGACATGTTCGACGCGCAAATGCCACAGCGTGTTTCTGGCGCACTCGACTACACCTCATGGCCGAGCGTGCTGCCCACGCAATCCGAATCCTGGATCGGCGCAACCCGCTTTGATGTGCGTCGCGACGGCGTGGAACTGTTCTGCAAGTTCGCAGTCAGCAACATCACCGCCGAAACCGTGGCGGCTGGCAAAACCTACGTCATGGGCGAAAAAGACGGATACCCGAACTGGAGCGTGGCCGACGAACCCAAGCAAACCCCAACCGTCACCGTCACCGCCGAAGACGAGGAACAGCATGTGAAACTCATCTGGACCTGCGAACTCGACGAAACCGGCCTCATCCGCCAGAACGCCGAAGTCGTGAACACCGGCGAAGGCCAGCTCGAAGTCGGCAAGATCGAACTCGCATTCACCGTGCCGGCCGACGCCAACGAAATCCTCACCACCACCGGCCACCATCTGCGCGAACGCTCCCCGCAGCGCCAGGACTTCACCCTCGGCCGCTTCGCCAAAGCATCCATGGCCGGACGCCCAGACTTCGATGCCACCCTGCTGCTCAGCGTCGGCGAAAAAGGCTTCGGCTTCACGCACGGCAACGTCTACTCCGCACACGTGGCATGGAGCGGTAACAGCGTGCTCTCCGCGGAACGCCTGCCATACACCAGCGGCGTGATCGGCGGCGGCGAAGTACTGTTCGGCGGCGAAATCAGCCTCGCCAATGGAGAGTCCTACACCACTCCATGGCTTATCGGCTCCTACGGCGAAGGCCTCAACGAAGTCGCAGCCCGCTTCCACAGCTACATTCGCCGCGTGCACCGCGACTGGCTTGCTGAACACAACATCGCGCCCAAGCCGCGCCCGGTCATTCTCAACACATGGGAAGCCGTCTACTTCAACCACGATTATGACACCCTCACCGCACTCGCCGACAAGGCCGTGGAAAGTGGCGTGGAACGCTTCGTCGTGGACGACGGCTGGTTCGGCTCCCGCCGCGACGACACCTCCGGCCTCGGCGACTGGCAGATCTCGCAGGACGTGTGGCCCGACGGCGACAAGTCGCTCAAGGCGCTCGCCGATTACGTGCATGGCAAGGGACTCGAATTTGGTCTGTGGTTCGAGCCGGAAATGGTCAACCCGGATTCCGACCTGTTCCGCGCGCATCCCGATTGGGTGTTGAAGCCCACCGAAGGCCGTCTGCCCATGCAAGGACGTACCCAGCAGGTCGTGGACCTGACCAATCCGGACGCCTACGACTACATTTACGGCGCAATGGACAAGCTCGTCGGCGAACTCGGCATCGACTACATCAAGTGGGATCACAACAAACTCGTCACCGAAGCTGTCTCCCCACGCACCGGACGCCCGGCAGTGCACCAGCAGACGCTCGCCGTATATCGCATTTTCACTGATCTGAAGGCCGCGCATCCAGGACTTGAAATCGAAAGCTGCTCTTCCGGCGGTGGCCGCGTGGACCTCGGCATCCTCGAAGTGGCCGACCGCATTTGGGGATCCGACTGCGTCGACCCGGTGGAACGCGCCGACATCCAGCGCTACACCTCGTTGCTCGTGCCGCCGGAAATGATCGGCGAACATGTGGGCGCATCCCCGGCGCACTCCACGCACCGCGCCACCACGCAGGAACTGCGTATGGCCATGGCCTTCTTCGGACACATGGGCATCGAATGGAACCTGCTCAAGGAACCGCAGGAAGATATCGACAAGCTCGCCGAATGGGTCGCCGAATTCAAGAAGCATCGCGAATGGTTCGCCGTCGACACAGTCGTGCATTCCGACGCAGCCGATCCGGCAGTGCGCTTGGACGGTGTGGTCATGCCTAACCAAGCGGCCGCCATCTACCGTTTCACCCAGCTCACCACCTCGCAGACCTACCCGGCCGCGCCGGTACGCCTGCCCGGACTCGACCCTGACAAGGTGTATGAGGTGTCGCCGCTTGACGTGAGCCTCGACCTCGCCAAGCAAGACATCGCCAACGGACAGAGCCCGCTCGGCTGGTGGAAGGCCGGAGGCGTGAGGATGACCGGACGCGCGCTCGCCACGTACGGCATCCGCCCGCCGGCACTGCACCCGGCGCAAGCAGTCCTTTTCAAGGCCGTGCTTGCGCCCGTCGAGAGCGCTGAATAAGCCGTAATCGCATAACAAAAATCCTCCCTGAACAAAAGGGAGGATTTTTTGTATTGCAAGACAATCAATCGCAATCAATCGCAATCAATCAGCCAACATATTGCCGAATTGCCTGTGATGCGGCCGCCTTGGCCCACAAAGCCCAATCGTGGTCGGGAATTTCAAAATCCACTGGCGCGGCCTGGCTATGCCGATACATGTTGATGCCGTTACGCAAGTCGTCAATGCCGAATTTCGCGATGAACGACGATTCTCCGGCGATCATGATTTTGTCTGGCATGGCAAGATTGGCGATGGTCGCCACCAGGGTGCCGAGACGGAAGCAGGTGCGGTTCACCAGATTCGTCGCTTGCGGTTTGTTCGCGCGTGCGTCACGTGCGAAATCGTCGAATGATGCGGGATGTCCGATGATTTGCGAATATTCCGCCGCGATCGAGTTGTCGGACAGGCATTGCGCGCATCCCTTGTGTCCGGAAACACAACGCGGCCCATCCGGATCGACCAGAATATGCCCGACCAAACCGTAACTTTTATCCGGACAGCTTACCAGCTCGCCGTTGAACGGCAACGAATAGCCGACGCCCGCGCCGAACGTCAGCACCGCGAAGCTATCCAATCCAACGCCCGGTCCAAACAGGCAGGCGTCAACCACCAACGAATCGATATCGTTGTAAATTCCGGTAGGCAATCCGGTCGCCTCACGAACCATGACGGAAAGTTCCACGGGCTGCGACCAGTGCATGAACGGTGCGAACGTCACCACGGTACCGTCGACAATATGCCCGCCAAGCGAGATTCCCACAGCGCACGGTTTCGGCCAGCCCGCCATCTCCGCCTCGTCGGAACAGTCGGTCGTCAGTTGTTTGATCAGCGCGACCACGGTCTGCGGGGAAGCGTCTTCGATTTCCAGATCATGACATCCGGTGATGATCTGCCCGATTGCGTTGACCGCAACTGCCGAAATATGCGTCGCGTTGATTTTCATGCCAACGAAAGATCGCGCATTCGCAATCACCTGCAATCCGGTTTGCGGGCGGCCGCGACGTTCCGTATTTTCTTTCTGCACGAAACCTTTCGGCAGTTTGCCGGCCTTGCCGGACGGCATCGGCGTCTCCTCAATCACGCCCGCATAAATCAGATCGCTGGTAATTCGGGAAACAGCACCCTGCGAAAGTCCTAAAATCTGCGCCAACGTAATGCGTGAAATCGGACCATATTTCATGATGCAAGCCGCGACTTTATGGGTATATTCCGAGCCTTCAAACCACTGTGGCAGAGGTGAAACCGCCATCTGAACCATCCTTCGTGCTCCCGTTCGCGCACATCGTGCGTCAAATTACTTTCTCAGAGTAACAAAATCTCGTCGTTTTTGTTTTCCGCCCCGCACAGGCGCGCTGAGTTGGGAATGAAAACCGCCCCCCTCTATAATTCTCAGTAACGGTGGTGTGGTAAGGAAGCCGCTCCACCGTAATAGAGAAAAAATACAAAGGAGTCGAGAATGAAACCTGATTCCACCACTAGTGTAGGTAAATTCAGGAGGATTGTATACCGCGCTCTCACGGCCACATGCGCAATCGCGTTGACGGCCGGCCTTGCAGGTTGCGGCAACAGCACCGCTGGAACCGTCACTTTGGATTTCTTCCAGTATAAAGCCGAAGCGGCGGACTGGTTCACCGCAAAAGCAAAGGAATTCGAGAAAACCCATCCCAACATCAAAGTCAATGTCAACAATTCGTCGGACGCCACCACCGATCTGCGCACGCGACTGGTGAAGAACCGCGAACCCGACGTCATCACCATCAACGGCGACATCAATTACGGCATGCTCGCCGAAGCGGGCGTCTTCCACGATTTCACCGACGACGAGATCGTCGACGAGCTCAATCCGGGCATGGTGAACATCGCGAAGAGCCTCGTGCAGACCACCGACAAGTCCAAGAAGCGTCTGTACGGTATTCCGTACGCGGGCAACGCGAGCGGCTACATCATCAACGCCGACGTATGGAAGCAGGCGGGCGAGGATCCCGACAATCCGCCGCAGACCTGGAGCGAATTCATCGCGCTGCTCCAGCGGTTCAAGTCCAAGGGCATCACGCCGATCGAGGCGAGCACCGCCGATCCGTGGACGTTGCAGGCGCCGCTTGCATCGCTGAATTCGACGCTGGTGCCGGAATCGGAATACGCGTATCTCAAGGACGGCAGCAAGACGTTCTCCGATCTGTGGACGCCCGTCAGCGGCAAGCTGATTGAAATTTACCAGAACTACACGCAGAAGAATCCGGCCGTCACCTACCAGCAGGCTACGCAGGACATCGCTTCCGGCAAGGCCGCGATTCTGCCGCTCGGCACGTACGCGATTCCGCAGATCCGTCTGATCAACAAGGACGCCAATCTGCGGTTCGCGCAGATGCCGGCCACCGACAACGTCAAGGAACAGCAGCTGACCGCCGGCGACGACGTGATGCTGACGATCGGCGCGCATACGAAGCATTACACCGAGGCTCGCGAATTCGTCGACTTCCTGATGAGCGAGGAGAACGTGCAGGATTACTCCAAGCAGCAGTCCGCGTTCACCCCGTACAAGGACACCTATGTGGGCGATGACGCGCTCGACGGCGTGCTGAGCTTCTACAAGGCGGGCAAGCTGACCGATTTCTGCGACCACTACGTGCCGGCCAGCATCAACCTCGCAGGTTTCCTGCAGACGCTGGTGCAGTCGGGGAACACCAAGCGTTTCGTGAACAGCATGCAGGCCGAATACGACAAGATCGAAGCCAGGAACTTCAGGTGAGGGGAGGAGCGACAATGACTGGCAATATCTCGGACAAGGCCGACAAGGCCGCCGCAAAGAAGCCGAAGAAGGTTTCGAAATACTCCAAGCGCAAGGTCGATCCGGCGTTCTACTGGATGACCATTCCCGCGATGATTCTTGTGTGCATCTTCCTGTACCTGCCGTTCCTGCAGGGCGCGATGTACTCGTTCACCAATTCGCAGGGTTACGGCGATTACAAGTTCATCGGCTTCAAGAACTACATCGCGATGTTCCAGGATTCGCGTGTGGGCCACGCCTACCTGTTCACGATCTTCATCGCCATCCTGATCACCATCGGCACGAACATCCTCGGCATGTTCCTGGCGGTGCTGCTGAACTCCAAAATCGCCTTCAAGAACGGCTTCCGAGCCATCTTCTTCATTCCGTACACCCTGTCGGTGCTGGTCATCGGCTACGTGTTCAAGTACATCTTCATGACCCCGCTGCCGGCCCTCGGCCAGGCGCTGCACATCGATTGGCTGTCCACATCCATGATCTCCAATCCGGATCTGGCATGGTTCCCGATCGTGTTCCTGTCCATCTGGCAGGGTGTGGCCTACTCCACGCTGCTGTACTTGGCGGGTCTGCAGACCATCGACAACGAAATCTATGAGGCCGCGTCCATCGACGGCGTGAACGCCTGGCAGAACTTCTGGCAGATCACGTTCCCGCTGATTGGCCCGTTCTTCACCATCAACATGGTGCTGAGCCTCAAGAACTCGCTCGGCGCGTTCGACCAGGTCATGGCATTGACCAAGGGCGGTCCGGATTCCAAGACCGAAACCGTCTCCTACCTGATCTTCCAGAACGGCCTGGGCAACGGCGAATACTCCTACCAGATGGCGAACGCGGTCACGTTCTTCATCGTGCTGGCAATCCTCGCGTTCGTGCAGCTGAAGTTCTTCAGCGGCAAGGAAAAGGTCTGAGAGTAAGGGGAAGAAATTATGACTAGCGCAACTGTTGCAACCAAGCCGGCCGCCGCGCAAAGCGGACAATCGCAAGCGAAGCCGGAGAAGATCCGCAAGGACCACAGCATCAACTGGTGGCTGACGGCGGCCGTCGCCGTGCTGAGCCTGACGGTGCTCGTGCCGCTGTACTTCGCCGTCGTCACCGCGCTGAAGACGCCGGGCGAAGCGGGCACGTTCAGCCTGCCGACCACGTGGGAATGGCATAATTTCGCGGACGCGTGGAACAAGGTGAACTATCCGAAGGCCGCGCTCAATTCCGCGATCATCACCGTGTGCGCTGTGGTGCTGACGCTGCTGACGAACACGTTCGTCGCGTACGCCGTGGCAAGGAACATGGATAAGCGGTTCTTCCGCTTCCTGTACTACTTCTTCCTGGCCATGATGTTCGTGCCGTTCACCGTCGTCATGCTGCCGATCGCCAAGGAAATGGGCACCCTGCACCTGGACAACCAGCTCGGTCTGATCATTCTGTACACGATTCTCGGCATCGGCACGAACCTGTTCATCGCGATCGGCTTCATCCGTTCGATTCCGATTTCGTTGGAAGAGGCGGCGCGCATCGACGGCGCTTCGACCTGGCGCATTTTCTGGACGATTATTTTCCCGTTGATGGGCCCGATTAACGCGACGATTGCGATTCTGACCGCGCTGTGGGCGTGGAACGACTTCCTTCTGCCGTTGATCACGCTGACCGATCAGAGCAACCAGACGATTCCGTTGGCACAGTACGTGTTCCAGAGCCAGTTCACGTCGAACTACCCGATGGCTTTCGCCTCCTACCTGATGGCCATGGCCCCGGTCCTCATCGTCTACATCTTCGCCCAAAAGTGGGTCGTCGGTGGAGTCATGCGAGGCGCTGTGAAGTAGTGCAGCTCCACCCAAGCCTCCTTCGGTTTTCCGCCGAGGGGGGCTTTTCCCATATCGCCTATTCCCGCACTGGCCCACTGGTCGCGCCGGGCTCGACCGCCACAGGTACAGTCGTATGAGGGTCGTCCAAGGTCTTCCCCTCAACCAAATTCAGTGCCTTGCGCGCGGCAATCTGTCCGATTTCGCGCGGGGGAGTTGGCACCATGGTGCTTAATCCAATGGATTCCGCCACGTCGGACCCATCAAAGCCAAAGACCGAAACGTCTTCGGGGATTCGTACTCCGATTGCCTGCAACTCATGTACCACGCGCAATGCGTAGTAGTCAGACCACACGCAGATAGCGTAGCGGTCGGCCGCTCAGGCTGCGCGAGCATGGTGGCGATGACTTGTTTGGCCGAGCGTGGTGATTCCGAGTCGATGAAGTGGATGCCGCAGTCGGTGAGGCCAAGCGAGACTATCTCATCTTTGTATCCGCGTGCGCGTGCATCGAATCCCCATTCCTTGCCGGTCAGCGGATCGGTGCGCCCCACATAGCAGAAACGACGATGCCCGAGGGCCGCAAGATAACGCACTGCCATGGCTTCGGCCGCCTCGTTATCAATGGCCACGGAGGCTTGGCAGCAGCTGATATACGGCGAATTCACCGAGACGATGGGCATACCCATGCTGGCCAACGTGTCGGCTTCCTCATCGGTGGCGGAAAATCCGGATACGATGAGGGCGTCGGCGTTACGATTGGCTGGCAGCCGAGTAAAGAATTCCGCACGCTCCTCGACGCTGCCGGCTCGGTATACGGTCAAGTCATAGCGTGCGCGGCTCAGTTCGTCATACAGCCCGTCGAATAATTCGCCCATGAACCAGCCGGCCAGCCGTTCGCGAGCCAGCATGGCAATGCGATTGGTGCGCGTCCGCTTGCCAGCGCCGCCGCCGAGCGAGACGCGGTGTAATTCAGCTCTTTGGCCGCTTTCAGCACCTTATCCCGCGTAGCTGCTGCCACGTGATCCTTACCTCGCAAAGCGCGGGATGCGGTAAAAGTTGAGACTCCGGCCGTGAGAGCTACGTCGTTGATGGTCGCGCGTTTCATGGTGAATGGGTGGCCGCCTTGTGGCTGTTACCCGGTCGTCCTTCCTCTGGCTGGTACCTGTTGTTTCGCTGTTGCAATAATGATATGCACATCATCAAATGCGGACGTTGTCGATGTTTAATCTCGAGGTGCTGGGCCTGTGGTGCCGCGCAACATGAGCGTCGTGGGAACAACGATGCAACTTTCTGTCAGAATTTCGCCTCGTGATAATCGGATTGCGGCATCTGCCGCTAATGCTCCGTAGGACCGAGGGTCGTGCCGAACGGTTGATATATTGAGCGCTTGTGCCATTGGCCAGTCATCGAATCCGATGACGGAGATGTCCTCAGGTACGCGGAATCCGTATGAGCGAAGCGCATGGACTAGAGGAATGGCATTCTCGTCGCTGATGCAGCATACGGCGGTTGGGCGAGGGGAGAGTGCGAGCAGGCTACTGAGTGCCTCTGCTCCGGCAAATTCGTTGTCCTGTACTGCGATGATGTATCCGTCGGGCAAGTTGAGTCCCTCAGCCGCCATGCCAAGACGGAACCCTTCTATACGTTGGTCAGCTTCCCATATGAATCCGTTACTGGCTTGCTGCTTGCAGATAAAGGCGATATTGCGATGTCCCAGTCCTGCGAGCTGATGAACGGTTTGTCGCATTGCTATAATTTCGTCTACGCCGATGGAAATCATATCTCGCTGTTCCGTAAGCCCGATGGTGTTGACACCGATGACTGGCATACCGAGTTGTTCTAAGGTTCGCCTCTCTGTCTCGCTGATGTCGAAGGAGGAGATGATGACCGCGTCTGCGTTGCGCTTCACTGGCATTGAGGAAAAGAAATCGCGTCTTTGATCGGCGTTTGCAAGTCGGTATGATAGCAAGTCATATCCTTGGGATGCGAGCACGGAATATACGCCTTCGGCTAGTTGTGAACTGAACCAGCCAGCCAGTGAGTTACCTACGGTAAGTGCTATACGATTTGTCTTTCCTGTTCGCAGCATGGAGGCTGTTTTCGATGCTGAAAAACCCAACTTTGCACATGCATCAAATACCTTTTGCCTAGTAGTTTCCGATATGCGGTCACGTCCGTTGATTGCACGAGATACGGTCGCCGCAGAGACTCCAGCCTCCTTGGCTACTTCATAGATTGTTGGTTCGCTCATGGGATCTCCTGTATTGCGTAATCGATTGTATTGTATCTGGATTTTGAAGTTAAGGCCACCATTGGTGTGATGCAAGGTTGACGGGTTCCGCAAAAAGATGTACGATGTGCGTAATCGATATCGCAAATATATTTTATTGCCGCCGAAAAATGGTGACAGTAAAGAGAAATATCGATTGCATATGATGAGGATGCAAGGAGGTAACCGATGAATAGGATTATGCGTAACAGCGGCGCGGCGCTTGCTGCGATATTTATCGCTGGAAGTCTGACTGCGTGTGGTCCCGGCTCGGCAAGTAGCTCACGAAGTGATACAAATCCTACTGAGGTCAGCACTGATTTAGGTAATAAAAAATATGAGCTGACTTTGTGGGATGGAGCGGGTCTGAAGGCTGTAGATGAGGCGCTGATTGCCGGGTTCGAAGCGAAATACCCAAACATCACCATCACGGGACAATATGATCCGGATAATGTCTCTGGACAAAATGGCCCGCGTGTGATTTCAGCAAAAGATGCGCCGGATATCGCCCGCGTCACCGACATGAATTCAGCGGTTCGTGGCAACCATTTGGTGTCTTTAGAGGCATATGTGGATGCGTACGGCTGGGATGTTCCCGATTCGCAGACTGAATTGTATCGAGTGGGTTCAAATGGCAAGCTCGGCAGCGGTGATTTGTACGCATTGCCGAACTCCTATTCGGTGACTGGCATTTATTTCAATACCAAGCTTGCCGAGCAGCTAGGTATTGATGCAGCTCCTACCTCTGTCGAGGAGTTTGAGGCGGATATGCAGACAGCCAAGGATGCCGGCATACTGCCGATGATGACATATGCCAAGGATGGCGGTACCTCTTTTGTCTTTCAGGCGTTAATGGCTAATAACAGTTCTGCAGAAGATGTGCAGAACTGGATTTTGCAGAAATCTGGTACCTTCGACAATCAGGCGGCGCAGGACGCTGCGTCCACCTTGCAGGATTGGAATAACAAGGGATATATGCCTGAAGGTGTTAACGCAGTGGATGCCTCTACTGCTCTGAGCAGGTTCTGCAATGGTGAAGGACTATTTTTCCCGAGCGGTAATTGGAATCTGGATACTGTGGCCAAAGCGTTGGGTGATGATGTTCAGTTCTTTGCTTTCCCGGGTGCCACCAGTGAAGATGAGCCGAACGTTGCTGCTAATGCAGGTGCATTTTATGGTATTCCGGTGAACGCTAAGAACCGTGATGCTGCTGCGGCGTTCCTCGATTATACGCAAAGTGCCGAAGCACAACAGATTATTGTTGACAATTCTGGCTATTTGCCAAAATCATCTACTTCGGATCTCAAGGCGAATAGCGCATTGCAGCAGAGTATGTTTGATGCCTATGCCGACGTGCTGATGAGCGGTCATACTAGCGATTTCATTAATAATGCTACTGCGGGAATGCAGTCAAGTGGGCTAATCCCT
>ERZ773235.3390-NODE-3390-length-11329-cov-8.955207_pt1 | contig 11329 bp, 9 predicted proteins | sample MGYA00580522_ERZ773235 | MGnify/ENA primary metagenome ERZ773235 (study PRJEB29015, sample SAMEA2737797) | human gut metagenome | biome: human gut; feature: human-associated habitat; material: faeces | place: China | collected 2012 ...
GACAAGGGCTGCAACATCATCTTCGCCGACAGCTTCGGTCATGAGCCTTACATGATCCAGGCCGCTCAGGAGAATCCTGACGTCCAGTTCTGCCACTCCACCGGTACCCGCGCTCACACCGAGGGTCTGGCCAACTACCACAATGCTTTCGCCTCCATCTATGAGGGCCGCTATCTGGCCGGTATCGCTGCCGGTTTGAAGCTGAACGCCATGATCGAGGCTGGCGAGATCAAGGCCGAAGAGGCCAAGATGGGTTATGTCGGCGCTTTCACCTATGCCGAAGTGGTTTCCGGTTATACCTCTTTCTTCCTGGGCGCCCGCTCTGTCTGCCCCTCTGTCACCATGGACGTGACCTTCACCGGCAGCTGGTATGACGAGGCTCTGGAGAAGGAAGGTGCTCAGAAGTTGATCGACGGCGGCTGCAAGCTGATCAGCCAGCACGCTGACTCTCTGGGTGCTCCTACCGCCTGCGAGAACGCCAAGGTTCCTAACGTCTCCTACAACGGCTCCACCATCGAGGCCGCTCCCAACACCTACATCATCTCCTCCCGCATCAACTGGGCTCCTTACTATCAGTATGCGATCCAGTGCGTCATCGATGGCAAGGACATCGACGCTGACTGGACCGGCACTCTGGCCACCGGCTCCGTGGTCCTGACCGACCTGAACACCGCTGTTGCCGCTGAGGGTACTCAGGAAGCCATCGATGCCGCCAAGGCCGAGCTGGAAGCCGGCACCCTGCACGTCTTTGACTGCTCCAAGTTCACCGTCAAGGGCGAGGCTCTGACCTCCTACAAGGCCGACGTTGATACCGACGCCAACTATGAGCCTGACACCGAGGTCGTGCATGACGGTTACTTCGCTGAGTCCGAGTTCCGTTCCGCTCCTTACTTCGATCTGGAGATCGACGGCATCACCCGTCTGGACACTGCGTTCTAATCTGCTTTTAGAACCACCAGGATGGGCTGCGCAAAGCAGCCCATCCTTTCCTTTTTACCGCCTCTCTCCCCCCTGCTGCCATGCTTTTGGCGATTCTTACAAAGGGAACAAGTCTTTCTTGTATAACCTCACATTCTTTGTGTATACCTAACAATTTTTTTGCGAATTCCGATTTACAATACTCGACACATATGCTAAAATATACAGTATGGAATTTCATACCCGGTGTTTCACGTTCTCTCCGCAAACGCTGCGTGCGCCGGAAGAAAGGATGACAGCCTTGGAAAAGAAATGCGCGATCAAGATGGAGAATATCACCAAGCGCTTCGGCTCTGTGGTGGCCAACAATGCCATCAATATGGAGCTGTACGAGGGTGAGATCCTGTCTCTGCTGGGTGAAAACGGCAGCGGCAAGACCACTTTGATGAATATGCTCTCCGGAATCTATTTCCCCGACGAGGGGCAGATCTACATCCACGACAAACCCGTTACCATCGCCTCCCCCAAGGATGCTTTCGATCTGGGCATCGGCATGATCCACCAGCACTTCAAGCTGGTCGATCTCTTCACCGCCACAGAGAACATTATTCTGGGCCTTGAGGGCAAGCTGGATCTGGCCAACGCCCGCAAAAAGGTGCAGGATATCTGCGACAAATACGGCTTCGATATCGACCCCGACATGAAGATCTACGACATGTCCGTGTCCCAGAAGCAGACGGTTGAGATCGTCAAGGTGCTCTACCGCGGTGCGGATATCCTGATTCTGGACGAACCCACCGCCGTCCTGACCCCTCAGGAAACGGAAAAGTTGTTCACCGTCATGCGCAACATGAAGGCTGACGGCAAATCCCTCATTATCATCACCCACAAGCTGCATGAGGTGCTGGATGTGTCCGACCGTGTGGCCGTCCTGCGCAAGGGCGAATACATCGGCGACGTCATGACCAGGGACGCCGATCAGCAGTCGCTGACCGATATGATGGTGGGCCACAGTGTCACCTTGAACATCGACCGTCCCATGCCCGTCAACGTTACTCCCCGCCTGAAGCTGGAGGGACTGACCGTTTTTGATGAGCTGGGCGTCAAGCGTCTGGATAATGTCAGCTTCACCATCAATGCCGGCGAGGTGTTGGGCGTAGCCGGTGTGGCCGGTTCCGGCCAGCGCGAGCTGCTGGAGTCCATCGCCGGTCTCTACCCCATCTCCTCCGGCTCCGTCACTTTCTATTCTCCCGAGGATAACGCCCCGCAGGAGCTGGCGGGCAAGGATCCCATGGACATCCGTAAGGCCGGTATCGCCATGTCCTTCGTCCCCGAGGATCGTCTGGGCATGGGGTTGGTTGGCTCTATGGGCATGACCGGCAATATGATGCTGCGCTCCTGGCGCAAGGGCAGCGGTATTTTCCTGGACCGTAAAAACCCCGAGGCGCTGGCCCAGCGCATCTGGCAGGAGCTGGAGGTCGTCACGCCCAGTACCAACTTCCCTGTCCGCCGCATGTCTGGCGGCAACGTGCAGAAGGTGCTGGTGGGCCGCGAGATCGCGCAGGCTCCCTCCGTGCTGATGACTGCTTATGCCGTCCGTGGTCTGGACATCAATACATCCTATACTATTTACAATCTGCTCACCGAGCAGAAGATGAAAGGCGTGGCCGTTGTCTATGTCGGCGAGGATCTGGACGTGCTGCTGGAGCTGTGCGATCGGATCGTGGTTCTCTGCGGCGGGCAGGTGTCCGGCGTGGTAGACGCCCGTGCCACCAACAAACTTGAAGTGGGCGCTCTGATGACCCGCATGGGAGGAGGCGCAAAGGAAAATGCGTAAACAATCTCTCTTTCAGATCTCCAAGCGTGATACGCTTCCTCTGGGCAAAGCATTGCTCATTCGCGGCGGCATCCTGCTGCTGGCGCTGGTCTTCTGCGGCCTGATCACCACACTGCTGACGGGGCAGAACCCCATCAGCGTCTATGGGACGATCCTCTCCGGTGCGTTCGGTTCCTCCCGCCGTATCGGCGTCACGGCCCGCAATGTTGCCATTCTGCTGGGCATCTCTCTGGCCGTCACTCCCGCGTTCAAAATGCGCTTCTGGAACATCGGCGCCGAGGGGCAGACCCTGATCGGCTGTCTGGCCACCACTGCCTGCATGATCACGCTGGGCGATAAGCTGCCCAATGCGGTGCTGATTCTTGTCTCTCTGGTCGCCGCGCTGCTGGCCGGCGCCCTGTGGGGTTTTCTGCCCGCATTCTTCAAGGCGAAGTGGAATACCAACGAAACCCTGTTCACCCTGATGATGAACTACATTGCCATGCAGCTGGCCTCTTACTTTATCATCATCTGGGAGGTGCCCAAGGGTGCCGGTAAGATCGGTATCATCAACCAGTCCACCCGATCCGGCTGGCTGCCGGAGATCGGCAACGCCTATCTGCTGCCCATCCTGATCGTGGCCGTTATGACCGGGTTGATGTACATCTACCTGCAATACAGCAAGCACGGCTATGAGATCGCCGTTGTGGGCGAAAGCCAGCGCACCGCCAGCTATGCCGGCATCAAGGTGGATCGCGTTATCATCCGCACGATGGTGCTCTCCGGCGCCATGTGTGCCCTGATGGGTTTCCTGCTGACCTCCGGCGTGGATCATACCCTGACCACCACCATCGTGGACAGCCGCGGTTTCACCGCCGTCATGGTCTCCTGGATGTCCAAGTTCAACCCCTTCATCATGATCGCCGCTTCTCTTCTGCTGGTGACCATGGACCGCGGCGCCAGCGAGGTATCCAGCGCTCTGAGCCTGAACCACTCCTTCGCAGATATCCTGACCGGCATTATCCTGTTCTTCATCATCGCGACCGAGTTCTTCATCACCTATAAGGTCAGCCTGCGCAAGAGCAGCAAGAAGGAGGCGTAACGGATGTTCAACTTTGTATCTTTCTTTCCCCGTGCCGTCATGCAGGGCATTCCCCTGCTGTTCGGCAGCACCGGCGAGATCCTGACCGAAAAATCCGGCAACCTGAATCTGGGTATTCCCGGTATCATGTATGTGGGCGGCATCAGCGGCGTCATCGGCTCGTTCTTCTATGAGCAGTCGGTTCCCGCCGCGGAGATGAACGGTTTTCTGGCCGTGCTGATCCCCATTCTGTGTTCCCTGCTGGGTTCCCTGCTGATGGGTCTGCTGTACTGCTTCCTGACCGTGACCCTGCGGGCCAACCAGAACGTCACCGGTCTTGCCATGACTACCTTCGGCGTGGGCGTGGGCAACTTCTTCGGCGGCTCCCTCATCAAGCTGACCGGCAGTGAGGTTCCCTCCATCGCTCTGTCCAATACCAGTCTGTTTTTCAAGACCTCCCTGCCCGGCGCCACGACCACCGGCTGGTTCGGTCAGCTGTTCCTGTCCTATGGTTTTCTGGCCTATCTGGCCATCATCATCGCGCTGGGCGCTTCCTACTTCCTGAACCGCACCCGTTCCGGCCTGCATCTGCGCGCCGTGGGTGAAAGCGCCTCCACCGCTGATGCCGCCGGTATCAATGTCACCAAGTACAAGTACTTTGCCACCTGCATCGGCTCCATGATCGCGGGTCTTGGCGGCCTGTACTACGTCATGGACTACGCCAACGGCGTGTGGTCCAACAACGCCTTCGGCGACCGCGGCTGGCTGGCCATCGCGCTGGTCATCTTCACCATCTGGCGTCCCAGCACCAGCATTCTGGCCTCCATCCTGTTCGGCGGCCTGTACATCCTGAACATCTATCTGCCCACCGGCGCTCAGATGGCGGTCAAGGAGCTGTACAAGATGCTGCCCTATGTCATTACCCTGATCGTGCTGATCATCGTCTCCCTGCGCAAAAAGCGGGAGGATCAGCCCCCTGCGTCCCTCGGTCTCTCCTACTTCCGCGAGGAACGCTGACCCTATCAAAAAAAGAGTAGGCCGCTTGCGGCCTGCTCTTTTTTGCTCTCAAAACGCAAAGGAGGAGCTTCTCATGTCCACTCTGCTCATTAAAAATATTTCCCAGCTTGTCACCTGTGATGATGCCGACCGTCTGCTGACCGATGTCGACCTCTATTGCGAGGACGGCTTCATCAAAGCTATCGCCCCCGCGCTGAAAGTCACAGCCGACGAAACCATCGACGCCAGCCATATGCTCTGCTATCCCGGCCTCGTCAACACCCACCATCACCTCTATCAGGTCTTTTCCCGCAATCTGCCGCAGGTGCAGAATATGGAGCTGTTCGACTGGCTGAAAACCCTCTATGAGATCTGGAAAAATCTGGATTCCGATGTCATTCGCCTGTCCGGTCTTGTCGGCATGGGCGAGTTGATGAAGCATGGCTGCACCACCTGCTTTGACCATCACTATGTGTTCCCCGCCGGGGCCGGCGATCTGCTGGAGGCCCAATTTGCCGCCGCCGATGCGCTGGGCATCCGCATGTACGCCAGCCGCGGCAGCATGGACCTCAGCGTCAAAGACGGCGGTCTGCCGCCGGACAGCGTGGTGCAGACCGTGGACGAGATCATGGCCGACTCCGTCCGCTGCATCGAAAAATACCACGATCCCGCTTACGGCTCCATGCACCGTGTGGCGCTGGCACCCTGCTCTCCTTTCTCCGTGTCGGCGGAGCTGCTGCGCCAGAGCGCGATTCTGGCCCGGCAGTACGGCGTTCGCCTGCACACACACCTGTGCGAAACGAAGGACGAGGAGCACTTCATGCTGGTGCGGGAGGGGGTTCGCCCTCTGGAATATATGGCCCGCCTCGGCTGGCTGGGATCTGATGTATGGTTTGCCCATGGCATCCACTTCAACGATGAAGAGCTGCATCTGCTTGCCGACACCGGTACCGGCGTGGCCCATTGTCCCATCAGCAATATGAAGCTCTCCAGCGGCATAGCACGTATTCCGGAAATGCTGAAGCTGGGCGTTCCCGTAGGTCTGGCTGTGGACGGCAGCGCCAGCAACGACGGCTCCAGCCTCATGGAGGAGCTGCGGGTGGCCTTCCTGCTGCACCGGCTCAACTCCAGCAAGGCCGCCCCCAGCGGCTATGATATCCTGAAAATGGCCACACGGGGCAGCGCCCGTCTGTTGGGCCGGGATGACATCGGCCAGCTCGCCATCGGCAAATGTGCCGACCTGTTCCTGATCGACAGCCGCCGTCTGGAACTGGTAGGTTCCTGCTTCGATGCCAAGTCCGTGCTGGCCACGGTGGGCGTCCGCGGAGCGGTGGACTATACCGTAGTGCATGGCCGTGTCACCGTCCGCGAGGGTCATCTTGCCGCCGTGGATGAAGCGCGCGTGGCCGAAGCCGCCAACGCAAAGTGCAAGGCGTATTTGGGAATGTAAAAACGCTCTCAAAAGCTTCGCAGACTTCGCCGCCTGCTGGCGAACGATTCTAATCGTTTTTCGCCGCGGCGTATAGGTGGCGAAGAACACCTTGCGCGAAAAGAGTGTTCACCCCCACATTGCCTGTGCGGGTGAACACGTGTCGGAGCGAATTATATTTGTGGGAAAAGCTGTGCTTTTCCCACAAATCAGCCGCAGGGTTGACACACGATCCACCCTGCGGTATTTTAATACTGTCGTTATTCCAGTTCGCTGCGGTTGGTGGCCATGGTCTTGGCAAACAGCGATGCGCTGCTGGGCGGCGTGTATGTAATGGCGTTGGCGCCCGCCTGAATGGTTGCCGTAATGCTCTCGTCCGTTGGCCCGCCGGTGGCGATGATGGGCAGCTCCGGGTACTTTTTCCGCAGTGCCGCCACGATCTCCGGCGTCCGCGCCGCGCCGGAAACGTTCACAAAATTCACGCCGGCCGCCAGATACGGTTCAATGTTCATCTTTTCCGAGATCACCGTATAGACCACCGGGATCTCCACCGCATCCTTGATGGCGTGGATGGTGTCCACATCGATCTTGCTGTTGCACACCACGCCATAGGCTCCCTGATGCTCCACATAGGCAGCCATACTGGCGCTGCGCGCCCCATTGGTCAGTCCTCCGCCCACGCCGCAGAATACCGGCACCTCTGAAATGCCGATAATTGCCTGCGTAATGCTGGGCTGCGGCGTAAAGGGATACACGGCGATCACCGCATCCGCGTTGATATTCTTGATGATGGCCACATCAGTGGAAAACACCAGTGATTTGATCCGCCGTCCGAATACCCGGATGCCGCTGCACTCGCTGATACAGCGCGGCACCGCCAGCGCATGCTTGCGCAGATTCCCCTCGTAAACCGGCACATATTTTCTCACCATGCTGTAAACTCCCTTCCGGCTGAATTTCTTTTAATTGTAGCATGGTCTCCGTTTTCTGTAAATATATGCCGTGTTCTCCCGGGAAAAATTCAGTTTTTGTTCACATTTATGTTACGATTCTGTTATTGTGAGGTGATTGTATGTCGGTTTTCATCGTTTTAGGGGATATCACGCTCTCCCATGCAGACGCCATCGTCAATGCCGCCAACTGCTCGCTTCTGGGCGGCAGCGGCGTAGATGGCGCCATTCACCGTGCCGCCGGACCGCAGTTGCTTGCCGCCTGCCGCAAGCTGAACGGCTGCGAAACGGGAAAGGCCAAAATTACCCCCGCTTTCTCTCTCCCCTGCCGCTATGTGATCCATACACCCGGTCCCATCTGGCGGGGCGGCGGACATAACGAGGCCGCGCTGCTGAGTTCGAGCTACCGTTCCTGTCTGGCGCTGGCGTGGGAGCATGGCTGCCGCAGCGTGGATTTTCCCTCTATCTCCACCGGGGTCTACGCTTACCCCCTGCCTCAGGCGGCCCATATCGCTCTGCGGGAACTGGTGGCCTTCGACCGTACCCACGAGGACATGACCCTGCGTATGGTATGCCACACCCAGGAAACACTTCATGCCTATCAGGTGGATTGGAACATGTTCTATCAGGAGACAAAGCCACACGAGGACTAATCTGGCATGAAATTTTGCGGCCACAAACTGTAGGGGCCGATGCCCACATCGGCCCGCAGCGGATGCTGTCCCCTGCACATAAAAAGGCCGGTGCAGCGCACCGGCCTTTTACTTACTCAGATCTTGATCAATTCATACTCTCTTGTGCCAAGTCCCAGCTTTTCACCGTGCTCCAGGCAGCTGCGCCAGTTGGTATCAGGGTGAATCCTCTGGAAATGGTCATGGGCATGGACATGATCCCCCGGGCAATCGGCAGCACTGCCCCGCAGCGGCGTCTGAGCGTTCACCGCGTCGATGCAGGCCATATCCAGCGCCACCGGATCGAAAGAGGCGAACATGCCCACATTGGGCACGATGGCCATGTCATTCTCGCTGTGGCAGTCACAGTTGGGGGACACATCAATGACCAGTGAAATGTGGAAGCAGGGGCGGCCATCCACCACCGCCTTGGTGTACTCGGCAATCTTGCAGTTCAGGTTGGTGGTGGTTTCATCCCAGTCGATGCGCACGGCGTCCTTGGGACACACAGCGATGCAGCGGCCGCAGCCCACGCATCTGTCGTGATCGATACGGGCCTTTCCGTTCTCAATAATCGGCGCGCCGTGGGCGCAAATCTTGCGGCACTGGCCGCAGCCGATGCAGTGTTTCTGCGCCACATGGGGCTTACCGGCGTTGTGCTGCTCCATCTTACCGGCCCGGCTGCCGCAGCCCATACCGATATTCTTCAGGCAGCCGCCGAAGCCCGCCTCCTCATGGCCCTTGAAGTGGGTCAGGGAAATAAACACATCGGCGTCCATGACAGCCCGGCCGATCTTGGCCGCCTTCACATATTCGCCGCCCTCCACCGGTACCTCTACCTCGTCGTTGCCCTTCAGGCCGTCGGCGATGAGGATCTGACAGCCGGTGGTCATGTAATTGAAACCGTTGAGCATGGCGCTGTCCAGATGATCCAGCGCGTTTTTCCGTCCGCCCACATACAAGGTGTTGCAGTCGGTCAGGAACGGCTTGCCGCCCCGCTCCTTTACAAAGTCCGCCACCGTCTTGGCCCAGTTGGGCCGCAGATAGGCCAGGTTGCCCGGCTCACCGAAATGCAGCTTGATGGCCACAAACTTCTCGTTGAAATCAATATCACCCATCCCCGCCGTTTTCATCAGGCGCGTCAGCTTTTGCTGCAGATTCTCATGATAATCGGCACGCAGATCGGCAAAATAAACCTTAGATGCCATAATTTTTATTGTCCTTTCTCCGTTTTCTGAGTTTGATCGGGGTAATGTTGATATAGTCTACCATATTTTATTCCGTTGTGCTATACTATATTTCAGCAAATTTTGAGCGGAGGTTCTTTCATGCGTATTCTGACGCTGCCCATCACGCCGGAGCTGTCCGGCCTGACGGTCAAGCGCCTGCTGCGGCAGGAGCTGGGCCTGTCCTCCTCCCTGCTCAAGTCCCTCAAGTGGCGTGAGAACGCCATACTGCTCAACGGCAATCCTGTCACCGTCCGGGCCGTAGCGCATGAGGGCGATGTGCTGACGGCGGATGTGTCCGATCCCCCCGCCGAAACCCCCATAACGCCTGTGTGCTGCCCGCTGGATATTCTGTGGGAGGATGCGGATCTGCTGATTCTCAATAAACCCGCCGGCATCACCGTCCACTCGGCGGCCCTCACGGAGGAAACCATCACCGTAGCGGGCGCGGTGGCCCACTATCTGGGCAGCGATACCTTCCATCCGGTGAACCGGCTGGATCGGGGCGTCACCGGCGTAATGGTGGTAGCCAAAAGCGGCTATATCCACCAGCACTGCATGACCATCCTCCACACTGACGACTTCCGCCGGGAGTACCGGGGCATCTGCGACGGCGTGCCCCAGCCGCCAGCCGGAACCATCGACCTGCCCATCAGCCGCCAGCCGGGTTCGCTATTGAAGCGCAGTATCGACCCGGAGGGCCTGCCCTCCCGGACGGAATATGAGGTCTTGTCGGCGTCCCATGGCCGTGCTCTGCTGCGGCTGCGGCCCATCACCGGCCGCACCCACCAGCTGCGGCTCCACATGGCGGCTATAGGCCATCCCCTCACCGGAGACTGGCTCTACGGCGCGGAAGACAAGACCCTCATCGCCCGTCCCGCCCTCCACAGCTATGAGCTGTGGCTGCGGCATCCGCTAACGAAGGAACCGCTCCATATCACCGCGCCAATACCGGAGGATATGCTGTCTCTCATCAAGGAGGAAAAGCTATGATAACATTCCGCCCATTAACGGCACAGGAAATTCCCCTTTGGCATGCCGACGAGTTATCCGAGGCCTTCATCCCACAGGAGCGCAAACCACTCCCCGACATTCTGCATATGATCGCGGACGGACGTTATGAGGTGTGTGGGCTTTTTGACGCTGATCGGCTTCTGGGGTATGCCGCGCTGTGGAAAAGCAACGCCGTTCCCCTTGTGCTGCTGGATTATCTGGGCGTGACCCGCAGCCGCCGTTCCGAAGGCTTAGGCAGCCGTATCCTTGCCCATCTTGGCGCACAGGGACGACCGCTGGTCACAGAAGCGGAGCTGCCGATCCCGGATGGCGACCCGGACGAAAACACCCTGCGGCAGCGGCGCATTGCCTTCTACGTCCGCAATGGCTTCGTACCCGCCTATCGGATGGCCACCTGCGGTATGGCGTGGCAGGCGCTGCTGCTGCACGCCGATGCGCCGCTTTCGGAGATCATGGCATGGCATAAGGCCTTATACGGGCCAAAACGAACCGATGTGGTCGTCCCTCTGCCTGAGGGCGAATTGCCGCAGCTTCCCTATTGGATCACATGAAAGCAGGAGACCGGAGCTGAACTCCGGTCTCCTGTCTTTTCACAGATCCACCTTTTCATACAGCGCCGCCGCCCTTCGGAACGACAGCAGCATGCTGGCCGCGTATACCGCGGCGCTGACCGCCAGCACCGGCAGCAGCCGCAGCTGGGTGGCTCCGTCCAGATCGTCCAGCCAACCCCATCCCGGTAAATGGGGCAGCGCCTCACATACGACCATCACCAGTGTAACCGGGATCAGCGCCTTGATAAAGGCCGCCCCCACCTTATATCCATTCCGGTAAAACGTCGGCAGAAACACCGCATTGAACACGGTATACAGCAAAAACCCCGCCGCAAACAGCGCCAGATTGGGGTCCATGCCCACCAGATTGTCCTTTCCCGGCTGCAAGCGCACCGCCAGCAGCGCACAGGGCGCCAGCACCGCCAGCGACAGCAGCTCCACCAGCGCCACCAGCGCGCAGCCGCCCTTCACCGTGTCCCGCTTGGGCACCGGCAGGATGGCGGAATAGTAACTGTCCTTCTGCTCCCGGATGTTCAGGAATGTAAAAAACAGTCCCAGCATCACATAGAAGAAGATCACGGTATACGGATAGTTGGGGATCAGCACCATCACGCCGAACAGGCAGAACACCGGCGTCATGGGGTGGCACACCAGCCGCAGCTGCTTATATAATAGCG
>ERZ773235.3393-NODE-3393-length-11310-cov-4.741182_pt1 | contig 11310 bp, 6 predicted proteins | sample MGYA00580522_ERZ773235 | MGnify/ENA primary metagenome ERZ773235 (study PRJEB29015, sample SAMEA2737797) | human gut metagenome | biome: human gut; feature: human-associated habitat; material: faeces | place: China | collected 2012 ...
TCCCTGGCGGGGCCCTGCTCCACGATGACACCGCCGTCCATGAAGATCACCTGATCGGCCACGTCCCGGGCAAAGGCCATCTCGTGGGTGACGATGACCATGGTGGTGTGCTGCTCGGCAAGGCTCCGGATGACCCGCAGCACCTCGCCGGTCAATTCGGGATCCAGTGCGCTGGTAGGCTCATCAAAGCACAGGATGTCCGGCTTCATGGCCAGCGCACGGGCGATGGCCACCCGCTGCTGCTGTCCGCCGGACAGCTGGTGGGGGTAGTTGTCCATTCGCTGCCCCAGCCCGATGTCCTCCAGCAGCCGCCGCCCCTCGGCGACGATGCCCTCATGGCTCTCGCCGGTCTTCTCCGACTTGGCCATCAGCTCCCGGGCCAGCGTCACGTTCTGCAGCGCCGTGTACTGCGGGAACAGGTTGAAGCTCTGGAACACCAGGCCGAAGTGCAGCCGCTTCTTGCGGATATCGCTTTCGGAACGGGAGGCATGGTCTGCTGCATCAAACAGCTTCTCTCCCCGAACGGAAATAACGCCCTTGTCCGGTGTTTCCAAGAAATTCAGACACCGCAGCAGCGTGGTCTTCCCGCTGCCGGAGGAGCCGATGATGCTCAGCGCCTGCCCCTCCTCCAGAGAGAAGCTGATGTCCTTCAGCACCGGGGTGTCGCCAAAGTGCTTCTCGATGTGCTGTACGTCCAGAATCGCCATATGCGGCACCTCCTTAGCGGAAATAGCTGAGCATGCGCTCCGCGTAGTTGAACAGCAGCGTCAGGACACCCACGAAGGCCAGATAGAACACCGCCGTGTAGAACAGGGGCCAGACGATACCGGCGGACTTCATGTAGGACTCGCCGGTCATGATCAGCTCCATAATGGAGATGGTCTTGGCCAGCGAGGTATCCTTCACCAGTGTGATGACCTCGTTGGACATGGGGGGGACGATGCGCTTGACCATCTGCAGCAGCGTGACCTTGAAGAAGATCTGGCTCTTTGTCATGCCCAGCACCTGACCGGCCTCCTGCTGGCCGATGGGCACGCTCTCAATGCCGCCCTTGTAGATGACGGCGAAATAGCAGGCATAGTTGATGACGAAGGCGATGACACAGGCCGCCATGCGCCCGTCGGAAAAGTAGCCCCACAGGTTGAAATCGAACCATTTACCGGGTCCGTAGAAGATGATGACAAGCTGGAGCATCAGAGGCGTGCCGCGGATGATCCAGACGATCACGTTGAAAAGCCAGCTTACCGGCTTGCACCGGCTGCGCAGGGCAAAGGCGATGAGAAGTCCCAGCGGCAGAGAGAACAGCAACGTCAGGAAAAACAGCTTCAGCAGCTGCCCCATGCCTGCCAGCAGGGAAAGAGTGACAGTCCAAAACATGAAAAAAGCTCCTTCGTGGTTACTTGCGTGGGGGAGGAGTAAGCCGCCCAAAGGCAGAGGACGTATAACGCCCTCTGCCGTGGGAGACTATCATAGCATACTTTCCGCCGTCTGGCAACTTACTTGGTGATGACCACCTGTGCGTTCTCGCAATAGGCGTTGCTGCACTCCATGGCGGCCTGCACACCGTCGGTCAGGGTCATGCCGTTCCACACGCAGTCGATCTGCTTGCCGTCCAGCTCCTCGACCTTCATATCCCAGTTGATGATCTGGAACTCCACTTCCACGCCCAGCTTTTCAGCCACCAGCTTGGCCATGTCGGCATCGAAGCCGATCCACTGGCCGTTGGCGTCCTGATAATCCATGGGTGCGAACTCGGTGATGCCGACGATCAGCTTGCCCTTGTCCTGAATGTACTGCACATCACTGTCGGACTCAGCGGCGGTGAACTCACAGGCGGGCTGCTCCAGCAGGGACTCCTGGACGCCGTAGGTCTTGGCCAGCTCCACCATGGTGCCGTCGGCATAGGCCGCGGACATGACGCTGTTGATGAAGGAGGTCAGGTCGCTGCCCTTGCGGCAGCCAACGCCGTACAGCTCGGAATTCAGCTTCTGCTCCGTGACCTTCAGGTCGGGATAGCTGGTGCCCTCACCCACCATGGCGCCGGCCATCAGTAGGTCGATGATGGCGGCATCAGCGGTGCCGGCATCCACTTCCATTAGGGCGTTGGCCTGAGAGCCTACCGCCACGGTCTTGAAGCCGTTGGCCTGCGCCACTTCCTCACCGGCGGAGCCGGCTTCCACAGCGTAGGTGATCTCGGCGGGGGGGGTGGCATCACCGGAAGCGGCGTCGCCCGGGTTTTCGTTGGTCTTCTGTTCGCCGCAGGCCGCAAGGCTCATCACCATGACCAGTGCCAGCAGCAGTGCCATCAGCTTTTTCATTGTATTGTCCTCCATTTTTGATGTGGGGGCTTTCGCCCGGCTTTGTTTCCCGCGATACGGTCGTTACGGTTGTTTCCGTATCGCTCGTTCATTACGCTAACATACTATCACTTTAGCGCGATAATGTAAAGAAGTAATTTTGCCGATTGTGTTCAGCTCGTGCCGCCTGATTTTGTGCAGGCTATCCAAAGACGGCGGAGCGCGGCCTGTTTGCAGAAAACTTCCGCCGGAAACCGGAAAACGGATTGAACAAACGCGGACGGTGCAGTATAATATAGGATCATCAAATCAAATTCAGGGAAGGGGAGAACCCCATGACACTGCGGGAATATGTGGATTCCTTACAGAATAAGACGGTGGCGGTGCTGGGTATCGGCGTCAGCAACACGCCGCTGGTGCGCCTGCTGCTGGACAGCGGCATCCGCGTCACCGCCTGTGACAGGCGGGCACGGGAGGAGCTGGGCGCGCTGGCCGATGAGCTGGAGCGCGCCGGCTGCGGTCTGCGTCTTGGCCCGGACTATCTGAAGGGCCTGCACGAGGACGTGATCTTCCGCACACCGGGTCTGCGGCCCGATGTGCCCCAGATCGCGGTGGCCGTGGCAGACGGCAGTGTGCTCACCAGTGAGATGGAGGCGTTTTTTCAGGTGTGTCCGTGCCCCATCATCGCCGTTACCGGCTCCGACGGAAAGACCACTACCACCACCATCATCGCCGAGCTGCTGAAGGCCTCCGGCAGGACGGTGTGGCTGGGCGGCAACATCGGCCATCCGCTGCTGTGCGATGCAGGACGCATGCAGCCCCATGACTACGCGGTGCTGGAGCTGTCCAGCTTCCAGCTGATGACCATGGATTGCAGCCCCCATATCGCCATTGTGACCAATCTGGCCCCCAACCATCTGGACATGCATAAGGACATGGCGGAGTATGTCTCCGCCAAGGAGAATATCTTCCGCCACCAGACCGGCGGTGACATCGCCGTGTTCAACGCCGACAATGCCATTACGGCGGAGCAGGCATCCCGCGCCGCAGGCCGCAGCCGCCGGTTCAGCCGGCAGCGTGAGCTGTCGGACGGCGTGTTCCTGCGGGGCGAGGACATCGTATGCCGTAGTCCGGCGGGAGAGCGGGTCATCATGAAGACCTCCGACATCCGGATCCCCGGCGTCCACAACGTGGAGAACTACATGGCGGCCATCGCCGCCGTGGACGGCCTTGTGCCGGACGGGATCATCCGCGATTTCGCCCGCAGCTTCGGCGGCGTGGAGCATCGCATCGAGCTGGTGCGCACCTACCGGGGCGTTCGGTACTACAACGACTCCATTGCCTCCAGCCCCTCCCGCACCATCGCGGGACTGCGTTCCTTCAAGGAGAAGGTCATCCTCATCGCCGGCGGCTACGACAAGCACATTCCCTTTGACGTGCTGGGCCCGGAGGTAACGTCCCACGTGAAGCTGCTGGTGCTGTGCGGCGCCACGGCAGGGAAGATACGGGCTGCCGTGGAGGCCGCGCCGGACTACCGCCCCGGCCACCCGGAGATCATGGAGGTGTCGCCCTTCCGCGCCGCCGTGGAGGCCGCCCGTGACCGCGCCGTATCCGGCGATGTAGTGACGCTGTCTCCCGCCTGCGCCGCCTTTGACCAGTTCAAGAACTTTGCCGAGCGGGGTAAGACCTTCAAGGAGATCGTCTGCGGCTGGCCGGAGGAATGAGGAAAAGCCTTGGCGGCATACACTCCCTGCAAGGGGGTGGCTGCTGTGGAACGGCTCCGATATCTGCGTCTGACGGGGCGGCAGAAGGCTCTGATCTGGCTGACATTCATTTTCACGCTGCTGCTGGGGCTGACCGTTGCCGCCGTGCTGCACATGAAGCCCATCGTGGTGGATCTGGCCACGGCTCGCACATCCAATGCGGTAAACCGCATCGTGGTGGCGGCCATCAACGATGCCGTGGACAGCGGCCGCGTCGACTACGGACGGCTGGTGTCCTTCGACAAGGACGCAGAGGGCCGCGTCACGGCGCTGAAAAGCAACATGGCGGAGTTCAACCGCCTGCAGGCCGCCATTGCCGACGATATCCTGCAGCGCATGGCGGAGGTGTCCACCACCGATCTGTCCATCCCCATCGGCACGCTGACCGGCTCGCCGCTGCTGGCGGGGCGCGGCCCCTGTCTCCATGTGCGGATGCAGTCCGTGGGAACGGCCACCGCCCGCTTTGACAACCAGTTTTCCTCCTCCGGCATCAACCAGACCCGCCACCGCATCATTCTGGATGTGGATGTCCACGTCAGTATCCTCCTGCCGGGGCTGACCACCTATACCAAGGTGTCCAACGAGATCTCCGTGGCGGAGACGGTCATCGTCGGCGGCGTGCCGGAGACATATACCTACTTCAGTACCACACCGGACGAGATCGAGAACTATGCCGACGAATACATCATCAACAACGGATAAGAGGTCACACAATGGATTACCGCGAAGAAATGAAGGAGCTGCGGGACACGCTGAATGCCCATGGCTACCGTTATTATGTATTGGATGAGCCCACCATCTCCGACTATGAGTACGACCACATGCTGCGCCGTCTGGAGGATCTGGAGGCTGCGCACCCGGAGGAGATCACCCCGGATTCGCCTACCCAGCGCATCGGCGGCCAGACACTGTCCGCGTTCCAGCAGGTAACGCATCCTGTGCCGCTGGAGAGCCTGCAGGATGTGTTCAACGACGATGAGGTGTGCCAGTTTCTGGAGAAGATCCCACTGGACGCGCCGGTGTGGAGCGTGGAGCCCAAGGTGGACGGCCTGTCCGTGGCGCTGGAGTACCGGGACGGCGTGTTTGTCCGGGGCGCCACCCGGGGCGACGGCCGGGTAGGGGAGGACGTGACGGAGAATCTGCGTACCATCCGCTCCATCCCCATGACGCTGCCGGAGAAGCTGCCCCGCCTTATTGTCCGGGGCGAGGTCTACATGGCCCGCAGCGTGTTTGAGGAGATCAATGCCCGCCGCGAGCTGGAGGGCAAGCCCCTGATGGCCAACCCCCGCAACGCCGCCGCCGGCTCTCTGCGGCAGCTGGATCCCAAGATCGCGGCCCAGCGCCGTCTGGACATCGCCGTGTTCAATCTCCAGCTGGCGGAGGGCCGGACATTCGCCACCCACACGGAGACCATTGACTATCTGGCGTCCCAGCACTTTAAGGTCATCCCCCACCGGCAGCTGTCCAAGACCGCCGACATTCTGGCGGAGATCGCCGCGCTGGGCGACGGGCGGGAGCGCTTTCCCTTCGACATCGACGGCGCCGTCATCAAGCTGGACGAGTTGGCAGAGCGTGAGGTGCTGGGCAGCACTGCCAAGTGTCCCCGCTGGGCCATCGCCTACAAGTACCCGCCGGAGACAAAGGAGACGGTGCTCCGGGACATCGTGGTGCAGGTGGGCCGTACCGGTGTGCTGACCCCTAAGGCGGAGTTGGAGCCGGTGCGTCTGGCGGGTACCACCGTGACCTACGCCACCCTGCACAATCAGGACTATATCACCCAAAAGGACATCCGCATCGGCGATACGGTGCTGGTGCGCAAGGCCGGGGAGATCATCCCGGAGATCGTGGCCGTGGTGCCGGACAAGCGTCCGGCGGACGCGCTGCCCTATATGCTGCCGGAGCGCTGCCCCGTCTGCGGCGCGGAGGTGGTGCGGGACGAGGACGGCGCTGCGCTGCGCTGCACCGGCGCGGAGTGTCCCGCCCAGCTGCTGCGGAACCTGACCCATTTCGCCAGCCGGAACGCCATGGACATCGACGGGCTCGGCCCCGCCGTTATGCAGCAGCTGGTGGACAGCGGTCTTGTGAAGACCGCCGCCGACCTGTACAGCCTGCGGCCCGAGCAGATCGAGGTGCTGGATCGCATGGGGAAAAAATCCGCCCAGAACGCGGTGGAGGCCATTGCCAGAAGCCGCGAGGACGATCTGTGGCGGCTCATCTTCGCGCTGGGCATCCGGCAGGTAGGCGAAAAGGCCGCCAAGGTGCTGGCCGCCCGGTTCGGCACCATGGACGCGCTGACCGCCGCCACGGAGGAGGAGCTGACCGCCATTGACGATGTGGGACCCATCACGGCCAAATACATCCGCCAGTGGATGGACAGCCCTCAGTCCCAGGATCTGCTGGAGCGTCTCAGAGCCGCGGGACTGAATATGGCCTATAAAGAGAAAATGGTTGACAGTCGTTTTGCCGGGATGACTTTCGTCCTCACCGGCGCGCTGGAGAAGTTTACCCGCGACGAGGCGGTAGAGATGATTGAAAAGCGGGGCGGCAAGGCGTCCGGCTCCGTATCGAAGAAGACCACCTATGTGGTGGCGGGGGAGAACGCCGGCGGCAAGCTGCAGAAGGCGCAGCAGCTGGGTATCCCCGTCCTGACAGAGGATGAATTTCTGGAGCTTCTGAAGTAAGGAGGTACACATCATGGCAGAAAACACGAATCAGAACCTGCTGCATCAGGTAATCTACAGCGTCTTTGTCCGCAACCACACGAAGGAGGGCACGTTCCGGGCGCTGGAGGACGATCTGGATCGTCTGCACGGGCTGGGCGCGGACATCATCTGGCTTATGCCCATCCATCCCATCGGTACAGAGGGCCGCAAGGGCACGCTGGGCAGTCCCTACGCCATTCAGGACTACCGGGGCGTCAACCCGGAATACGGCACACGGGAGGACTTTATCCATCTGGTGGACGCTATCCACCGGCGGGGTATGAAGTGCATCATCGACGTGGTGTATAACCACACCTCGCCGGACTCCGTGCTGGCCCACACCCACCCGGAGTATTTCCTCCGCGACGCGGCGGGGAAGCCCACCCGCAAGGTGGCGGACTGGTGGGACGTGGTGGATCTGGATTATTCCAACCGTAATCTGTGGACGTACCAGATCGACACGCTGAAGCAGTGGGCCGCCATCGTGGACGGCTTCCGCTGCGACGTGGCCAGCAGTGTACCGCTGGACTTCTGGTGTGAGGCCCGTCGTCAGGTGGAGGAGGTACGTCCCGGCTGCATCTGGCTGGCCGAAAGCGTCCACGGTGCCTATGTGCTGGGCATGCGCCGCATGGGTGCGGCCTGCGCAACGGATACCGAGCTCTACCGCGCCTTTGACATGACCTACGACTACGACATTTGGCCGTTCTACGAGGGCTTCATGAAGGGTGAGCTGTCCCTGCGGGCCTACACGGATATTCTGAACTATCAGGAGCTGACGTACCCCACCGGCTACATCAAGGCCAGGTGTCTGGAGAACCACGACACCCGCCGCGCCGCCTCGTGGCTCACCAGTGACAGCCAATTGTACCACTGGCTGGGCTTCCTGTACTTCCAGCGGGGCGCCGCCATGCTGTACAGCGGCATGGAGTATGCCCCCAAAAAACAGGTGGGCCTGTTCGACGCTGATGACAACTACGGCGACATGCGGCTGGACGTGCAGCTGTACCTCACCGCCTGCAAGGCCATGAAGCAGACGCTGCCTCTGGGCGGCGGCTTCTGGTGGGAGCCGCTGAACGACAGCGCGGCGCTGGGGCACTACGACGGGCCGGAGGGCCGGGTACTGGGCGTGTTCGACCTGCTGGGGCAGGGCGGCGAGGTGGCCGTAGGCCTGCCGGACGGCGTGTACCAGAACCGTCTGGGCGGCGATGTCACCGTCCGGAACGGCAGGCTGACGCTGGGCGAACGCCCCGTGGTCATCTGATGCGGACTGCCGCTATTGGTTTTTTATACAAAGCGAAAAGAGATTCTGTGTCGTATGTCACAGAATCTCTTTTGTTCATTGACCTGCGGCAATCGGGATGCTATACTTTTACACGGTATATCTAAGTCCTTTCCTGTGCCAAAACAGGGAAGAACCGTTAGAAAAGAGGAGGAAAGAACCTATGAGCAAGCTCATGAAGATCTGCGACGGCAACGAAGCGGCGGCATATGTCGCCTATGCGTTTTCCGAGGTAGCCGCCATCTACCCCATTACGCCGTCCAGTCCTATGGCCGAGCACGCCGATGCGTGGTCTGCCAAGGGGAAGAAGAACATCTTCGGCCAGCCGGTACGACTGGTGGAGATGCAGTCCGAGGCCGGCGCCTGCGGCGCATGTCACGGCGCACTGGAGGCCGGCGCGCTGGCCACCAGCTTCACCGCCTCGCAGGGCCTTATGCTGATGATCCCCACCATGCACCGTATCTCCGGCGAGCGGCTGCCCGGCGTACTGCATGTGGCGTCCCGTACCGTGGGCACCCACGCATTCTCCATCTTCGGCGACCACTCCGACGTGATGAACTGCCGCCAGACGGGCTTTGCCATGCTGTCCAGCGGCAGCGTGCAGCAGGCCGCCGACCTGGCTGCCGTGGCGCACCTCAGCGCCATCAAGGCCCGCATCCCGTTCCTGCATTTCTTTGACGGCTTCCGCACCAGCCACGAGATCCAGAAGATCGACGTACTGGACTACGATGAGTATGCCAAGCTGGTGGATCAGAACGCGCTGGCCGCCTTCCGTGCCAACGCCCTGAACCCGGAGGATCCCCGGATGCGTTCTCTGGTGGATAACCCCGATATCTATTTCCAGCTGCGCGAGTCCAACAACACCGCCTACGCCGAGCTGCCCGACATCGTGGAGGAGTACATGGCCCAGATCAGTAAGCTGACCGGCCGCGAGTACCACCTGTTCAACTACTACGGCGCGCCGGACGCCGAGCGCGTCATCGTGGCCATGGGCTCCGTGGGCGGCTGCGCGCAGGAGGTCGTGAACTACCTGAACGCCAAGGGTGAGAAGGTGGGCTTCCTGCAGGTACACCTGTTCCGCCCGTTCTCCCGCAAGCACTTGATGGCCGCTATGCCCAAGACGGTGAAAAAAATCGCTGTCCTTGACCGCGTCAAGGAGATCGGCTCCATCGGTGAGCCTCTGTACGAGGACATCTGCGCCGCTTATATCAACGAGAACGACCGCCCCGCCATCTACGCCGGCCGCTACGGTCTGAGCAGCAAGGACACCACCCCCGCCCAGCTCAAGGCCGTGTTCGACAACCTGCTGCTGGACGAGCCGAAGAACCACTTCACCATCGGCATCGTGGACGATGTGACACATCTGTCCCTGCCCGTGGGCGCGCCCCTGCTCACCGAGCCGGAGGGCACCATCTCCTGCAAGTTCTGGGGCCTCGGCTCCGACGGCACCGTGGGCGCCAACAAGAACTCCATCAAGATCATCGGCGAGACGACGGATATGTACTGTCAGGCGTACTTCGAGTACGATACCAAGAAGTCCTTCGGCATCACCAAGAGCCACCTGCGCTTTGGCAAGCACCCCATCAGCTCCACCTACTATGTGAGCAATGCGGACTTCATTGCCTGCCACAACCAGACGTACCTGACCAAGTACGACATCATCCATGAGCTGAAGCCCCACGGCAGCTTCCTGCTGAACTGCGAGTGGGCGGAGAGCGAGCTGGAGCAGCACGTCCCCGGCGAGATCCTCAAGTATATCGCCGACAACGACATCAAGTTCTATATCATCGACGCCAACAAGGAGTCGCAGGCGCTGGGACTGGGCAACCGCTCCAACATGGTGCTGCAGGCCGCCTTCTTCAAGCTGGCCAACGTCATCCCCGTGGAGGACGCCGTGGCCCACATGAAGGACGCCGTCAAGAAGACCTACGGCCTGAAGGGCGAGAAGATCGTCAACATGAACATCGCCGCCGTGGACGCCGGCCTTAACGCACTGGTGGAGGTCAAGGTGAAGCCCGAGTGGACGAACCTCACCGACAAGGCGCTGAAGCCCGCCGGCGAGAACCTGCCCTACGTCATCAAGAACATTCTGGTACCCATCAACGCCCAGAAGGGCGACGATCTGCCCGTCTCCGCCTTCAAGGGCATGGAGGACGGCACCATGCCGCTGGGTACCTCCCGCTACGAGAAGCGCGGCATCGCCACCCATCTGCCTGTGTGGGATGCTGCCGAGTGCCTCCAGTGCAATATGTGCTCCTTTGTCTGCCCCCACGCCGTCATCCGCCCGTTCCTGCTGGACGAGGGCGAGGTCAAGGCGGCTCCCGTGGATATGACGCTGGTGGATGCCAAGGGCCCCGGGCTGGACGGCCTGAAGTATACCATGGGCGTGTCCACGCTGGACTGCACCAGCTGCGGCAGCTGTGTGGCCTCCTGCCCCAAGAGCGGCAAGGCGCTGAAGATGGTACCTGCTCACGAGGTGTCTCTGGATCAGACCGGCTGGAACTTCCTGACCGGCGTGAAGGAAAAGACCTCCCGCGTGGACAAGTTCACCCTGAAGGGCAGTCAGTTCAAGCAGCCTCTGGTGGAGTTCAACGGCGCCTGCGCCGGCTGCGGCGAGACCCCGTATATCAAGCTGCTGACCCAACTCTATGGCGACAAGATGTATCTGGCCAACGCCACCGGCTGCACCCAGGCATGGGGTGCGGCGATGCCCTGCGTACCCTACTGCAAGAATCAGGAGGGCAAGGGCGTGGCATGGTCCAACTCTCTGTTTGAGAACAATGCCGAGTTCTCCTATGGTATGTGCCTGGCTGTCAAGCAGCTGCGCGACTGCGTCACCGGCTACGTGAAGGAGTTGGATGCCCTCACCAAGGACGAGACGGTCAAGGCCGCTATCGCCAAGTACCTGGAGACCTATGACGATCTGGATGCCTCCACGCCTGCTACCGCCGCTCTGGTGGCCGTGCTGGAGAAGGGCACCTTCGCCGCCGATGAGCAGAAGATCGTGGACGAGATCATCAAGCGCAAGAAGGATCTGTCCAAGAAGACCATGTGGATGTTCGGCGGCGATGGCTGGGCCTATGATATCGGCTACGGTGGTCTGGATCATGTTTTTGCCATGGGTGAGGATGTGAACGTGCTGCTGGTGGATACCGAGGTGTACTCCAACACCGGCGGACAGTCTTCCAAGGCGACGCCTGTTGGCGCGGTGGCTCAGTTCCAGGCCAGCGGCAAAAAGACCAAGAAGAAAGACCTTGGCATGCTGATGA
>ERZ773235.3401-NODE-3401-length-11282-cov-7.187940_pt1 | contig 11282 bp, 8 predicted proteins | sample MGYA00580522_ERZ773235 | MGnify/ENA primary metagenome ERZ773235 (study PRJEB29015, sample SAMEA2737797) | human gut metagenome | biome: human gut; feature: human-associated habitat; material: faeces | place: China | collected 2012 ...
GGGACTCCTGCACCTCCCGGACGGTGTAGATGATATACACCCGCCCTTGCTCGTCCAGCCAGCCGTTCTTTGCAGACAGGCTCATACGGTCCAGCAGGATGCCGTACAGTGTCCGGGCATCGGTGGAAAGCTGCCGGAAGCGGTGGTCTTGGAACAGTGCTTTCGGGATGCGGAAGTAGGAGAACAATTCGCCCGACTGACCGTAGAAGTAGTCGTAATTCATGGTATTAACGAATCATCATCTCACGGTCTGCGGCACCTTTCATATACATGGCTTCCGCGATGTCATCCATCACCCGGAACAGTGCATCATCCAGTTCAAGATACTTCCGCCCCAGCTTTTCATCCAGCAGCCTCCAGAACTCACGTTCAATTTTGTCACGCTCGCAGGCAACTCGCTGATAGCGAGATGTCTTCATCAGCTCCGTCCATATTGGACGTACCATTTTGTCGTAGTAGTTCAGCATAAAGTCTTTATCCATTAGCATCCTCCTTTTGATTTTACATATAAAAATTGCGGACAGCCATTTTTATGGATGCCCGCAATAATAATTTTATTATTTACAAATCCAGTTGATTCTCACTGAGAAATATGTTGGATACACAGATAGAAATCCTAATATTTTTTCTTTGCACATTTTTAAAGCATCGATGATATGATTGGTGTCAATCGACTCCGCTCCAATTTGTTCTGCAATAGAATTAGCCAAAAGACGATCATTAAATACTTTTTCACAGATTGAGATGGCCGTCTCTGAACATACTCCATATTTTAATTTCCTTTGTAAAAGAAGTAACTTTGATACAAGAAGTGCTCTGTTTTCATCATCGTCAGTATCAATCACATCAATGATATTTCCTATAAAAAAGCTGAATTCATAGGAAACGAGCTTGCTGCACAGGCTCTCAATGTCCGATATCAAAAGTCCAGTCGCTTTTTGCATTGCTATAAAGGAGTATCCATCAAGCCACATTCGACAAATATCCGGAAAATATTCTTCTGTTCTACCAATTTTATGAGTATCGATAAAAAAGGATAACAACATTTCAAAAATTTCTGAATCTGAAAGTTGCTGCTCCATGAATTGAGTTTCTGCTAGCCATGCTTCAATTATTAAAGCATCATCTATTCCAAGCATACTTTTGGAGTATCGTTTGATCTTCACACGATCAACTGTCTTTGCCTTTTGTGCAATGACATCAAATATTTTTTCCAACAACGTTTTTTCTGCATCGTTGGCCATAAAATAAGCGAGAGTCTCTTTACAAAGTTCTAATGCCACAACCTGCGCATCGGAACCTTCATCATTAGAAAGGACAAAGCATAGATGATTTTCGATTGTCTCTACGACATGCTGCCGAATCGTTAGAGCAGTCTTAAGTACAGCAACACTTTTTTGGTTCATCGGCGTCTGTTTTTTCCGTTCATATGTTTGCAGAATTTTTTCGTAGCACGATTCAAAGCAATCCCAATGGCTATAATTGTTGATAATATAGTTAGCAATATATACGCCTTTTACATGGTCATCATGATTGATTTCAATATCTTGGACAAGCCATAAAATAGAGCTTTCGCATGGTTCTGCTGCGTGACTGTCAAACATTTTGACGCAGTTTTCCCATTTGTAAAATCCTCCGTTTCTTCGATTGTTCTTGTTGTCAAATAGCTTTGAATCTGTAACAATAACACTTCCTTCCGTGTACATTCCCGAACGTGCTGTCCTTCCCATTAAATTTTGAAAATTTCGAATTTTCATACTATTTTGATCAAGCATGAAACTAGTCATAAAAAGGTACTTTATGGGAATGTTCACTCCTTGAGCAAGTGTAGATGTACATATCACAAGGTGCAGGTCTTTCTTACGAAATGCGTATTCAATAGCAAGGCGCAAACCATTCGGAAGATTTGAATAGTGTGGTGCAACACCCAAATTGCAAGCTTTTGTATATGGATGATCACAACCGTAATAATCGGCCATTAACTTGGCAATACGACTCATTTCCAATGTGTTGCTATACTTCTGAATTCCAGAAAGATCATATTCTCGACTATCAAGGTCAATAATTTGCTGAATTATGGTTTGTACACTTCGAGTTCGATTGGCAAAAATTGCAGCACCACCATTTTTGCAAAGTTTATTTGCATAATATATTGCAATATCCTTGGGATCTGTCAACTTCGGAAAATAACGCTTTTTTCTTTCTTTTCCAAGTTTTTTTAGCAAATTGACTTCTATGCTGCGTGGAACATAGAAATCTTCACGTTCAGGATCTTCTGAGTAGTAATGAATATCTCGTGTTTGTGAAGAAAATCCGATGCTTTTAGGTGTTGTTTTAATTGCCGGATCAGAAGCCAAGGTTCCATTTTCATTAAAAAGCCATTGCTTAATTTGCTCGGCGTTTGAAAGCACCGCAGAAAGAAGCACAATTTGTTTTTCTGTATTTATGTGTTTTCGAATTTCAGAAATCAACAGCTCATAAGCTGTTCCACGTCTTCCATCATCGAACATATGACTCTCATCAAATATATACAAACCGATTTCATCTAAAAACTCAACTTGATGATGGATAATATAGCTGAGCTTTTCTGGCGTACAAATTAGTATTGTCGCTTTCAAAGTAAAATCCACGAAAAAATCATTTTCCAGAATATCTGAAAATTGGTTTATTAAAACACTCTCTCCAAAAGCTGAAGTCATATCGCTTGCAATCTCGTTACATAAAGCACGAAGTGGTGCAACAATAATAGCAGTAGCCGTTCGGTTCGAGAGAAAGGATGACCGAATGATTAGTTCTATACTTTTGGTTTTCCCAACGCCTGTTGGAAGCTGAACGATTGCATTTTCTCCGCTTAACACATTTTTCTTTCCTATAAGCTGCTGTGCAGGCCACAACATTTTAGGAGATTTTGAGCTTTTTAAATACTCTTCCCATTGTCCGGGTTCCAATTTTGAATATTGAGGAATCAGTTTCCATGCGGCTTTTGATAACGCTATCGTAATTACTGCAAGGAGTATATCGACATAGTATATCTCCATAGGATCATTGTTTTTATAAATTGCAGTTCGATATTTCTGAATCGCCTGTTCTATGTTAGGCAAGCCTTCTCCATTGGTGTAGTAGAATAGTAATGCCCGGCAGAGTTCTTCACCGCCAAAGGTATCAGAACTTATAGGGAAAACCTTATCCAAGAGGAGATACCCTAATAGATTTCTAAGTATTATTTGAGATGTACCCATAGTGGGCGTATCTTTTATTTTTTCGAAAAGGGCCGCACATAATACTTTGGAACTACCAAAATCATTGGATAAGAAATAGGCTGCTGCACCGGACAATAAAAAGTCCGTATCGTATGCTGTTCTATCATTAGCTCCAACGGAGGCATCAAAGTATTGAGAAGCCTTCACCATATAGGGTGCGAATTCTGCCTTCCCAGTTTCATCATTTTCTATAATGCTCTCTGCATATCGAGAAAGGATATATATGACAGGATAGGAAAGTTCATTTGAGTTTAGCGGAAATTTGGGATAGTCTTTTTGTGAAATATCATATTCTACCAGCTTCGCTTTTGCCTTTTGATATTTAAGCATATAGTTGGAATTCGTTCCAAAAATCATTTTGTACACCTCTCAAAGATTTGGTGGGCCAAATTCATCAAATCGGCGCCATGTACATAAAAAATGGACTGATTAACTTTTAATTGCAAATCATTTCCCTTAATCCCAGCTATTACTTTATTTTCAATCTCTGGCTGACTTGAGATGGCAGCTCCAACATAAGAGATTTTATAGGGCGATTCCGTCTTTTTTTGAAAACGTTCAACGCAGTTTGATTCATCGAATTTTCCCATATTACGGAGCTTTTTTCTATAGTAATTTAATGTATGAGCAACTCGGTGTTCATCTTTTTTAGAATCAGTAGCAGCCTCTTGAATAGTTTTACATATTTCTTTTGACGACAGGCGTGCTTTTACCTCTATTGCAATCAGCTCATCTTCTTTGGCAGGAGTTTTTTCTTTACTATGGAATTTATACGCGATTATATCGGTTCCGTGCTCAGACTCGTTTTTTCCTGACCGGTTATATTGTTTGCATCGAGGTACTTCATAATTTAGAACAAACTCAAATAAATCTGCAAATAAAATTTCGCTAATATCATTTGAACGTGCAGTTGGACCAAATGTTTCTTGCCTTTGCGGAATAATATATTCGCGTAGATAATCTTCTATAGATAATCCTGTTGCAACACTGTCATCTGTCAGTTCATCGTCTTCAACATAATGTTTTCTAATATGAAGTGCCCAGTCGTCAAAGACCGCTTCATCGGTTTCATAGGAAAGTTTATAGCACTTTAAAGCAACACCATCTTCAAAGGTCACTCCTTCCTCGTTGACAAGCCAATTTATATACAGAGGCCGCTCCATCCTACAACATCCTCTCACTAAAAATTTCGTACCAATTGAAAATCAACTGTAGTCCTAGCCTTTTGAGCAAACGACTGATAGCAGGGTATATCTTGAATCAAGTATACCATTTCCAATAAAAAAGTACATCTGAAATTTTGAATGTTCCATGTAGGATGGTCGATTTTCTTGGACAAATAACAGTTGTATAAAAAAAGCGCAGCTCCTATTCTGATGAATAGAAGTTGCGCTTCGCGGTTATTGCATGCTAATTCGGCGATTCAATGCACTGCTTTAGAACATCGCAGAACGCCATATCATCGTCTACGGCAGCAATTGCAGCGTTGATCAAAGTCTCTCGGTCAGTGTTGCCCCAGTTGATGTGCAGACCATATTCTAGTGCCATGCAGCGAATCAATTCACGAGTGCTGCGGCCATTTCCCTCGCGGAAGGGATGGATGATGTTCAGTTCGGCCATCGTCTGCGACAGATTTTGAATCTGCTTTTCTTTATCCTGTTCGGCAAGTAACTTCTTGGAGTGAATGGTTTTGAACACCCGCTCTAATTCTCGGTCAATCAGGTCTGGCGGGTAGAACATCGTGTCGCCCTTGCTGATCTGTTCCTTACGGATGTGCCCTGCAAAAGGGTACACATCTTCAAAAAGGAAACGGTGAATCCGAAATAAGTGAGTTTTGGTAAAACGTCCCTTGATTGGCTCCTGCAACAGAGCCATCTGCTTGACTGCTGTAAATTCTTCTTCGGCCTGTTTCAGTTCTGCTTTGTCACGGATGTTTAGCTTGTTGATCAGAACATCCGTATCCGGGTAGCAGTACATGGATTGCACCGTGGTATAGACATCGTACTTCGAAAACATCGTCAGCCCTTCTTTGCGTACTTTGCTCGCAATTCATTCACGATTTGCTGATAGCTGGCTTGACCGTTGCCAATGCGGTCAAGGTTGCTGCGCGTATCTTTGCTGATGGTCATACCCTCAATGGCAAAGGTGCCATATACATTGCGGAGGTTGCTCTTGTGTTGAGCGGAAGTATTGTGCTTTCCATTCATAAAAGTGTCCTCTTATCGATTTCTTGGTTAATGATAGTTTTACTTATTTATAGTCCGTACTCTCATATATCTTGCATACTTGAAAATCAGTTTCATGCCACACTTTATCAAAGAAACTTTCGATCAATGTAGGAGCTTCAACAATTTGAATAATATGGTGGCTTTTTCCGATTGAGTTAACTGATGTTCCGAGCGACCAAACGCGTGTTTTGTTAACCTTATATTTTAGAATCAAGTATCTATCGTGAAATCTGCTTCCATAATCACTATATACCGTCCTAAATGATAAGTCAATATCGCAATCCGTTGGAAGTGCAGCTTCTAATAATTGTCTGAATTTGATTTTTGCACTTTCAAACTTGCTACTTTCTGAGGCTTCATTTTCTAAAATTTCTCCAGATGCCTCTTTGTTTTTGACGATTGTATGTAAATCTGTCAAACAATGAATATGAATGTCTCTTTTTTCGCAAAAAACAACTGTGTCAAGAATATCTTTTGATGACAAGTATGGATCAATGATACAAATTTCTTGTAAATCCCAAATCAGACGGGGGTCATTAATGATCTCTCGTATATCCACAAGTGCCTCATTGTGCTGATTTTTATAGTATACATTAAGATACTTTTGGGCTTGAAAGAAAACATCTTCCCATCTTTGCTGACGTCTACCAGCTTCCATCATCTCATCATAAACATCGATTGATCCAAACCATTGCACGTCATTTAGTGGAATCAAAATGTCTTCACCATTAAAAACAATTCTACGCCAATCACGATGGGCTGGAATACATACAAGAGGATATGAAATTTGTGCACGATAATTTGAAAAAACAGATTGATCTGTTGTATATCTAAACATGATTAGATTCGTTCGACTGTCTGTTGCAGTTATTGTCGTTCTACATTGGCTGTCGTCTGCTTCTGCAACTATACGTGGAACGCCCGGTTTTAGGACAATATTTTTGTCATAATAGGTATACACTAATTGATCGTGCTCTTGTTCGACATGAAAGTGCAATTTAACTCTGCATTTAACATCTTTAGCTAACTCGAACTGGTGTGTTATACCGTTTTCTCCCAAACGAATTGGTTTAACTTTAAGAGTTTCATTTTCAAATTTACAGACAATATTTCCAATGCGATCATTTAAGTCCACCAATTGATAGGTAAGACCTCGTTTGTCTATTTCCTTCTGAATTTTCTGTATATCACTATCTGTTAAAATCTCTTTCAGGTTCTTCTTTCGTGCATATATTTCAAAAATATAGTAGCTACCCATAAAATTTGATCCATACAGAGATTCTTCAACAGGAATTGAACTCCGATAAATACATCCAGCAGGTCCGTTTTCTGCAACATATTTTATAGAAGAAACAAATGGGTCATCAACTTTTTGGCCTTCTTTTATATAAGCATCTTTATAGTCCCAAACATTGGAATTTATTGTAGCATGAACACAATGCCAAAAATTTTCTTTTGTCATTATGTAATGTGAAGCAAACAGTATTAATCCTCGATTCTTGTTGATGGTTGTTTTCAACCGGCAATCTTGGTATGGCGTTGAATCTTCTTCAGCTTTATACTTTTTTGAAAAATGAACGTGAGTGAAATAGTTCCATGCTATACCGGTTTTTCTATCTAAAAGGACAAACTGATCCACATAGCAGTACTTATAGTTTCCAGTACTCTTGCTATTAAGCAATACGTATAGATCTCTCTCCCATGTGCCACCATCTGTTAGATGAATCTTTTTGTGCCAAAGAAGTTTTCTTAAAATTTTTGAAAGATTCATCTGCATGACTAACTCTCCTGACATTTGTACTATCTGGTTGACTAAAATGACGTGTCCCTATCTTTTAGTCTATCCTTTATCTGTAAGATTGTCAATTCGTAACGACAATTCTCTAATTAGAACAAAACGCAGCTTCCATTCTTTTCGAGTGAAAGTTGCGCTTTTACGGTACATCGTATTTTATTGTAAATTGAGATGCGATACATCTGAACCCCATGTGAGCTATATCTCAAGGGCCTGTAGCTCACTTGTCCGCCAACCATATTACATCCCAAATCGCTTCCTTTTGAAAATCAGCGGATTGGAAACCGTACTTGCGACCAAGAAAGGCCGTCGGCATGGCTGCACTTTTAACACAAACGAATATACGTTGATTTTTCTTTTTTCGTAGTGCATAAGGTGTGCACAAAAGCGAGACTGTTGGGAGAGCGTTCGGTTCGCATCCGAGAGGTCGAGGGTTCGATCCCCTTCGAGTCCACCATAAAAAATACCGCAGGTACGTTTGTATCTGCGGTATTTTTGTTGTGCGGTACACACTTGTGGATTTAAAACGGCTTTTTTGGTGCTTTACTTTAAGAGAGAATCATTATCGTGAAAATTATTGTGAGATCATAGGACTAAATCAGAAAGGCCTTGAAAACCAAGGCATTCTGGCTTAGTTCCTTCTTTTTTTGACCGAAAACAAAAGACTTTCGCAAGAATCAAACAAGTCGGAGGATACTGCTGCACACCCCTGGCAGAAGGAGGATAGCAACTGCCATACCGCGTCCATCTTTTCTTTCAGCTCGTCAATATCGTCCGGCTCGATTTTAAATGCGGTGCACCTGCTCATCGCCATAAAAGGCTGGATGCCGCCTTCTACATCGCAGCTCGTTCCGGAAAACACATTGAGTTTGCCCCGGTTATAGTCGATATTGAGCAACTGCTCCAACGCATTACCAGACGCCTTGCATAGAATCTCCGCCTTCACTCTGGCATTCTCCGTCACGCTGGTCAGCAGCTCTGCGCTGATATTTGCCGGTTTTTTCACGGTAACTGCAAAAGACTGCCCTCCCCCTGTATTGATCAGGTGGTACGGCAGTCTTTATTTTGATTTTGTTCTCTTTCCGATGATCTTTACTCCACCTTGCAGACCGGTTCCCGGATAACGGTCTTGCATTTTTCCGGGGCAGTGCGGCGGGGATCGCTGAGGTAAATTTCGTGGTGCAGGCGAGCGGAGGTGCAGTCAATTTTATAGTGCCGCTCCGCCGCAAACTGCTCCATTGCGTTGAGCGTTGCGGGCTCGGTATCATAGTTGCCAAGGTGCATGCACTGCACGCACAGGCCCTCATCATAAGTAAAGTACTCCACTTTGCTGAGATCCAGCTTTTTCTTGGCGGCAGCTTCGGCCACGGCCCAATCGAACTCCTGTTTGGTTACAAACTCCGGCAGGCGAATCATGGCGATCCAAGAGAATGTTTCCTTATGGGCGTAATCGACCCGGCTTTGCCCCTCCTGCCACCAAAGGCCCTCCAGCGGCGGCACCACATATTCAAAATAGCCGGGGATCTGGTGGGTACCTTTGTAGCTCATTTTTATGGTAAAGGCAACCGCATACAGCATACCAATGGCCGCCTGATATTCTCCATCCTGCGCGTTGGGGTCACCATGGCCGCGCACCGCCACATAGTTCATGGGCGGCACTTCCAGCAGCTGCGGCTTTTGGGGCGGGAGATAAAATTCCTTATACTCCTTTTTATAGTCAAACGGCATCGGTCAGGTCGCTCCTTTCTTCTTTTTGGGCTTTGGCATGGGCAGTTCGCGGCAGGTGGCCTGCACAAATGCAATCATGTGTTCCCGGTCATCCACATTCTCGTACAGAAAATAATCTTTTGCACCATCATACGGCGGGGCTTTGGGCAGCTGCGGAGCAAGGGCTGCCCCCTCTTTGGTAATTTTGATGAACAGCTGGTCATCACACACCAGGGCAAACATTTTGCCGTCCAGATACACGCCATAATCGCCAAACATTTTGTGGTAGGTTACCTGCCCGGCCGGGGCAAGCTGGTCCGCAATATACTGAACAAATTCGGGATTGGAGGCCATAAAGGGTTCCTCATCTTTTCATCATCATTTTACAATATTATATCATATTCCCTTACTTTTTACAACCTTTTTTCTTATATAACAACCAGTTATTGTATACCGCCGATGCTATAGCCACATTTTTTAGCCGCATTTTTACAACTCAGCGCTTTACAGTGGTGCTTGGTTCGGTGTATCATAAAAGAATATTAAAAAGGAGATGAGCGCATGAAATGCCCGAATTGGGGTAAAATTTTGGCTGCGGCGGCGCTGTGTGCTGCGCTGTGTGCCTGCAGCAAGCCGCAGGATGTTCTGCCCGATCATATCGCCACGCCGGAAACATCCGCCACGGTTGCCCCAACCGCCGCCGTCGTTCAGGCCACCACCACCCCCGCCCCAACAGATACCACCGTGCCCACTATTCTGCCGCAGACAGCAGATGCCGGGCGCAGTTATGTGGACGACACCCTGTTCATTGGGGATTCCAACACCGTGCGCTACACCATGTACGCCGATGACACCGGAACGGCGTTTTCCACGCTGAAAAACAACATTGGCGTGGTCAGCATGGGGGCCGGTTCCATCACCACCCTGAAATGCGAAAAGTTCAAGGGGGACAGCACCCTGTACACCATTCCGGATGCCGTTGCCAAGTTGCAGCCCAAACGCATTATCATTGGTTTCGGCTCCAACAACCTTGGAGGCAGCTCCACGGATGCCACCAAATTCATCGCGCAGTACCGGGAGGGGCTGGCCGCCATCACCAAAGCGTGGCCCTATGCGGATATTATCGTCAGCGCCATTCCCCCGCTGGACCAGCAGCGGGACAACACCAACCTGACCATGACCCAGGTAGATGCGTACAACGCCGCCCTTGTGACGATGTGCGAGGAGAACGGCTACAAATTTTTAAACACCGCCGAAGTGCTGCGGGATGACGCCACCGGCTGGGCTAAAAAGGACTATACCCTTTCGGACGGGGTGCATCTTTCCAAAGAGGCTGTCACTGCCTATTTTACTTATGTGCGCACCCACGCTTACGTCACGCAGGACCGCCGCCCCGAAAGCACAGTCGTCATCCCGGAGCCGGACGGCGTACCGCTGGGGTTAATCTCCTCGGATCCGATCGCCGTGCGCGGCGCTAAAGTGCCGGTGGAATTTGTGGCCACATCCGGCGGCAGCATCAGCGGTTCCACCAGCCAGAAAGTGAAAAAGGGCGGCACCTGCTCCACCGTGAAAGCCGTACCCGATGCAGGCTGGAAGTTTGCCGGGTGGACGGCGTCGCTGGGGGCGGCCTCCAGCAGTTCTTCCCTGAGCTTTACCGTGCCCAGCAATGCGGACGCCAACGGCGTGATTGTGACAGCACACTTTGAGCCGGACGAACACGAACATGAATTTGTGGAAGTAAAGGATACCCGCATTGAGCCCACCTGTTTGGAATACGGCACCGTAAAAGTCAAGTGCACCATCTGCGGCAAGGTAAAAGAAAAAGAACTGCCCGCCCTGGGGCACGACTATGACAAGGGCGTTATCACCTTGCAGCCCCAACCCGGTGTGGCCGGGGTGATGACCTACACCTGCCAGCGCTGCGGCTACATCAAAACAGCGCCCATTGAACCGCTGCCCACCGCAACGCCGACAGCTTCGCCCACGTCACCCCCTTCACCGACACCGGCAGTTACCCAGACGCCGGAACCTGTTGTCACACCAGAGCCGATAACTACCCCGGAGCCTACGCAGGAACCTGTCATTACGCCGGAGCCCGAACCGACGGGTGCACCGGAGCCGGTAATTACCGCGGAACCGGCCCCTGACCCGGAGCCGCCACAGGAAACCGAGCCTGCCAGCGAAGCCCCCACCGAGGTTCCTGCACAGGAACCGGAAGCTCCGCAGGAATAACCCTGAGGCAACACCGCACAATTCCCGCCTTGCGGCTTAAGCACCGCTCCGGCAGCTGCG
>ERZ773235.3410-NODE-3410-length-11265-cov-10.282694_pt1 | contig 11265 bp, 7 predicted proteins | sample MGYA00580522_ERZ773235 | MGnify/ENA primary metagenome ERZ773235 (study PRJEB29015, sample SAMEA2737797) | human gut metagenome | biome: human gut; feature: human-associated habitat; material: faeces | place: China | collected 2012 ...
TGCGTTTTGGGTGAGAGTTTTTTCGATTTTTTGTACCTATATAAGTGAAAGGGTTGTTAGACCACAGTTTCAGACAAACCACAGAGGAGGCTCAAGCGAAATGTACGATACCGCAAGGCGGGTCACGCTCGTCAAGCAGCGGGTGCGGGAAAACACCCGCCGAAAACGGCAGCGCGGCATCTATGGACTGAGCGCCGCGTGTATGCTGCTGTTCGCAGCGCTGATGCAGGCGGCGGGCACGGTCGTCGGGCCGGGGCAACCGGAGGCATGGGGCGCGTTCGGCGCGATGCTGCTGCGGCAGGACGCGGGCGGCTATGTGCTGGTGGGCGTCGTTGCCTTTGCCGCGGCGGCGGCGATCACCGCGCTGTGCATCCGGCTCAGAATCAGGGAAAACCAGAAAAAAGGCGGGGGCAGATAAGCCCGGCCGACACGAACAGGAGGAGAAAAGCCAATGAAAAAACGAATACTCAGCATCCTGCTCCTATGCTGCATGGTGCTGACCATGCTGCCTGCGGCTGCCTTTGCAGCAGACGAAGGAGCTTACGCGCTTCCGCCGGACACAGGCGGCCTGTGCGAACACCACCCGGAGCACGACGAGGCCTGCGGCTATACGCCGCAGACAGAGGATGCTGCGGGGGCGCCCTGCGGCCATGTGTGCGAGATATGCAGATCTGAGGACGGCGGCACAGACCCAGCCGGCCCGGCAGGAGCATCCGGCGATACGATGCCAACGACTCTGTTCAGTACAGCCCGTCCCGCTGCCACCCAATACACCTATACGCTGCATTACGATGCCAACGGCGGAAGCGGCGCGCCGCCAAGTCAGAGCGTGACCAGCTCGGAATTTCATGTACGGGTTCCCATATCAGAAATAATTCCAACCCGTGACGGATATACCTTCAAGGGTTGGGCGAATTCTCGGACTGGTAAGCCGATATATGGCGGAAACGGCGGTTATACCGAGTGTCTGGTAGTACATGGGTATGATATGAGTACAACCATCTATGCCATATGGGAAGCGCACGATCATAGCTGGGGCGAATGGACCTCCAATGGCAACGGAACCCATAAGCGCACCTGCAACACGGACAGCAGCCATATCGAAACGGGCAGCTGCTCCGGCGGCAAAGCTACCAGCACGGAGAAGGCCATCTGCGAAACCTGTCATACGGCTTACGGAGAGCTTTTGCAGATCGCCAAAACGGTGATCACCACCCCGCCCACGCTGCCCCTTCCTGGGTATGTAGGAGATGAGTACACCGACAGGGCTCTCAGGGGCGGCGAAGCGAAGGCCGAGAGTACGGGTGACGTTGTTCCCGGCACGTTCAGTTTCAAGTACTATGAAGGCGGCAGAGTACACCCGGGCGAAAACCGCATGGTGATCCTCTTTACCCCCGACGATACGGAGGCATACACCACGGCGGAATGTATCATTACCATGATGGGGACAAAGCGCACGGTCACAAGAGTCCCAGACGACGTGATCATCACTGACAAGCCCCTTGGCACGGCGTTTGAGGATCTGGGGCTTCCTTCCGGCGTCAAGGTCGAGACCAACACCGGCGCGAGCTACAATCCCGTCCCCGTGACATGGGACGGCTCCGCCTATGACCCGAACAAATATGGCGAGCAGATCATTACCGGCAAACTGCATGTTGAAAAGAGCAGCTTCACGGATGATATGGAGCCGACAAGCACAGTCAAGGCAACCGCCAAAATAACACTCATTGACGACCGTGTCTTTACGCCCACGCTGGTGCCGCCCGCCTATTCCAAGCAGCTCTACGGCGGTGATCTGTGCTCCTTTGTCTTTTCCGACAAGTACCTCTCCGGCGGAACGGCCACGGCCAACGGCGAAACGGTTTTCGGCAAGTTCACGCTGGACAAGGATCAGAAAATATACGGACATTCATTGACGGCGAGCACACTTTTGCAGGCAGGGCCGCTGCAGCTGAAGGTCATCTTCACGCCCGACAACCCGAAGCGGTACACCAGTAAGAAATGCACCGTTGATGTGAACGTCGTTCCCCGCACATTCGTCAGCTCCGATATCGTACACATTCCCAACAAAAAAATCGGAACGACCTTTGAGGAGCTGAATCTGTCGATGTCGTTCAGCTTCTCCGCGGTCAGCAACGAAACGCCCCCCGGAGATCTCGAGGGTTATTCCATGTATGTCGTCACCTCGTGGGACGCTTCGACCTACGACCCCAATTCGTTTGAGGAGCAGACCATCTACGGCGAAGTCAACCGCGCCGAATTGGAGAAGTATTTCACCATACCCGATGGCGCCGACCTCCGAGCCGTGAAAAAGGTTCAGCTGCAGCCTGACCCGACCGAGACGGAGATCACGCAGCTGCCCGTATTCCGGTGGAAGAACGGTGATTTTACGCTGCCCGACAACACCATATTCACCTGGCGAAAGCTTCAGGTGAAACCCTACCACGCTGAAGTCGGCACGCTCGTCGGCGGCGTGGCAAAGGTCAAGGGTACGGATACCGTCGCCCCCGGCACGTTCTCCTTCAAGAAAGCCCCGCCGTTCTACCTCCAGACTCCGGGCGAACATGATGTGACGGTGGTATTCACGCCGGACGACCCGCGCCTCCACAAGCCGACGGAGACCACCATTAAGATAAACGCCATCAAAAATACCATCAAGGATACCGATGAGCCGAACTCCATTACCAACAAGCACCTCGGCACACCCTTTGAGCAGCTCGGCTTGCCGGGAAATGTGTGCATCAACGCCGTTGACGGCGCCTGGTGCTGGGTCGACGTGGCATGGGATGAATCGTCCTATGACGCGCAGTCTCCGGATTGGCAGACCATCACCGGCACACTGGTGCTTGACGAAGATGCCGATAGCATCTTTCAGCAGCCGGAGCCTGCGGTAACGGCCAATATTCGGGTAAAGCTCATCGCTCCGCCGACCATCACCACCCAGACCCTGCCCGGCGGCACGATCGGCGCGGCGTACAGCCAGACCCTGACTGCCGACGGCACCAATCCCATCACATGGCACGTTACAGCCGGCGAGCTGCCCAAGGGCCTGAATCTGAACGAAGCCACCGGTGAGATCAGCGGCACGCCCACGGCGGCGGGTGCTGCAACCTTCACAGTCGAGGCGAAGAATAGCGTGGGCAGCAGCTCGAAGGTGCTGTCTATTACGATAGCCAAGGCCCAACAGTACGGCAAGGTCAGCATGGGCTTCTACATGTACGGCGAGACGCCCAGCACGCCAAGCCTGACAGACTGGACGGGTGACCCGAATGCTCAAGTGACCTACTACTATAACACCACCAATTCCAACAGCGGCGGCACAAAGTGGGAGAACATTCAGCCAGACACGCTGAACGCCGGAACCCGCTACTATATGTACGCAGAGCTTGGCGAGACGGAGAACTACGACTCGTTCACCACGGATTGTAAGATGTTTTGGGTAATGAAGGCGATACCGACCTGCACAAAACCCACCGGCCTGACAGCCAAATACGGCCAGAAACTCAGCCAGATCGCTTTGCCCAATCCGGAAGGAAATACACCCGGTACATGGCGCTGGCAAGAACCGGAGACGGTGCTGGATCAACTGGGCACCCGACGCTTCTATGCTGATTTCAAGCCCGACAATGAGAACTATAGCGAAGTGGTCAACGTCACCATTGATGTGACGGTCGAACCGGCGGATGGCGGCAACCTCAAAACGGTCGAGTTGACGCAGAGGTACACGGACACCTCTGAGCACACCTACACGCCGGACTGGTCCGGACTTCCCGCCGGGCAAACTTGGAGCTATGATATCGAATACAGCGTCAGCACCGGCTCGAATGTTACACTTACCAAGCATGATTTCGCAGCGGACGGCAGTTCGCTGACCTATGCCATCTCCGGCGGCAAGGCGGGCGACAAGATCACCCTCACCCTCAAGGCGTCCTGCAACAATTATAAGGATTTCACCATCACGCTGAACATCACCCTGACAGAAAAGGACGATCAGAAGGCGTTGACCATCACCGGCAACACTTCCGTAATCTATGGTGAAAAGCTGACGCTGACCACCACTGGCGGCTCCGGCACGGGCGCTGTAACCTACCGCATCGACAATGCTATCAGCACCGGCGAGGCGACCATCGATCCCAACACCGGCGTTCTGACTCCCGTCAAGGTCGGCTCTGTGAGCGTTGTTGCGACCAAGGCGGGCGACAAGGACTATAACGACGTCACCAGTGCTCCCTTCGTGCTTATGATCAAAACGGCCATCCCCACCGGCAAGCCCAAGTACACCAAGATCACCACCAGTGGAAAGACGCTGAAGGACGCGGCGCTGACCATCGAGGGCAGCACGCTGAGTCCCAATGACGGCAAGCTGGAATGGGTGGATGACGAGGGCAACATTCTGCCTGATGATACCAAGGTCAAAGCGAACAAAACCTATAAGTGGCGCTTCACGCCTGATGATGACAACTACACGACCCTGACCGGCGAGGTCGAGCTGTATCACAAGTCCGGCGGCAGCAGCAGCGGCAGCGGCTACAGCTACTACACCATCAAGGCAACTGCCGGGGCTGGCGGCTCCATTTCTCCCTCCGGCGATGTCAGCGTCCGTGAGGGCAAAGATCAAACCTTCACCATCACTCCGGATAAGGGCTATGCCGTCTCCCGTGTCAAAATCGATGGCAAGAGCATCGGCGCGGTGAAGTCCTATACCTTTGAGAATGTCAGCAGAGCCCATACCATCGAGGTCATCTTCGTCAAGGGTACTGCCAGCGCCAACACCGGAGACAGCAGCAATCTTCCGCTGTGGAGCATAACGCTGATCACCTCTCTTGCCGGATGTCTTGCGCTGGCAGCATGGCAGCGCAGGCGGCGACGTGAGGAAGACTCACCGCAAATCACCGAAAAGTAAACAGCCTTACCTTTAGGGGCGCGGGCAAACAGCCCCGCGCCCCAGTCGCTGTCTTCCCGGGAAAAGACGGCTGTTCTTCAAAAGAACAGCCGCCCTGCTTTTTCGGTTGATGTGTACGCGATTAGAATCATTCCTCAAACAGGTACAGGAGGTATCCGTAGCCCTCGGCCTCCATTTTCGCGTAAGGCACGAAGCGGAGGGCGGCACTGTTGATGCAGTAGCGCACACCGTTGGGCGACTCCGGGTCGCCGGTGAACACATGGCCCAGATGGGAGTCACCGGCGCGGCTGCGCACCTCCGTGCGGCGCATGCCGTGGCTCAAGTCCTCCCGTTCCACCACGGCGGGGCCCTCGATGGGCTTTGTAAAGGCAGGCCAGCCGCAGCCGCTTTCAAACTTATCCGTAGAGGAGAACAGCGGCTCGCCGGTCACGACATCCACATAGATGCCCTTTTCAAACTTGTCCCAGAACTCGCCCGTGAAGGCGCGCTCCGTGCCGCTCTCCTGCGTGACGCGGTACTGCTCCGCCGTCAGCGTGTCCCGGATGGTCTCCGCCGCGGGCTTCCGGTAGTTGCCCGGATCGATGCGAAGCCTGGAGAACAGCTCCATCTCCGCTCGGGGGATGTGGCAGTAGCCGTTCGGATTCTTTTCCAGGTAGTTTTGGTGATATTCCTCGGCGGGATAGTAATTCCTCAGCGGGCCGATCTCCACGAAGAATTTCTCACTGCGGCCCCGCTCGATGTCCGCGATACGCTCCAGCGTTTCCCTGGCCTTGTCGTTGGTGTAGTACACGCCGGTCTGATACTGGCTGCCCCGGTCGTTGCCCTGTCGGTTCTGCACCGTGGGGTCGATCACATAGAAGTAAGCCAGCAGCAGGGCATCCAGGCTCACCTGCTCAGGGTCATATTCCACCCGAACGGTCTCCCGGAAGCCAGTGTCTCCCTTGCAGACGGTCTGGTAGGTGACGTCCGCCTCGCAGGTGCCGTTGGCGTAGCCGCTCTGGGCGTCGATGACGCCGGGGATGGATTGCATGAGCTGCTCCATGCCCCAGAAGCAGCCGCCTGCCAGATAGATGACATTTTCCGTGGTGTCCATATACACACCCTCCTCGCCGGACATATCCGAGGGCTGTCCGGCCGTGTCCGTTCCCTGCGTGTCCTTTTCCCGCGGTATATGCTGCCGTCCTGCGGCACAGCCGCTGAGCAGCAGCACCGAGGCGAAAAGAAGAGCCAATACACTTCGATACATGGCGTTTCCTCCTTTCAGGGGGAGCAAGGGTCACTCCGCGCCGTCGCCGTCCTGTCTCTTGCCGCGGCCAGGCCGCAGGACGGTATACAGCAGCGACCCAAGGACGCAGCCGAAGCCGGTGGAGAGCCACGGGCTGGACGTAACGGCACAGGTGCCGGCGGCGCAGCCCACATAGCGGTAGTACAGCCACCCTCCGGCACTGCCCACCAGGGGCAGGGCAATGACGCGCAGAATGCTCGTCAGCTTACAGTTCTTTTTCTTCATAATAGCCTCCCTTTGAAGATATCGGATCAGCCCATATCGGCAGCCAGTGTCTTGTCGATCTGAGCTTGCAGTGCATCGGCCTGCGCCTTGCTGGTGATAGCTCCCACAATGGGATCACCCACGATGCGGCCGCTGCGGTTGACCACGTAGGTGGTGGGATAGGCGTAGATGCTCTCTACGAACTTGCCCGCCTCGCTGCCGGAATCGAAGTACACGTTCTGATAGGTGGCACCGCTCTGGGTCAGTACATCCTTGGCGTCAGAGATAGCCGCCTCGTTGCCGTCCAGCGTAAAGGCGTTGATACCGATCAGCGCACCGCCCTTGCCGGAAAGCTCCTTGTTCAGCGCATCCAGATCGCCCAACTCGCCCACACAGGGACCGCAGGTGGTGAACCAGAAATTCACCACGGTGACGGCCTTGCCGGAGAACAGATCGCTGCTCTTTACCGTATTCCCGTCCAGATCCTTGCCCTCAAAGGCAGGGAACTTCGGCAGGCTGCTGTCATCCGTCTTGTTGCCCGTGCTGCCGCTATCGGTCTTGTTGCCCGTACTGCCATTGTCGGGGGTGTTGCCAGAGCAAAAGCCATCCACGCCAGAATTGAAAAACAACCTCAAATGAGCAGCTTGTTTTTTCGGTATGGCATGCCAACGAAAATGGTGTCATTTGGTGTCAGGGAAACGGTTGGTGTCAATCGTTGGTGTCAAGAGCATGAAAGAGTATCAGAAAACCACACTTTCGCAACATCAAATATCCGAAAGCCCGAACAATGCAGGACGCTGACACATTGGTGTCGGTTGGTGTCACAGCAAAATGAGCAAAGAGATTTAAGGGTGCGGTTAAAACAAAAAGAACCGCAAACCCTTTGAAATCAATGGGTTTGCGGTTCCTGTTTGGTTGCGGAGGCAGGACTTGAACCTGCGACCTCCGGGTTATGAGCCCGACGAGCTACCAACTGCTCTACTCCGCGATATTGACCTGTACCGGAATTGGTGCCGGTGACCGGACTCGAACCGGTACGGTATTGCTACCGGGAGATTTTAAGTCTCCTGTGTCTACCATTCCACCACACCGGCGGATACTGGCAAGGATTAGAATACCATATCTCTGTCATTACGTCAACCCCTTTTTTGAAAAAATATCAGGTAAATTGATGCGCCTGCCTGTGCCCGTCCCCAGAAGCGTGAAGCGGAGCCGACCGGATCTGTCCGGTCGGCTCCGCTTTTGCGGTGCGGCGATAATCAATGACGCATCAATGCCGGCTGATGCGATCCCATTCCTCGCCATCCTCATGCAGCAGGGAGAGATCCTTGATGTACGCCGTATCCAGCGGGTTGCTCAGCGGCGCGGCCGCTTTGTATTTTTCCAGCCACGCCTTCGACTTTTCCGGCGGGCGGACGGTACCGGCACCTGCGATGCAGCCGCCGGGGCAGGCCATGCCCTCCAACAGATAGCCATCATATTTGCCTGTACGGGCAATGCGCAGCATCTGACGGCACTCCCGCAGTCCCTCGGCATATACGGTTTTGACCTCGCGTCCGGGCGCCTCGCGGGCGATCACGTCCTCCACGGCCTTGGCCACGCCGCCGCTGGCGGCAAACCCCACGCCGGGGGCGCTGGCCTCCAGATGGGATTCCTCGTCCGGGATCTGGGCAAAATCGATATGCTTGGCTTCGAACATACCACGCAGCTCTTCAAAGGTCAGCACGAAGTCCACCTCGCTGCGCACGCTGCGGCGGCTGGCCTCCAGCTTCTTGGCGGCGCAGGGGCCGATGAAAGCGACACGGCAATTGGGATCACGGCGTTTCATCAGCCGCGCCGTCAGCACCATGGGCGTCATGGTCATGGAGATATAAGGCGCCATGCCGGGGAATTCCTTCTTGGCCATCATGGCCCATGCCGGGCAGCAGGAGGTCGCCATGAAGGGTTGTTTTTCCGGCACACAGTGCAAAAACTCCTCTGCCTCTTCAATGGCGCACAGATCGGCGCCGATGGCCACCTCTTCCAGCGCGGCAAAACCCAGCATTTTCATCGCGGCCTTGATCTGCCCCGGCGTTACCTTATCGCCGAACTGACCCCAGAAGGCCGGCGCGATGATGGCCACCACCTTTTCACCCTTATTGATGGCGTGGATCAGCTGAAACAGCTGCCCCTTGTCCACAATGGCGCCAAAGGGGCAGTTTACCAGACACATACCACAGGACACGCACTTGTCCTGATCGATCTGAGCGCGCCCGCGCTCGTCGCTGGTGATGGCGTTCATGCCGCAGGCCTCGGTGCAGGGACGCTCAAATTTAATGATCGCCTGATAGGAGCAGCTCTGCTTGCAGCGCCCGCACTTGATGCATTTTTCCTGGTCGATCTGGGCCTTTCCGCGGTTGAAAGAGATCGCCCCCTTGGGGCATGCGTGGTAGCAGTGGTGCGCCAGACAACCCTGACACATGTTGGTCACCTCGTAATGGGTGGGCGGGCACGCGTTACAGGCGTATTTTATAAGGTTGATCAGCGGGGGATCATAGTATTTTTCCGCGACGGCGCTTTCCTCCACGCCATCGCTCAGCAGACTGTGCTGAGCGATGGGACGAAGCGGCAGTCCCATGGCCAGCCGGATCCGCTCGCCCACGATGGCGCGCTCCAGAAAGATGGATTCCCGCTCTGTAGCCTGCTCGCCGGGCAATATTTCATACGGCAGCTTTTCCATCCGGGAGTAGTCCTCGTCATAGGCCATCTTCGCCACCTCGGCAAAAACACGCTTGCGGGTATCCGCAATGCTGCATGTAATATTTCTCATGGTATAATCCTTTCTTAAAATGTTCCTATCCAAATATTGTATTATAGCGGGACGGGCGGCGGTTTGTCAACCCCTCGGACAACGGCGGCTTGCCCTTGCGCTGCGAGGACTTTCTTTTGGAAATTTTTCAATTTGATGCTTGACAAATAATACCGGCTATGCTATAACATGACCAACATACTTGGTTGGTATATTAAATGAACTGTGAGGGATGAACATGCGTACCGGCATCCTGTTGTTTTCCATGGGGCATCGATGTTGTCCTGTTTGATTTTCACAGAACAGGAAACCGAATCCGATCATACGAAAGCCATATACATTTAATTACATAAGTAAAGGAGAAATTGTCATGTCTCATATCTATACTTCCGCCGACCAGCTGATCGGCAAGACCCCGCTGCTGGAGCTGACCCATATTGAAAAGAATCACGACCTGAAGGCTACCGTGCTGGCAAAGCTGGAATACTTCAATCCTGCAGGCAGCGTCAAGGATCGTATTGCCAAGGCGATGATCGACGACGCCGAGGCCAAGGGACTGCTGAAAGAGGGCAGCGTGATCATTGAGCCGACCTCCGGCAACACCGGCATCGGTCTTGCCTCCGTGGCGGCGGCACGCGGCTACCGCATTATCATCGTCATGCCGGAGACCATGAGCGTGGAGCGCCGCCAGCTGATGAAGGCCTACGGTGCCGAGCTGGTGCTTACCGATGGCGCCAAGGGCATGAAGGGTGCTATTGCCAAGGCGGAGGAGCTGGCCAAGGAGATCCCCAACAGCTTTGTGCCCGGACAGTTTGTCAATGCCGCCAACCCCAAGGCGCATTTTGCCAGCACCGGCCCCGAGATCTACGATGATACCGACGGCAAGGTGGATATCTTTGTGGCCGGCGTCGGTACCGGCGGCACCATTACCGGTGTTGGCCAGTACCTGAAGTCCCGGAATCCCGCCGTCAAGGTGGTGGCTGTGGAACCAAAATCCTCTGCCGTACTGTCCACCGGTGTGGCGGGTCCCCACAAGATTCAGGGTATCGGCGCAGGCTTTGTTCCCGATGTGCTGGATACCGGGGTTTATGATGAGATCATCCCTGTGGAGAATGACGACGCCTTTGCCGCCGGCAAGGAGATCGGCAAGAATGAGGGCGTGCTGGTAGGCATTTCCTCCGGTGCCGCCGTGTGGGCCGCCATCCAGCTGGCCAAGCGCCCTGAAAACGCCGGCAAGACCATCGTGGTGCTTTTACCCGATACCGGCGACCGTTACCTCTCTACACCGCTGTTTGCAGACTAAGCTTTCTGTGTTGACAAAACATTTCCTTTCCATTTCACTCTCCTATAGCAAAAGCGCCGCAGATATAATCTGCGGCGCTTTTGCCATGCTTATATGACGTAATTGTCGGCGGTCGGCGTATCCAGCAGGTCTGCCAGCGTGATGCCGGAAAAATAGTCCTTTGTCAGCTTGTAATAACCCTCCCACACCGACAGGGTACGGCATTCCGCTGCCCGGGCGCACGGTTCGGCACCGGCCTGCAGACAACTTACCGGCGCCAGATCGCCTTCGGAGAGCACCAGAATCTCCCACAGGGTATACTCCTCCGGCTCGCGGGTCAGCCGATAGCCGCCGCCGATGCCGTGAACGCTTTCGATCAGACCGGCTGTTCTCAGCGCCGGCGTCAGTCGCTCAATGTATTTCAATGAAATGTCCTGCCGCGCCGCCACATCTTTCATGGGAATATATTTCCCGCTGCGGTGCTGGGCCAGATCCAACAGGATCCGGATGGAATAGCGTCCCTTTGTCGAGATCATGCAGTTCCCCCCTTTACCTCGTTTTTGTTAGTATACCACCAAACCACCGGGTAAATCAATAGCCTTTCCTGAAAGCAAAAAAGCCGTGTTTTCAGAATAATGAAAGCACAGCTTTTGGCCGGAGTGTTGAGTTTTCGGCATTAGAAATAAAAAAATATCCCCACGCCAAAGCGTAAGGATATTTTTGGTCCGAGTGTTGAGATTCGAACTCAAGGCCTCTTGAACCCCATTCAAGCGCGATACCAAACTTCGCCACACCCGGTTATT
>ERZ773235.3418-NODE-3418-length-11237-cov-10.399928_pt1 | contig 11237 bp, 11 predicted proteins | sample MGYA00580522_ERZ773235 | MGnify/ENA primary metagenome ERZ773235 (study PRJEB29015, sample SAMEA2737797) | human gut metagenome | biome: human gut; feature: human-associated habitat; material: faeces | place: China | collected 2012 ...
CCGCTTCCCACCGTCCTGTCGAAATATCACAGAGCATTGAAAAAGATGCGCAGCTGTCTGGAAGGAGATGACGCCCGATGACCAATAAAAAAATGGAGCAGAGGCTGGCTGCGGCGCTTGAAAAGACTGCGCCGGACGATGTGAGCGGCGTTCTCTCCCGCTGTGAAGCGCGGAAAGGAACGGTAATTCCCATGACAACAAAGAAAACGGTAAATCGAAAATGGACAACGCTGGTAGCTGCCTGCCTTGCGGTGATGCTGCTGTGCGGTGGAGGCGTGTTCTATCAGCAGGCGCATGCGGTGGCGTCCGTGGTGTCGCTGGATGTGAACCCCAGCATTGAACTGAAGGTCAGCAGGAATGAAAAGGTACTGGCCTGCGTGCCGCTCAACGAGGATGCAAAAGCCATCCTGGCGGATATGAGTAATGGGGCTGACCTCAAGGGCGCGAAGCTGGATGTGGCGGTGAATGCCATCGTGGGCAGCCTCGTGCGAAACGGCTATCTCGACAGTATTTCCTCCGCCATCATGATCTCGGTGGAGGACAAGGATGCAGCCCGTGCGGAAAAGCTCCAGCGTGAGCTGACCAGCGCCGTGGACGGTGTGCTGCAGACCAGCGAAGCGAAGGCCGCCGTCCTGACGCAGACGCTGACGCAGGACGCGGCGCGGGAGCAGCAGGCCCGGGAGAACAATATTTCCACCGGCAAGGCGGCACTGGTGAACCGCGTCCTCGCCATCAACCCGTCGCTGAAGTTTGACGCGCTGGCGAAGCTCTCGGTGGAGGAGCTGAAGGATCTTGCGGAAGCAGGCGCACCCGCCATGCCCATCGGCAAGGATGCCGCCGCCTACGCCGCGGAGCAGTATGCCGGAACAACGGCGCTGGACTCCGTCACGGCGGAGGTCGATTCCGAGCTGGACGAATCCCCCGCCCACTACGAGGTGGAGTTGCACACGGCATGGGGTGAGTTTGAGTACCTGGTGGACGCCTACACGGGGAAAGTGCTCAGCGGACAGAAGGACTTGCTGGCCACAGCTCCCGCAGGGGATGAGACGGCAAAGCCCACTGCGCCGTCCGGCGGCGCGGATATCGGTCACGCCAAGGCGAAGTCCATCGCCCTGAACCACGCGGGCGTGAGTGAAAATGAAACGTATGACATGGAGATCGAGCTGGACGATGAGGACGGCACGCTCGTCTACGAGGTCGAGTTCAAGTCCGGCAATATGGAATACAGCTACGAGATCAACGCCGCCACCGGCGCGATCCTCAAGCACGAGGCGGAGTTGGAGAACTGAAAGAAAAGGCGCGAGCCGCTGCAATACAGCGGCTCGCGTCTTTTTACGGTTTACGGGTTATACAGAATCATGTGCAGAATAGTGGTTTGGTCAGAGATGTTGCGGTAGGCGTGGGTGGTGTCGTCCTGAAAGCGGACGCTTTCGCCCGCCTGAACGACAATGTCCTTCTGATCAGCCGTGATTTCGATTGCACCGGCGAAAAGGGTGACAAACTCGGTGGTACCCCGCAGATGCGGCTCCGACTGCCAATGGCTGCCGGGAGCCAGCTCCATATAGTAGACGGAGAACTTCCGGTTTTCATCGTCCGGAAAAAGGCGGTAGTTCTTTACCTTGCCGCCGTCCTCCAAGATGGGCTGCATCTCCGCAGTTCGCACCACCTCATAGGGGGCCTTGGGGGAAACGGTCAGCGCGTTGAAGGGAACTTTCATGCCGTTGGAGAGCTTTCACAGGGTGGAAAGCGTCGGGTTATCTGGAGGATGGCCGTCTGGAGCTGAGCAACAACCGTGCCGAGCGCAGCATTAAACCATTTGTGATGGGCAGGAAGAACTGGCTGTTTGCCAATACGCCGGGCGGCGCACAGGCCAGCAGCATAATCTACAGTCTGATTGAAACGGCGAAGGAGAATGGCTTAGATCCGTACCGTTATCTGCTATGGCTCCTGCAAAACGCGCCGCAACTGAGCGAAACTGATGAAGCATGGGCTGAAAGCCTGCTTCCCGCAAATGCCCCGGAAGAATGCTATGTGCTGCAAAATAATTGACCGCCATCTCGGTGAGCAACAGTCTCCTTGAGATGGCGGCCTTTTATACGCGAGGAGGTTTGACGCTTACTAACCAACTGTGATAGTTGCAGGGGGTGCTTATGTTCTATTATACGGTGTCCGGCAGCAGGTTTGTCATGCTCTTCAGGCTGATTCCCAGCGTGGACATATTGTGCAGCAGTGCCGATGTTGTAGGCGGCAGGATACCCAAAACGCCCAGTACGATCAGCGAGAAGTTGAAGCCGACAATAAAGCGGTAGTTCCGGTGGATTCTGGACATCAGCGCCTCGCTGAGTTTGCGCAGCGTCACCAGTTCAAACAGATCCTCGGATGCGATGGTGATATCGGCAATCTCGCGGGCAATGGCGGCGCCGGTGGAAATGGCAATGCCGACATCCGCCTCTGAGAGGGCGGGGGAGTCGTTGACACCGTCGCCCACCATGATCACGGTGTGGCCCGCCGCCTTTTCCTGCTGAATAAACGCGGCCTTGTCCTCAGGCAGCACCTCGGCGTAAACGGCGTCAACGCCCACCTCGCGGGCCACGGATTCGGCCGTTTTGCGGTTATCGCCCGTCATCATGACAACGTTGCGGATACCGCATGCGTGCAGCGCGGCAACCGCCGCTCGCGCTTCACTGCGCAGAGGATCAAAAATACAGATCACGGCGGACAGCTCACCGGCGATGCAAAGATAAAGATGGGAGTACGCCTCGGGCAGACTGTGGAACTTCTCCTCTTCGCCGACCGGGACATGGCATCCCTCGTCCTCAAAGACGAAATGGGCGCTGCCGATGAGAACCTTGCGTCCCTCCACCATGCTGGAAATACCGTGGGCCACCACATACTGTACTTGAGAGTGGTATTCCTCATGAGAGAGACCGCGGATTTTGGCTTCTTCCACCACAGCGTTTGCCATGGAATGGGGATAGTGCTCCTCCAGACAGGCGGCCAGACGCAGCATATCCGCCTCGCTGTGGCTGCCAAAGGTGATTACCTGCGCCACCTTGGGCGTGGCATAAGTAAGGGTACCGGTTTTATCGAAGACGATAGTGTCCGCCTTTGATACCGCCTCCATAAAGCGGCCGCCCTTGACGGAGATGTGGCGCGCGGTGCTTTCACGCATGGCGGACAGTACCGCAATGGGGATGGCCAGCTTCAGCGCACAGGAGAAGTCCACCATCAGCACGGCCAGCGTTTTGGTGATGTTCCGTGTGAGCAGGTAAGTCAGTGCCGTACCGCCCAGTGTATAGGGCACAAGCCGGTCCGCAAGGCGGGCCGCCTTGTCCTCGGCGGTGGACTTCAGCTTTTCAGACTCCTCGATCATGTGAACGATCCGGTCATATCGACCGCCGCCAGAGGCCTTTTCAACACAGATAACGCACTCGCCCTCTTCGGCAACCGTGCCGGCATAGACGTAGCTGCCGACGTGCTTCAGCACGGGCATGGATTCACCGGTCATGGAGGACTGGTTGACCATGGCCTCGCCGGAGACCACCTTGCCGTCCAGCGGGATCAGGTTGCCGGTGCGAATAATGACACGGTCTCCCACCTTAATGGAAGAGATATCGGTCAGTACCTCGCTCTGTCCAACCTGAAGCCAGACCTTATCCACATTCAGCGACATGGCGCCGGCCAGATCGGCCACGGATTTTTTGTGTGTCCATTCCTCCAGAATTTCGCCCAGATGCAGCATAAACATCACAGACCCGGCGGTGGAGAAATCCTGACGCAGCATGGATACGGTAACGGCGGTGGCGTCCAGCACGGCAACGGAAAGCTTCCGATGCCACAGCGCACGCAGTCCCTCTTTTATGTAACGAACCGAGCGGAAAATGGCCAGAGCCGTTGTCACGGGCGCGGGCAGGAACAGCTTGGAAATAGCGCGTCGCATAACGGCGCAGGCCAGCTTATCTTCGAACTCCCGGTTTAGAGCGCGGGAGGTATGTTCGGGGACAAGCTCCATGGCCTCAGCCTTTGAGAAAGAAAAGGCGGCCAGCGCGGCGATCACGGATGCGCGTCGCCTGCTGTAAATCACAGCGTCCTGCGTGCGGTCATAAACCTTGACGTCTTCCACGCCGTCTATGCTGCGCAGGTAATATTCCAATACGTCTGCCTGATGCAGCGACATATAGCCGCATTGCAGATGTACCCGCATCCGCCCGGCAGTTTCATGGAGAATTGTGCATTTCATGGGTTATTCCGCCTGAGCTTCTTCCTCGGATGCATCCTCCACAACAGCGGCAGCAGCTTCTTCTGCGCGCTGCTGGTTGACGGCCTTGGCCTCGGCATAGATATCTTCCGCGTTCTCGCGGACGTTGGTGACCGTCTCCATCACGCAATCCTTGGCGCGCAGTACTGCGGCGGTGGTATGTGTATAGAGCTTTTTAGCGTCCTTGCTGGTGAGCAGCTTGATGCCCGCGGTGCCAAACAATAATCCGGCAGCGAAAAGACTGAGATGTTTCATAGTAAACGACCTCCTGATATTTATGGTTTCATGTAATTAGCATAGGCTAATTACATGAACGTATCATATCACTCTGTTTTTAAAAAATCAAGATTTTCCTATAGCAAAAATGACAAAATTTATGCGCTTCATCGCGGATGAAGAAAGAAATATGACCAATATGTGGGCAGCTGGTACAGCCATACGGATATACAGCAGAAGAACGTGATATGAGATATCGGCATTATCTTTTTGCTCTGGCGAGATTTGAAAAAGCATGGTATAATCTGAACAATCTGCAAACGTGAGGGGAGGCGGCGTTTGTGATGCATGTGCATGACACTGCGTTTGAGCAGCTCTATACGGAATATGTGCACAGGTTAATTCGCTATGCCCGGGCACAGGGACAAAGCGGAGATGTGGCCGAGGAACTGGTGCAGGATACCTTTCATGAGGCTTACGCCCAGCTTGCGCATTTGACCGAACACGAAAACCCCGGCGGCTGGTTGATGCAGACCCTGAAAAATAAGATCCGGAACTATGACCGCGCCCGGCAGCGGGAAAGACGGTTGATGGCGAGGTGGACGGAAGAAATGTATGCGGTGGCGGCACTGGGGGATCCAAGCGAACAATGGCTTGTCCGACAGCAGCTTTCCGATGTGTACCGGTATGCAGCCAAACATTTTGACGAACAGGACCTGCGGCTGTTCCGGCTATTGCTGATAGAGGGGCGCAGTCATAAAACGGCGGCCGCGCAGTTGGGGATCACGGTTTGGAACAGTCAAAAGCGGCTGGAGCGGATCCGAAAGCGGCTCAGGGAAGCGTTTCCTGATTTTTAATATTTTTTGTGTCAGATAGTTTTTGCTGGAAACATATAGTTTAAGTAAAGGGGGGCGGCATATGTCTGCATGGGAAAAAAGTGCATATGACGATTTGAGCCGCTTGCATACGGAAGAGCTGGAAGCGCTTTTGCGTGAGGACAAGGAAATGCCGGATGCTCATAATACGGAGCTGATCCTGCGTGTTCTGGAGGAGTTGGATCGGCGGGAGCGGGATCATGAAACGGAGCAGGATCGCGGAGAGGACACGGCGCGTCTGCTGCGTGATTTCCATGAGATCTATCATACGGCGGAGGGAAATGGCCGCTGCCTGTATTCCTCCGGCGGCAACAGTGCGGAAGGCGGCAGGGAAGAGCCGATGCGGCGAAAACCATTCTCCCTGCGCAGAATGGTGCTTGTGGCGGCGGTGGTATGCCTTTTTTCGCTGCTGGTTTGTACGGCGATCGGTTTTGAGCGTGTTTTTCAGATGGTGGGCAAGTGGACATCCGAGATTTTGACCTTTGAAAACCAATATAAAGGGGAAGAGCCGGACGGAGCGGAAAGTCCGCAGGCGCTGCCTCAGGACGGTGAGTATGCAACATTTGAAGAGGCGCTGGCTGCCTATGGGATCACAACACCGGTGGTTCCGGCATACATCCCGGAGGTGTTTACGGAGAGCGGCGGCAGCGTGTCAGCCACCGCGTTGGGGGAAAATGTGACGTTCTACACATTTTATGAAAATGGGGATGAGCGGCTGATGATCCAGATAACGGCATATGATACGCCGGGGGCCTCCTATTTTGAAAAGGATGATACCGAAGTGGTCGAATACCTGCGCGGCGGGATCACGCATTATATTTACAGCAATATCGATTTCAACTGCGCTGTGTGGTACAACGGAAATCTGGAGTGCCTGATCGGCACGACGCTGCCGCGCAGTGAGGTCTTTGCCATGGTAGATTCCATTTATGAGTAAGCAAAGGGAAGAGCACGCGGCGGCGTGCTCTTCCCTTTGCTGGGGGTTTATGCGGGAAATGGCGGTTTCCCCGATCCGCGCTTGACATTGTGCAAAATCATCCGTATAGTAAAAGACAATCAAATCTCCGTGCCATCATGAGTTACGGCTCAGTTTGAAGAGAGGAGCGATCTGCATGGTCAATCAGGAATATTACAATTTGGGTACGGCGCCTTCCGTTATTCGCCAGCTGTTTGCGTATGGTCTGGAGCAGGCAAAGATCGTCGGGCCCGAGAATGTGTTCGATTATTCGCTGGGCAATCCCAGTATTCCAGCACCGGCGAAAGTGAATGAATCGATCCATAAAATTGTGGATGAGACCGATTCCATCAAGCTGCACGGCTATTCCGCGGCTCCCGGCTTTGAGGAGGAGCGGGCAGCTGTGGCGAAGGATCTGACGGCCCGATTCCATCTGGACGTGAAAGCCGATGAACTTTTCTTTACCTGCGGCGCTGCTCCCGCGCTGATCTCTATTATTAAGGCGTTGATCGTGGATGCTGACAGCGAGATCATGACGATTGCGCCCTTTTTCCCGGAATACCGCCCCTTTGTAGAAGCCAATGGCGGCAAGCTGGTGGTGGTTCCCGCTGATACTGCAGCGTTCCAAATTCATTTGGACGAGGTAGAAAAGCGCATTACGGCGCATACGCAGGCTGTGATCGTCAACTCGCCCAATAATCCCTCCGGTGTGGTTTACACCGAGGAAACGCTGAAAGGACTGGCCGCCCTGCTGGAGCGCAAGAGCGCGGCATATGGTCATCCTATCTATATTATTGCCGATGAACCCTACCGCGAGCTGGTTTATGACGGGGTGGAGGTGCCGTTTATTCCTGGCCTCTATCGGAATACAGTCGTGTGCTATTCCTATTCGAAGTCACTGTCGCTGCCGGGCGAGCGTATCGGCTATGTGTATGTGCCAGGTTTTGCGGATGACAGTGCCGCGGTGTACGCAGCCGTTTCCGGTGCGGCCCGGATTATGGGACATGTATGCCCGCCAACGCTGATGCAAAAGGTCGTTACACTTTGCGCCGGCGAGCGCCCCGATCTGGCGGCTTATGACGAAAACCGCAATTTGCTGTATAACAGTCTGCGGGAAATGGGATATGTGTGCGCAAAGCCTGACGGGGCGTTTTACCTGTTTGTCAAGGCGCCTAACGGCGATGCCAACGCATTTTCTGAAAAAGCGAAGCGGGAACACAATCTGCTGGTGGTGCCGGCGGATGGCTTTGGCTGCCCCGGTTTTTTCCGTCTGAGCTACTGTGTGTCCAATGCTATGATCCACCGCAGTCTGCCGGCTTTCCGGGCGATGATCGAATCTTACCAATAAGCAGAACTTATGAAAAATTGCCGTCTCTACAAGGACTCGGCAATTTTTTTTATGATATTTAGGAAAAATTTCTCTTGCAAAGTACAGAATACCCCGCTATAATGTGATGCATATTTTTTATGAAAGAGGTGCTAAGGCATGAGTAAGGTATTCATTCCCGCCGGTTACAAGACGCCGCTGTCTGTCTATGAAATGCAGCGCGCAATTGAGTTCATCAAAAGTAACTTTCAGGTCAATTTGGGGCAGGCGCTGAATCTGCGCCGGGTTTCTGCTCCTTTGTTTGTCCGTGAGGATTCCGGCCTGAATGATAACCTGAACGGTGTGGAGCGCCCCGTTTCCTTTGATATTCCCGATGTCGGGGCCAACGGTCAGGTGGTTCATTCTCTGGCCAAGTGGAAGCGTCTGGCGCTGAAGCGCTATGAGTTCAACGTGGGCAAGGGCCTGTTTACCGACATGAACGCCATCCGCCGTGATGAAGAGGTGGATAATCTGCACTCTGTCTATGTGGATCAGTGGGATTGGGAGAAGGTCATTTCCCGTGAGGATCGCACGGTGGATTACCTCAAGCAGACCGTTCGCGCTATTGTCGGCGCGGTGGCCGAGACCAATGACGCCCTGCAGATCGCGTTTCCGAGCCTGCATACCAAGATCGAGCGCGATGTATATTTCGTGACAACTCAGGAGTTGGAGGATCGCTGGCCCGATCTGACGCCCAAAGAGCGCGAGAATGCCATTTGCCGTGAGCACCATACCGTATTTCTGATGCAGATCGGTGATAACCTGAAGCGCTCCGGCAAGCCTCATGATGGCCGCGCTCCCGATTACGATGACTGGTCTCTGAACGGTGATATCTTGCTGTATAACCCGCTGATGGATAGTGCTTTCGAGATTTCGTCCATGGGCATCCGCGTGGATGAGGCGGCCATGGATTATCAGCTGAATGCCCGCGGCTGTAACGACCGACGTGAGCTGCCGTTCCACAAGATGCTGCTCAGCGGCCAGCTGCCCCAGACCATCGGCGGCGGTATTGGCCAGTCCCGCCTGTGCATGATCATGATCGGGACCTGCCATATTGGCGAGGTGCAGGCCAGCCTGTGGGATAAGGATACCGAAAAGGCTTGTGCGGATGCCGGTATCATGCTGCTGTAACGTACTGCTGAAAATAATTCCTCTTGCAGCCATGCAAGAGGAATTATTTTATCATGATTCTTCCGTTTTTAAATCATTTTCCAGCTGCTGCAAGCTTTCCATCATGCGGTCGAAACCGGAAAAATCACAGTTTTCCAGACTTTCCTGCGCGCTGTGGAGCTGCTGCAGAAGCGCTTCGTTCATAGCCGTATACTGCCCGTGCTGCACTTGGCACCAAGCGCGCTGGGCATTGATGCTGCGGTGCAGCTTTTCAATGGCCATTGCCCGGAACTCCTCCGTACGGCGGTGGGCGTTGATCTCGATGTCCGCAATGCGTTCTTTTAACTGGGCACATTCGGCGGCAGCTGAACGAAGGGAGTCATTCTCATGGCGCAGGGTGTTGTTTTGCGCAGTCAGCTCGGCAAGTCTGGACTGCGTTTCAGCCAGCTGTAATTGCAGGGATTCCTGATCTTCTGTTTCCTGTTTATGCTGCTTTGCCTGCGCGTGCAGCGTTCGGAGCGCCTGCTCCATCTGCTCATGTTCATCTTTCAATCTGGTATTTTCGGCGCGAAGCGCCTCAAGCTGCTCCTGCGATTCCTGCGCGGACTGCTCGATATAATGGATCACGTCCTCGCGGTCAAAGCCGCCAAACATGCACGTTTTAAAATTGTTGGTCATATTGCGCATCCCTCCGCATGAGCATTTTCTCTATCTCTATAAAGATATCATAATTGCCGCGAAAAGACAACCAGAAAAAAATTGAAAAAAGTAAAATTGGGTATTGCATTTCATAAAAATATATGCTATTATATCTAAGCTGTCTGTGAGAGACATGCGCCGTTAGCTCAGCTGGATAGAGCGTCTGGCTACGGACCAGAAGGCCGGGGGTTCGAATCCCTCACGGCGTGCCAAAAAGACCCGAAACCGTAAGGTTTCGGGTCTTTTTGTTTGCATAAGTTGTTGTTTTCTCCCGCTGCTTTTTTCTGACCCAAACGCTGACCCCAACGGGAGCGGATAGCGGAAAGCACTATACCGCACCAGAGAGGATGTTACCCATTATCTTTGCCGCTTCACGCTTGGCAGAGGTCGTTACATGAGCGTAGGTGTCCAGCGTGAAGCCTGCCGAGTAATGGCCCAGCATACTGCTGACGGTCTTGACGTCCACGCCGTTTTGCAGGGCCATCGTCGCGAAGGTATGACGGAGATCGTGGAATCGGATGCGGGGCAGTCCCGCGCGTTTCAGCACCCGCTGGAGCATATGCAACACGCTGTCCGGTGACATGGGGCCTCCGGTTGGGGACGGAAATATCCATTCGCTGTTGCCCGTCTTTCTTCTTTGTTGCATCAGTACGCTTATCGCATCTGCCGACAGGGGCAATGTGCGGTAGGCGTTTTTCGTTTTCAGTGGGGCCTCGACCACTTTGCCGTTCTGCCGTGAAATGGCACGTTGGATTTTCAGCACACCACGGTCGAGATCAACGTCCGTCCATTTCAGTCCCAGCAGTTCGCCCCGCCGTAGGCCCGTGGCGAGATCGAGGTAGTAGAGTTCGTACACGCCGCTGTCCCTGGCCTCCTGGAAGAAGGCACTGAGTTGGTCGGCAGTCAGCGTTTTCATTTCTTTGTGTTCGACTTTTGGCAACGCGCAGCCCTGCGTTGGATTCTTGCTCACCAGTTTCTGCTCCATGGCGAGGTTGTACGCCGAACCGACCATCTGGTGGATGTTGCGGACGGTTTTCGGTGCCAGTCCTTTTGGCTTCTTTTTCGCTTCGATGCGGTCTACCCGGCCACCGTCCAACAGGTGCTTGTAGAACCGCTGCAAGTCCAGAGAGGTTAGGTCTGCCAGCGGGATGCTGCCAATTTGCGGCTTAATGTGGTTTTTCAGAAAACCTTGGCTGGTCTTGAATGTGGACGGCCTGAGCTTTACTTTTGCGTAGTTCTCCATCCAGACCTCCAGCCATGTTCCCACCGTGTAGGTCTTGGCCCGTCCGTAGTCGATGCCCACGTTTTCCTCAATGGCTTTTTTCAGCTTTTCCTTGACTTCCGCTTGCGTCTTGCCGAGGACATTTTTGATGATGACTTTACCGGTTTCGGGATCGTGACCGACTGTGTAGCGGCCCTCCCATCGTCCATCCTTGCGCTTTCGGATATTGCCTTCTCCGTTTGCTCGTCGTTTTGGCATAAAATCGACCTCCTTTGTAACGGTACACAATACCGTAAAAGGCAGAGAAAAGCTATGGGGAAGCCACACTATTATCAGAAAGTTATCAATTCCCCGCCGTTTATCTTTGTTTAAGGCGTACCAATATTTGGGCTGCCACGGAGGATTTCCGTTGACGGTTGTCACGCGAAACGCGACAATTTTACATCAGAGCGCCGCCGCAAACCGTTGTGTCACGGTGCTCTGCGGCGACTTTTCTCAAATTTAGCGTCAAACCGTTCTGGGAACCTCGAAAAAAG
>ERZ773235.3420-NODE-3420-length-11231-cov-13.155243_pt1 | contig 11231 bp, 12 predicted proteins | sample MGYA00580522_ERZ773235 | MGnify/ENA primary metagenome ERZ773235 (study PRJEB29015, sample SAMEA2737797) | human gut metagenome | biome: human gut; feature: human-associated habitat; material: faeces | place: China | collected 2012 ...
AGTTATTTTCTAGCATAGTTAACATGTCATAAAACATTGATAATTCATGCATTTATTTAAGTTTCAGCACACATACGCACTCCACATGGCTAGAAGCTCCATCGTTGAAAGGTTTTTTCTGCCTTGTTTGTTGATTGTTAACATGTCACTAGTTGCTTAATGTCACTTTAACTGTTATTTTTGTTTTTAGTTTTTTCTGTAAACTTCCATCAGGTTGTTTCTCAAATGAAACAAAATTTTGAAAACTATCAAATTGTAAAATCAGAATTTCTTCACTTTTAATAAGCTCACTTACTTCTGTTTTTATTTTATCATATTCAAAACCACTTTTAAATATAAAATTAATTACAAATGGATTATTCTGCCCATTTTTTGTTTCTCCAATTACGACTTTATTTACAAGTGTTTCAAATATTTCTTTATCAAATTCTTCTAATTTTAAATCTTCGGTTTCAAAAAATAATTTTATCTTGTTTCTACCAGAGGTCATTATTTCATTGTCCTCTGTTTTTCTTAATAATTTCTCTTGTTGTCTTTCTATCTTTTTGATTTTTTTATTTAATTCCTCTCTTCTGGATGTGTACATTGTTTTATCTATTGTATCATCTAATACCAAATTTAACAACTTATTTTGTTTACTTTCTAATTTTTCTTTTTCTAAATCTAGCTTTTCTAATATATTTTTTGAATTATTTTGAGATAATATATCGTCAATTTTACCAATAAACTCTTTAATAATCTCTTTATTGTCATTGGTTAATATTCTGTATGCTTCTACAAAACAATTTTTTATTATATTCTCTTTAATTATTTTAGAATCAGGACAAAACTTTTTACCTTTTTTCACATACTTCACACATTGCCAAGCTCTTTGTGAATAGTTTGTATGTGGATATAAATTTTTTCTTACATAATGTTCTCCACAAAAGCCACAATATATCATACTACTAAAAGGATACATTCTACTATAATTACTTCCTTTTCTACCTGTTTCTCTAGTTACTCTCCTTGAGTTCAGAATGTATTGAGCTTTCTCATAAACTTCCAAAGGTATTATTGGCTCGTGATGTTCTTCTATATAATACTTGTCTTCTTCTCCCATATTGATAACTCTTTTATGAGATATAGGATCTACTGTATAAGTTTTTCCCATTAAAACATTTCCAATATATTTTTCATTCCTTATTATTCCCCTAACGGTTGCTTCTGACCAATTGTCTTCACCTTTTGGACTTTTATGTCCTAATTCAGTAAGCTCTCTTGCAATAATTGTTGAACCTGCTCCTTCGCAATATCTTTTGAATACATATTTCACAATCTCTGCTTCTTCTTCATTAATTGACATTGTATTTGTTTTATAATCGTATTTATATCCAAGACAATTATTAAATCCTACTAATTCCCCCCTCTCCATTTTCATCTTCAAGCCCAATTTTACATGTGTAGAAATATTTTCACTTTCTTGCTGTGCTATTGAACTTAATATAGTTAAAAGAAGTTCTCCTGCCATTTCTAATGTATTTATGTTTTCCTCTTCAAAAATTATTGCAATATTTCTTTCTTTTAACTTTCTGACATACTTTAATGTATCTACTGTATTCCTTGCAAAACGAGAAATTGATTTTGTCATTATTAAATCTATCTTTCCTTCTAAGGCATCTGTTATCATTCGCATAAAGTCATCTCTTTTATAATCAAGCGTACCACTTATAGCCTCGTCCGCATAAATACCAGCAAATGACCAGTTGGAATTAGTCGTTATTTTTTCTTTGTAATACTTCAATTGAGACTCATAACTATTTTTCTGTTCTTCCGAATCGGTACTTACTCTACAATACGCACAAACCCTCAATCTTTCATTATAAATATTTCCTGTTTTTCTATCAATTCTTCCATCAATTTTCTTTATTACTTTTACTTGCAATGATTCCTCCAATCCAACTGAGTCCTTCCAGTTCTTATTTTAACTCTCTTTCTTATGTTTCTCAAATCATTTTTACAAAAAAATATGATATTCCTTTCTTATTTTGTTTTTTAGCAAATTGTAATCAGCTTCTGTAATAAGATTATTTTTATACAGTCTTTTTAGTGCTTGTAATTCAACAGTTCCAATAATATATTCATTTTTTATCTTCTTATTTATTATCATATTCGGCACTTTAAATTCTCCTTTCCTATTTCCAACTAATTCTTTTTGGAACATCAGCTCCAACATTTATTCCCTTTTTTAATACATAACTCTGTGATTTTAAATTATACTTATAAATTGATGGATTCCAATCTCTAAAAGCTCTATTACTTATTGGTTTCTTTCCACCAGACAATTCTCTGCTTGCCTGTTCGTGAGCTTGTTTTAATATTGCATAGTCCACATCTATACTCTTATTCCTTCTTGTTGTAGTTATATATTGTTTTGTATATTCAACATTCTTTTTTCTATTTATTTGTTTCCTTATTTTTTTTTCTGGCAAATACCTTTCATCTTTTTGTAAAACTTGAGTAACAGCACTTTTTGATATTCCAAGCTTTTTAGAAATATCAATTGCTCTTAATTTTTCTATGAAATACATTTTTATAATTATATCTTTATTCTTGTTCATATACTCTAAAACTTCCTTACTTAACTTTTTACTAGCAATTTTTGAATATGAAAAAACTAATAGAGCCAAAATATAACTCTACTTAATTTCTAAATCTTTCATAGCTTTTTTTAATTCTTTCCTACTCATCTTACTTAGAGGTTTTACTTTTCTATATCTCCTTTTCTTTTTATGTATTAAGTATTTTATTATTGTAAAGGAGATAATGAGTAAAATAATTAAAACTGTATACCCCATTATTTCTTCTCCTTTACAATAATATTTGCCAGTCTTTTAACCTCTGTTGTTCCAAATTTTGAATATAAGATTTTTATTTCTTTTTGTAATTCTCTTGCATTTACTTCAGTAGCACTATGTTGTAATGTGTGAACAGCTAGTTGTGCATAAGCAATTGCTGAATCAATGTCCATAAGTTCTTGCGTTTTTGACTCCATATTGGTCACCCCCTTTTTTTATCTACCCATATGAAGTCAAAAATTTTTGTCGATGTTGCAAATTTTGAAATTTTTTTTATTTTTTTCGATTTTTTGAAAGTTCTTTAAATATAACAATCATTATTTCTTGGTATAAATCCTCATCAAACTTAAAGTTTATTTTTGATCTACTTAATATTAGTGGCTTGTACTCGTCTATTATCTTTAGGATTTCCTCATCTGATAAACTAAAATCATTAAACATCTCTTTTTCCTCCTATAAGATATTTCATTATTTTGTCTAGTGCTGTTGCCTTAATTCTCCATATAGTAGTTCTTTCTAAATTCATTTCCATTGCAATCATATTAATACTCTTATTTTCCTTATACAAAGAAAAAAGCACCATCTTCTCTCTCAAAGACAATGCTTTTATTGCACAATACAATTTACTATCAGAAATAACTTTTTCAAATTCAATTGCAGACTTAATCTCATCTTCACATTTATTAATAATTATATCAAGCACAGATTCTCCCTCAATTTCCTCCACATCTTCCATACTCACAAATTGATTGTTAATATAGCAATAGTTATCCTTTATATATCTCTTTCTTACATTTACAATAATACTTTTTAAATATGCTGTTTCCTCCTTTGTAAGTTTTTTAATCAAATAATTCTTCTTTTCGCTCATACAATAATTCTCCTTTTTCAAATTTGAACTATTGATATCAAACTTTCTAGAATTTTCAGTTTCTTAAAAATTTCACCTCCTTTTTATTTTTTTGAACAATGGTTTGTTTTGCATCTTGAACATTAGTTTGAAAAAATTCCAAATATTTGAAATCAAATAGTTTGGAATTATAATAGCTTTTTTTTATGTAAAGCGGAACAATGGTTTCAAATAATACCAACTGTTACTTTTTTCCTTCAAGAGATACTTTATTGTATTTTTTAAGTTTTTTATTGTAGTTAACATAATTGTATGATATAATATTATGAAATAAATTTGAAAGGTTGGTGCTTAAATGATTACTCTTATTATTGCAGATGATAATGTTCATTATAATCTATCATTATCTAGCTTTTTAACTAAAGAAAAAGATATAAAAATTATTGATATATGTGTTGATGGAAAAAGTGCCTTACTATCTTATCTAAAAAATAAACCTACTGCTATGATATTAGATTTAGACATGCCTATTCTTAATGGTTTGCAAGTCTTAGAATCATTAAATAGCCATGATTTTGAAAAAAAAACATATAATAATATTATTGTTATTTCTGGTAATACAAAGTTAAGAACTAAATTATCTTCACTAGAAAATGTACATCATGTTTTTAATAAACCTTGTGAACACAATGAAATTTTAGCAAAAATCAGAGAAATTGAAAAAAATAGTGCTTGTATGGATTCTTTAAAATTATCAATTTTGGCATTTATGCAAAAATTGAATTTTAATATGAATTCAATAGGCACTATTTATTTATCTGAAATTTTATTTTTGAATTATTCAAGTTCTAAACGTATTCAATTAAAAACGTTAATTTCCAATGTTGCCCAACAAAATAATGTTACTTATCTTGCCGTAAAATCTGCTATTTATCACTCAGTCGATACTATGAACAGATTTGTAAATTTAAAAGCTCTTGATAGCCTAGTTTCTAGCTACTTTAATGGGAAAAAAATAACTGTTAACGACATTCTATATCTCTTCCAAATATCTTTGCACTAACTATTTAATTGAGTATAAACTATCTTATACTCAATTTTTTATTATACTTTAAAATAACTTTAATAATATTGTATTAACCACAATTTTGGGTGTTGGTTTACAGTCATACGCAAATGAAAAATAGTCTAGCAATCTTCTTTGTTCACACTCGTTATACATTGCATTTGTTGCTTTATTAATATTAGCCTTAATATTTTGTACAGTCTTCAAATATTTTCTGGCTAATTGTTTGTAAAAGTATCTTTCTAAATTATCCGTATATCCTCGTGCTTCCCTATTCAAATAATTTTGTTCATACATCATCTCTATAACCTCTGATAAATACCTTGTTCCAACATGTTTTATGTTAAAGCCCAGATACAATAATTCATTTAAAATAATTTTTTTCTTATTTTGTAATACATAATGATAATTGTAATCCTGTATCATTTCACTTATTTTTTCATTTATTTTTTCCAGGTTACATGACTTAGTCAAAAAAGCATACACCAAATCATTGCCAATAATTTGTTTTAAATAGTGTTCATCACCAGATACAACTAATATTTGTGGTTTGTATAAACATTTTTTGTTTTTTAAAATTTTTAAAACCTGTAGACCAGATACTTTAGGCATCTTAAGATCTAATATAACAATATCTATATTATAGTTTGTTATCATCTCTATAACTTCTTGTCCATTTGTTGATATTCCTATTAATCTCAAATCTTTGTTATTTTTCATAAGATAATTTATTAAGACTTTTGCATAATTTATATTATCATCTGCTATTAAAACATTAAACATTTTTGTTAACACATCCTTCTTTACCTTTTTGATTTCAATAATCTATTTATTATATGGATTAATTTTCTATGGAAAGTGGGTTCAATTTTTAATTAATTTAATAAAAAAGAGAAAGTCATTTTTCTGAGCTTTCTCCTTTTATAACATATTTTGTCGAATTACTCCCACCATCTTGTAGTAATTTTATAATTAAGTGGAGTATTGGTATTAAACCCTGCATCCACAAATGTTGTTGCATTGAATACTGTCATTGTACTATTCTTAGAACTACTATATCCATTTATACTCATATAGTGATGGTTACTAGCTCCACACATATTCTGGGATTCACTAGTCCATACCCAAGAACCAACAGGAGCACTCTGGATATATGTGCCTGAACCATTATAAAGAGCTGTGGCAGTCCTAATCCTTGTTCCATAATAAGTTGTCCCATTAACTATTCTAGTAGCAAAATGATCTGGTGCTACTGTACTTCCTGATTTTAGTCCTCTATCTATAACTTTCCAAAGTGGAAGTGATTGGTTAAAGCCATAATCCATACTAAACCATCCATCTGCCTCATATAAATGTTCACCACATTTAGACTTTACCATATACCCTGTAATATACTGTCCATACATATTTAAACCATGGACTTTTGTAAATGACCATAAATAGCGAGTTGAACTAGTAGAATATGTATATTCATAGTCTCCGCCGAGTTCATATATTATTTCACCCTTATAAAGATGTATTCTTATATATTCTTCTGTTCCTATTGGCTGACTATATATCTTGTTATCAATTGTATTATCTGCCCAATAAAATCTAATAGGATGATTTGTCGCTGTTCTTGTTTCTATTACATCCTCTATTATAGATGTTTTTTCGTCTTTTTTATTAGTAATTTCCAATTTTCCTTCGTTTACATTTACATATTCAAGTAATTGATCAACATTATGTGCTTTTACTAAAAAATTTCCATAAGCCAAATTTTGATTATCCAAAGTAACTTTGTAATATCCATTATTTATAAATCTATTAAGTTTTTCCGAATTTTTTGCATATGTGTTATTAATATCTTGTAAGTCAATCCTGTTTTCGTGTTTTGATATTTCTTCAGTTAAATCATTATACCCCACCAATACTATTACATTATTTTCTTTTAATATCTTTTTTATCCATTCAAAATCCAGTTTTTCTGTCATATCATTCTCTATCAATACGACAGAATTATTTCTGAAATTATTCTTCAAGTCATTCATTGAATGCACCTTTAGATATTTTGTTTCCTCCGTGTTTACTAATTCACATGAATCGGTAAAATGTATTACATTGTCATACATAGCTGTCTTAGCATTCTGTTCTGTTGTATACCCTGCTAAGACATTTGTATTGCTTATTAGTACAGCTAGAATAATAACCATCAATCCAATTATTATCGTTTTTTTCATCATTAATCTCCTTTCATATTTTTATTATAATTATTTTTATTATGATTTCTACATTTTTTTGCAAAAAGTGTAAAAAAGTTAACTTTTTACTAATTATTATTTATTGAATTTTTTTCAAATTACTTAATTATTATTCTGCACTCCTTATATTCTTCATTTTTGAAAACCACCAGAATGCCAGTAATTTTTCCTTTCTGACTTTCCCCATCTTTTCGCAAATAAATACATAGTTTTTCTTCTTCTATCCCAAACTTGTAAAATTTAAGATTATTCTGTGCATTTTGAAAAACAAGAATTGCACTTTTCCCATTTAATTCTTCATCTGCTATATCTCTTGCTGTCACTATACCTAATTTTTCTTTAAGCATTTTATATTCATCTTTATCCAACAATCCAGTATAATATATGCCTTGTTTCTTGTCATAATAAATATTTACTTTATCAAACTCATCATTATTTCCCACATCAAACTCCGAGTATTTGTATGTTATAGCATTTGCCGGCATCTTATCATTTTCCTTTTGATTATATATAATCTCAATTTTTTCAGTATCATAACCCTTTGGACAAATTATGCAAAACGTATTTGTTTTTTTCCTTTCCATTTTTGAACTTTCATATGAAAATTCAAGTTCAAAGCTATTATTGTATAGTAACAAGTTTGAAAGATTAATTTGTGGATAGTCTATAAAAGTTACTAACAAAATATCACAATTGTATTTTTCAAAAGTATCATTATTTACATACTGATCTTCCAGTGTAATTGAAAGTTGTTGCTCTTTTTCTTTAAAAGTTTGAAAATCTTGAATAAATAAAAAATATACATTTTCATCATATTCTTTCATACAATCCTTTATAATTTTTTCATCTTCTGTCATATTTACTTGAACTTTTTCCATTTTTATTGGGTCAACTTGTCCTTCTTTATTTCTTCTTGTAATAGAAATCAGTGCATAAACTATTCCTGTCATAACTAATATGATAAGTAAACTACTAATTATAACTTTTGGTGTTTTTCTTGTTATAATAATTTCATCTTTAGATCTATCATATTTTAAATTTTTTCTTAAATACTCCTTGCATCTTTTCACTCTAGTTTTTACTGTATTTGGATTCATATCCAAAATATTTGCAATTTCTTTAATTTTATATTTATTTAAATATAGTGTCATGATAATTCTATCTTGTTCTGAATTTAGTTTGTTTAAAATATTAATTGTGTCAATTTTTTCATTTATAGACTTTGCATAATCTTTACTTTCAGCTTCATTATTTATGTCCTCATAAAGGACATCTCTTTGAGCAAATATTTTATTACATTCATTTATTAATATTCTTGTTGCCCATATTTTAAAACACTTTACATCCCTTAAATTTTTTATATTCTTATAAATCAATATATTTGCATTCTGTACTGCATCCTGTGCATCCATTTCATTTTTTAATCTATAAATGGCCACCTTGTATAAATCATTGTATATGCATTTTAAAATCTCCTCTATAGAGTCTATATTTCCATTTTGGGCTTCTATTATTTTTTCTTCCATAAAACTCTCTCCTTCGCTATATAGATATATATTTTCGAAGTTTTGGTTGCATAATATGATATATTTATTTCTGTTTTAAAATTTTCACACTACATGCAATAAAGCCAATCGTTGAAAGCACTAAACATAATTTTCCAATTTTTTTCTCACTATATCCATTTTCTATTATGAACTTTGCTAATTCTTCTTTTTTATCTTCTCCTTCATATAAAATTAGTTTATCTGGTTTTGTGTCTATAATTGAATAATACACATATATACATCCCTTATTCCAATCTCTTCCACAGCTAATTTTTCTCACTTCTTTATTACTTTTTATAATATAATAATTTATATGATAATTATTACTTTTTTCTGTTATAGTGTATTCATCTAAATACTCCTCTACTTCAATTTTGTTCCTTTTATTTAAAATTAAAACTTTCCTTTCTCTAAAACATAAAAATAACGAAATTAAAATAAGTAGTATATATATTATGATTATCGCCTGTATTTTTTTGTGTTTTAAAACCATGTCTTTCCTCCTTATTTTCTACATTATACCATAGTATTGTATATATTTTCTATTATATATTTATTTGTTGCTGACTATATTAATAGTCAGCAACATAACTCAAGCTATTATAATGGTGTTATACCAATGATAAAAGTCTTCATATTCAATAATAAAATCCGAAAAAGCTTCGCAACAGGCTTGTTTTGATTCATTACTTGGAATGCCTCCCAAAATTTGAACTCCAATATTATTAACAAATCCTTCAGTCATTTTTTGTAATATAGCAGCTGCATATGATTCTGACCTTTCAACCCCTAACTCATTTCGATAATATGAATATCTGAATGGTAGCCATCCAGTATAATAGTTATCAATTGCTTCTGAAAATGCATGATTAGATGTAGAATTAAATACTAAAGATGATATTTTCAATGCATCGGCATCAGTACATATATCACCATATCCAAAACTAGATTTTTTTCCTAATAATTTTTTTGCTATGGTATTATAGTTTCCTCCTTCTTTATTGTGTTCTTCATCAACCTCTTTCATTAGTGAAGCTAAATCTCCACCCCAGCCTAACCAAAAACTATCTACTAGTACACAAAATAGATATCCTTCAACTGTTGCAGCTAAATGGCCGATATCTACAATTCCACACGCCTTATCAATTAAAGCAACACTTTCTGAAGCTGCATATTCACTTAACCTGTTATACAAATCCATATTTCTTTCCTTGACATAATTAATAAATTCGTTATTAATTCCTTGTAACAATGTAGCATAGAATTTCGCATCACTATATTTAAAACTTCTTAAAAAATTCATAACTCCTCTTGCTACTATAAGTGGTGTACACGTTTCTGATTTACTGTTCTTATAGTCAATATAATAATCTTCTAAAATTCTTATATTTTCATTATATGTTAAAATATCACCATACAAACTACTTATCGGATCATATTTCCCAGAGAAAGCAACTTTATCCAAATCCCAACTTTCACTTTCTCCTACAATTTCCATTTCGTGAAATTGATCAAAATTCCAATTTTCAGGCATTTTAAATCCCATATTTCCTGAATATCCAGTTGACATATCGCTTACAAAACAAGTCTCTGCATATCCTGCATTCATAACTCTTGTACATACATTCCTTGTTCCATAAATTCCAATTTTATATGTAGGGGTAATGTTTTCCGAAATTCCTTTAAAGTATGGCATTATGTAACTAGTAATTTCAGAATCTATTGGGTCTGTATCAACGGCAAAATATATTACTCTATCTCCCTGAATTCCATACTTTCTGGCTTTTGCCACTGCCATACGTGCATCTCTTTTACCTCGTTCATAATTAAAATAATCTAAGTCTGTCCCTGATTCTTGAAAAATAGGGAAAAATTTAAGTCCAGCATTTAATATTCTTTGTGGTTCTTCTTCTCTCAATTCTTTAAAACTTCCTCCTGTTAAATATCTTCCCACAATTTGATATCCATTTTCTTTTAAATATCTAATTCTTTCATTTGTCATTTCGAACCTTGTATCACATGCGACGCATGCTCTATCAGGGTTTCCCTTACTTAGCAGCAATGACATCCATGTATTTAAATCACAAATGCCTGTTTCAGGAATACACATGTTTTTTTGAAATTCTCTTATTTTCTCTTCTAAATTAATGCTCCATTCTGGCGAAACCACACTTACTTCTGTATATCCATTACAATATAATGCATACCTTATTAGCAAAATTGCCTTTTGTATTTTTTCCGCATCATATACATTTCCATTATACGGTATTATAGGAATTCTACTTTTTGTTCCATTTCCAAAATTTCCAGTTGCTTCATTTATTGAAAATCCCTCTATTGCTTGTAAAGTTATAATTAAATCTTCGCTCATTTCCCTGCCATATATACCATCACATGGATCTAATTCAATATAACCAGGGAAAAATCTATTCAAATATTGTTGTATTTCTCTTATTGTCTCATCTCCACCATATATTAGCTTATATTGTCTCATTGATAATAAAGCTTTCATGACCTCTATAGTTACATTTGAGTTAGGCATTTCTAATCCTGCATCTGTCTTCATTTGTTTAATTCCTCTACCTGTTCCACCGTAAAAGTGCCTTGTTATATCACTTGCACCAGTTGAATATCCCTTACACCATAATGCACCTTGTATGATTCCATAAATATTATCCTCTGTTTCATCAT
>ERZ773235.3421-NODE-3421-length-11230-cov-17.294049_pt1 | contig 11230 bp, 12 predicted proteins | sample MGYA00580522_ERZ773235 | MGnify/ENA primary metagenome ERZ773235 (study PRJEB29015, sample SAMEA2737797) | human gut metagenome | biome: human gut; feature: human-associated habitat; material: faeces | place: China | collected 2012 ...
TCCAAGCAAGATACGAGAAAAACAGGACGATGCTCTGTACCCAACTCATTTCGAACATCTCGGCTCCCATATTGCCCATTTCTGCAAAGAAGTTGGCAAGGAAGCCGATGATCTGCTTGTAGACCCAGTCCATGATCTGTTCCAAGATCGTCGATGCGACGAAATCCCAGATAAACAAGCCGCGTCACCCGCCTTTTCTGTCTGAATTGATCACAGCCCGACGATGCCCCAGATGTAGGTCGGTGCGGTCAGCGTAAAGACCAAACAAGCAAAGAGGATGGCGGGAGCGGTCCACTCGAACTGCCCGGATTTCCGATAGTCAAAATATGCGGTACCGAGTTTTACGAAGAAAGCAATGGCTATCGGAATCTCGCCTTGGAGGTGTTGCGGCTTGGCTAGAACGAATATGAACGAGCTGCTGCGAAAGCGGATGGCAGCAACACAGCAGGCATCCGAGCAGCAGACTGGCGACGCGGCGTATGAACGCATCTTTCAGATGCCGGTGCAGCGGACAGAAACCCAGTTTTGCGATGTGCCGGTTGACAAGCTGCGTCCGTTTTTTACGGCGGACATTGGATTTCATCCCTATCCCCGCGCCAAGCTGGAAGCGTTTGCGGAGGAGCTGAAAGAAAATGGTCTTTATGAGCGGATTCTGGTTCGCCCTATCGCAGGAACGGATGAATTTGAAATTCTGGCCGGGCATAACCGCACGGAGGCAGCAAAGTTGGCAGGCTGGACGGATATCCCCGCAACGGTCATGGCCGTCAACGACCAGCGAGCCATCAGCATTGCAATCGCAACAAATCTTCTGCGGCGGCAGGATCTGACGATTATCGAACGCGGCAAGGCATATAAGGCGCTGCTGGACGCGAGAAACCGCTGTGGTCAGAAAAACGCGGCAGTTGAAACCTTTGGCGATAATCGCCAAAGGTACAACGCGAGAGCAATCGTCGCTGCGTTTTTCGGCGTGACGGAGTATGAGATCCGAAAAGCGGTCAAGCTGGCGCAGCTGATCCCGCCGCTCGCTGAAATTGTGGAAGCACAGCCAAAAAAGCTGAATCTGGCCTGTGCTGACCTGATCGCGGATTACGATGAACCGACGCAAGAAGCGTTCGTTGAAATGTGCCGGATCGAGGACTATGCGCTGAACAAGCAGACAATGGCGTTCATTCAGGCACAATGCCCGCCGCCGACAGCAAAGACGCAGGCAATCTACGCCGCGTGGCGGGAAGCACGGGCGAAAGCCGCACAGCGCACGCAGCCGCTGCCAAAGAAGCTGAGTTTTGACCGCAAGCGCTTTGCACCGTATCTGAGTAAATTCAGAAGCGACAGAGAAATCGAAGAATTGTTTCTGGAATTTCTCAAGCAGCGCGCCGGATAGCAAACATCCAATTTTATAAAAACACGACTTTTTTAAGGTCGTGTTTTTTTATACCCAAATTCAGACGAAGGAGGTATCGAATTGCCCGGAAATCAGATCCCTTGCACGGCAGACGACCTGTATTGCCTGCTGTGTCGCTACCGTATCCCACCCTAGTATGCAAATCAAAACACAAAGGAGCTGTTTCTATGTACGAAACATATCAGGATCATCCCAAGCAGGCCAAGGGCAACATTCGTGTTGTGCTTGCCGTCGTATTTCTCGCCTGTGCCATCGGCGCGGGCATCTTTCTTATCACCCGTCTGGTCAGCAAACCGTTGTCCAAGGAAGAAGCCCGCGCTCAAACCGGTATCGTCTATGATTCCAGCGCCGTTGAGGGCGGCTGGGATAATCTCAGCCCGGAAGAAATTGCGGAGAAGCTGAATGAGAAAGTAGCCGAGGGCATGATCAACATTTCCATGAACACCGCGCCGTACTTTGAAAACGGCACGGCGGAGGGCAATGTCATGATCGTGAATGAAGCTATCAACAATTACCCCCAGCAGGTCGAGTTCATCCGCAACGACACACAGGAGGTCATTTATCAGTCCAAAGCGATCCCTGTGGGCAGCAAGATCGAACGTGCTGCCCTCGATGTGGAGCTTCCGGCTGGCACATACGAATGCACGGCTATGTTCCACAACCTTGATCCGGTCAGTGGCGAAATCATCGGCACAGCCGGGGCAATCATTACAATTACGATTCAACACTAATTTTAATCAAAGGAGTCATTACAATGAAGAACACTAAGAAAATCGTTTCCCTCATCCTTGCGGTCTGCATGATCGCTTCCCTCGCAATTTCCGCTTCCGCTGCCAACACGGTTGATGCTTCGGGCGGCACCGGCACTTCCAGCGTCACGCTCTCGTCCACCGCTGACGGCAGCATCGGCGGCGACCCGGCAGCTACCAAAATGTCCGTAGTCGTGCCTACCGTCCTCCCGGTTGCTGTTGGCACTGACGGCACTGTTTCCACCGCGACCGACGCGAAGATCATCAACAATTCGTTTGGTGCAGTAAAAGTTGCGAATATTTCCATCGAAGCCGCGCAGGGTTGGTCGCTGGCTGCGTTCGGCGACAAGGCATCTCTGGCGCACGAAAAGGTCAACAGCAATAAGTTTGGCTTCTCCATCTCCCTCGGCAATGGCGCTGCACAGATCACCGATGGCAAGAACGCCAGCAAGCAGACGCTTCTGACCGACGCCATTGAGGGTTGCTACATGAGCGGTGCGGGTGATACCAGCGCCAATACGGTCGCAATCTCCTACGATGCTATCGTGACCCCGGTTTCGGAAGCAGTTACCAACACAGCGATTGCTTCCGTGCTGTTCATTATCGCTTGGGATGCAGTCTGATCTATTCGCTATTGCAAAGGGGAACGCGCAAGCGTTCCCCTTACCTTATGAAATGGAGGACGTCAAATGAAACACAAACGAATCCTCGCAATGATTCTCGCCGTCGCGTCGTGCCTGTCTCTGGCAGTTGGTGCATCAGCGGCAAATACGACTACTCGCAAGGCCACGGATTTCCGCGACTATGACCGTACTGCATGGTACGCCGAAGCCGTGTCTGCGGCTGTGGATAATGGCCTTTTGTACGGCAAATCCAGCACCATCATCGACCCCAACGGCGATATGACCCGTGCAGAGATGGCGGCTATCATCAACAGGTCTTTCGGCTGCTACGTCAAAGCTGACATTTCCAAGTACACGGACGTGGCAAAGTCCAAGTGGTACTACGACGATGTGGCAATGGCTGTGCAGATGGGCACTTATAACGGGCGCAGCAACTCGACAATGGCCCCAGACGCGCCAATCTCACGGCAGGAGGCCATGACAGTTGTAGCCCGTGCGCTGGAACTGGATTATGACGCATACGCAAAAACGGACCTGTCTGCATTCTCCGACCACAGCGAGATTTCCGGCTGGGCACTACCCTACGTTCGCGCGATGATAGGCGCTGACTATATCCACGGTCGCGGCAAAGTCCTTGCCCCGCTGGATAACATCACCCGCGCAGAATTTGCACAGATTTTTGCGAACATCATCGGCAGCTATATCACGGTAAAAGGCACCTACGACAAGGATATCAAAGGCAGCGTTCTGATTCGCAGCGACGATGTGACGCTAAAAGATATGACCGTGGACGGCGATTTGATTGTTGGCTGCGGCGCGGCGGATGGTAAAATCGTGCTGGACAATGTGACCGTCAAGGGTCGTCTGCTCGTCTGGGGCGGCGGTACAAAAGCCGTGTACTGCAACAACGGCACGAATATGCCAGAAGTGGTTGTGGCGAGAGTGGATGATGCGGTCAAGGTCATTTATGACCGCGATAGTACGTTGGCAGTAATCGACACGATCAAGGTCAGAATCACGGAACGCGCCAAGCAGCGCAAAGAAACCGAGGTTGTCTTTTACGATGTCAGCGGACTGCGCGAAGCCCAAAAGCAGCTCAATGCCATCGTTGCGGACAATCAGATTGCTCTTACTGCTCCTGCTCATCTATACGCTCTGGTCGGAGAATCCAACGTGAAAGCCGAGTTCGTCAACAACAGCAAATCGGACACCTACAAGGTGGAAATCCGCAGAAACAAAGACAACGCCTTAATTGCAGAAGCCTTTGAACTGTCTGCGGGCAAGAGCATTGCGACGCTGACGCTGCTGGAAGCGCCGGAGTTTGGGAACACAGATTGCACGGTCACTGTTACTGCTTTCCGTGACGGAAAGCAGATCGGCAATATGCAGACTGAGTTGACACTCCATGCCGCCTACCTCTGGCCAAAGGAGGTGCAGTAACGCGATGAAAACCTATCAGAAAGCGGCGGCGCTGCTTCTGGCGCTGGCGCTCATTTTTGCGCTTCCTGTGCCTGCGTCGGCAGCGGAAACGACCGAAGCGCGTGTGCCGGTCACGCTGACCGTTGTGAACACGGTTTCACCTATCTCCTGCACGGTTCCTGCCGCGCTGCCGGTTTCTCTCGTTGACGGCTATGTGGTCTGCGCCAACAATGCCGCAATCACCAACACCGGCAAGACCGGCGCAATTCGTGTGACCAAGGTAGATGTTCAGGCGGGCACGTTTGAGATTGGAAGCTACGATGATTTCTCGGCATCCAAAAACAGCATTGCGTTGTCTATCAACGGTTGCAGCACAAAAGGCGCAGGCAGCCTGACACTTGTGGATGGTGCATTTCCGTCTATCAGCGCAGAGAAGTCGCTGGCAATCCGCTACAAAGCGAAGGTATCTGCCAGTGAAGCTGTTACAAACATTAACGCGGCAACCGTGATCTTCACGATTGCTGCCGTCATGGAGGAGGGATAACGCATGAAGATTAGAAAACTGACAGCCCTGCTTCTGACCCTCTGTATGATCTTTTCGCTGTCTGTGGCCGCATTCGCCGCTGAACCGGAAGCGCACACGATCTACGACAGCGCCCCTGACGAAGAAGCTACTGTTTCTGCCGAAACAACTACCTCCGGCACGATCCCCGGCAGCAAGATCAAGTGGGAGCTGAACGAACACAACTGGCTGACGATCTCCGGCTCCGGCGACTGTGAGCCGTTCACAAGCAAGGATGACCAGCCGTGGGCGGCTGTCCGGGAGCAGATCACGCAGGTCTGGTTTGATGATATGGACGCATTGCATATCGTTGACCTTGCGTACTGGTTTGAAGACTGTGTCCATCTGACCACAGCCGAAATCCCCAGCACCACGCCGACGATTGGCAAACACGCCTTTTACAACTGCCCGAAGCTATCCACGCTCACGATCTATTACGGAGAGGACATTCTGGAATCCATCGGCGAAGAAGCCTTCTGGCGGGAATCGGACAGCGGCGATACACTCTATATCGGCTATATCATCGGGTATCCCAAATCGTCGGTGCCGTTCTACGATTATGATTGGGCCGGCTCCAATCGGAACAACAAATACTTCTACGATTTGTACGGCGTATATTCCGATACCCCCGCAGCCGTTGGCATCATGAGTGCGCCGGGCATTTCCGTCACCTCGACTGGCTCGATTATCGGCAACTGCCCGTCGTGTGGGAAGTATTCGTTCCAGGGCACATACGTCGAAGTCGCACATTCCTCGCGTGGTCATGCCAACTATAATGAATGCAATAGCTGCCATTACGTTCAATATTTAGGAACATACACTACCAAGAGCCACGGATCCGGTGCTTATGGGTCGGGCACCTGCCCGGATTGCGGCAGTCATACATGGGTGCTGCAAAGTCAGCAGGCGGCTACCTGCACCAGCAATGGCTACAGAAGCTATTCTTGTGCCTGCGGTCAGACCAAGAGCGAAACGATCTATGCAAGCGGTCATAGCTATAGCTATGGCTCGTGGGAGCAGTATTCGTCCAGTCAGCACCGGCGCGAAGCCTATTGCCGGAACTGCGGCGATTCGGATTACGAATATGCCAGCCACAGCATGAGCTACGGCTCGTGGAGCAATTCTTCTTCCAGTCAACATAGCCGAACGGCATCCTGCCGCACTTGTGGGTACTCCACAACGGAATACGGAAATCATAGCTATTCCACTGGCGCATGGAGCAAGTACAGTGATACGCAGCACCGACGTGCAAAAACCTGTACGTCCTGTAGCGCGTCTACCTATGATTATGCAGATCACAGCTATTCCTACGGTTCGTGGGTTTCGGACAGCGAAACGCAGCATAAGCGTACCAAGACGTGCTCGGCTTGCGGAGATTCTGGCTATGAATATGCAGACCACACCGATGCGAACGGCGATGGAAAGTGCGACGATTGCGGCGCAACGGTTTCGTTGACGGTCACATGGGACGCAGGCAGCAACGGCGGCACGATCGACGGCAAGGCCAGCTTTTCCGAAACCATGAAGCCGAACAGCAAGCCGACCGCGCCCAGCGCTTCTCCTGTGAAAACCGGATACACATTCAAGAACTGGTATACCGAAAAAACGGGCGGCAAGCTCTATAACACCGTCACGTCGATTACGACCAGCCAGACGTTCTATGCGCAATTCACTGCAAACACCTATACTGTGACATGGAACCTTGGCGACGGACGTTCGGAAACAACCGAGCAGACTTACGGTGAAAAACTCGTTCTCCCCACCGATCCGGAACGTAAAAACGCCGAATTTTTAGGCTGGTTTACGGAGAAAGACGGCGGCACAGAAGTTACGACAAACACTGTTTTCAAGGAAACCGCCGCGACAATGTACTATGCACATTGGGAAGTTACTGAGCTGTTTTCGGTGACAGTTCCGGCCACTTTGCCGCTCGTTGTGGACGAATCCGGCAAGGTCTATGTCGCTTCCGCTTCCATCGTCAACAATTCCACCGGTGATGTGAAAGTTTCTTCCGTCAGCGTCACCAGCAAAAATGGCTGGGAGTTCGTGCCGTATTCGACCAACATGGCAAGGGCCAAAGTGGATGCCAAGCAGGTCGGCTTCAAGATCAATTCTTCCGAGACCAGCAAGACCGGTGATTCTGAGGTCTTCACACTGGCTGCGCCGTGGACGGTCAAAGAAGCAGATGCGCTCTCCATCAACTATGATGCCGTCGTATCCGCTGTTTCTCAGCCTGTGACCGGGCAGGAGATCATGTCGGTCGTCTTTGTACTCGAATGGGCGTAAATGAAAACCGGCAGACCGGTTTGGACGAAGCCGTTCAGGTCGGCAGCACCGCCGCAAAGGTCGTGGAAGGCGCCGCAAAAGCAGGCAAGATCACGGCCGCAGCTGCAAATGGGGCCGCCCTCGGCGGTCCCTACGGCGCGGCTGCCAGTGTCGCAATCGCGGCAGCCAGGCACGGAAAGAAGATCCTCCTTGCGCTGCTCGCCATCCTTGCGATCCCGCTGCTGTTCCTCGTGATGCTTCCAACGCTGATCTTCGGCGGCACGGCGCAGACCACCGGCGATACCACCATTCTGAACGATCAGACGGCAATCACCGAAAACATGAACGAGATCGCATTTGCGGTCAGCGACTTGCTCGGCAGCGGTATTGCCGATGCCGAGCAGCGGATCGCGGACGATTTTGCCGCGTCCAGCGCCGATCAGTATGAGATCGTCAACCCATATGAGGATGAACGCATCAACAACGTCAATCTGTTCATTTCACAATACTGTGCGTACCGCGATACGGACGTTGCCGCCATTTCTCTGGAAGATATGAAGCAGCTTCTGCGCTCTGGTATTGGTGAACTGTACGACTATACTTATGAGGACGAAATGCGTGAGGTAGAAGAAATCGTTCTCAATGAAGATGGCGAAGAAGTCACAGAGCTTCGTGAGGTGACGGTGCGGGTTTACACACTGACCTATCGCGGCGAAGCGTATTTTGCCGACTCCATTTTCCATCTGACCGCAGAGCAGAAAACGCTTGCACAGAACTTTGCCGAAAATCTCAGCCTGTTTCTGGGCGACGGTCTGTTTCAGAATCTCTCCTCGTCTGAGAGCCGCTTCACAATCCCTGCGCTTGGCGACATCCGCTACACAGATGGCAGCACAGAGGTCGTCTATTACAATCAGCTCGATGAACGCTATGCGAACAAGCCATACGGCACCGACAATATCGGCGGCTACGGCTGCGGACCGACTTGCATGGCAATGGTAGTGTCTTCCCTCACGGACGATCTGGTCGATCCCGTGGAGATGGCAAAGTGGTCATATGAGCACGGCTACTGGTGCAGCGGAAGCGGTTCGTATCACGCGCTCATCCCGGCAGCCGCCGAAGCGTGGGGCCTGCCGGTTTCCGGCTGCACCGCATCGGAGCCGCAGCGGATCACGGACGCGCTTTCCAGCGGCAAGCTGGTCGTCGCCATCATGTCCGCTGGGCATTTTACCTCGTCCGGACATTTTATTGTGCTGCGCGGTGTCAAAGATGAAAAGATCCTCGTTGCCGACCCTGCCAGCCGAACGCGCAGCGAACAAAGCTGGGAGCTGTCCATCATTTTGAATGAAGCCAGCAAAGCCGCCGGTTCCGGCGGGCCGTTCTGGATCATCGGCTGAAATCTGCACCCGATCAGCACTGCTGACCGGGTGCATTTTCATAATTTACAGAAAATTCACAGGTTCAAGTGGTCTTTTTGTCGTTTTGCGGTGCGTATTGTTATAGAAGGATTTGGAGGACAAACCTATGAGGACAACCATCCAGCAGCTTGCAGAATTTCTGACCGCCTGCCGCGGAAACTGGCGAAATGCCTGTTTCATCTCCTGCGGCGTCTGCAAATGTCATTCGCCGTGTTCCGGTTATCTGATGAGCGCAGATGCCGGCGGCAAGCCTGTTCTGATCTCCGCTGCCGAATATGAACGTCTCACCGGGCAGCGGATCGACCCAAGCGAATGCCGTGAAAAACTTTCCCGCAGCGCCTTCGAGGACATTTATGCGCTGTACCTCAACTGGTGCTTGTCAGACGATGCAGACTGCTGTTTACAGATACTCTCCCTTCTTCCTTCTGAGTAATACATAGGAGGATTTCCATTTGAAAAAAGCCCACATTACCTGTCCATACTGCCACGCGCCGGCGCAGCTCCGACCGGCCAGCAGCATCTATGGCATCCATACAAAAGACCGGACTGCAAAGCTCTACGTCTGCTCCCGGTATCCCGCCTGCGACGCTTATGTACAGGCGCACAAGGCGACCGGACTTCCAATGGGGACTCTTGCCAACAAAGAGCTCCGGCAGAAGCGGATGCAGGCACATCGGACCTTCAACCAGCTTTGGGAGAAAGGTTTCATGCGCAAACAGGATGCTTACGCATGGCTGTGCGTCCGGCTCGGCATCCCGGAAGCGGACGCACATATTGCCAACTTCTCGGAGTATCGCTGTGACCAAGTTATATTGCTTTGCAAGGATTTTTTGAACGCACAAAGGAAGGTGAAACAAAATGGATCGAAGCAGTATCGTATTGACCGCTGAGCAGCAGTTTCTCGTAGAAAACAGCCTTGAATTTGTCCACTGGACGATTGCAAATCTTATTCCCAAAAGCAACTGCCGTATGGAATATGACGATCTCTTTCAGGAGGGCTGCGTCGCGCTGTGCCATGCGGCGGCAAGCTATCATGGCGGCACTTCGTTCAAGACCTACGCCATTACGGTCATCCGCAACCATCTGATCGACTGCTGCCGCAAGCAGACAAACTGGCGGAAGTATATCTCCGAGCAGTCTTTGGATGACCCGGACGCAGGTCTCCCAACGCCGTTTTGCACAGACCATGCGCATTTTTCCGGTGTGGACACCGGCGCAGTGCTTACCTCCTGCAAGAAACATTATCGGGGTGTTGCAAAGCTCGGCGTTGACGCGCTCGTCCTCAAAACGAAGGGCTTTGACTGCAAGGACATTGCGGTTCTCTATCACACCAGTTCCAATAATGTCGGCGCATGGATCTCCCGCGCGGCAAAGAAGCTCCGCAGCGACCCGGATTTTCTGGACGCTTTCGACATCGCTTGTTGAAATTCTTCTGGCACACCCGTAAAAGAAAAATAAAAGCACATTGGAGGTACTGTTATGGAATACACGAAATACGCAGCCGTTGGGCATTTCAAATGTCATCGCACACTGGACGGCAAGAAATATCCCGTTGTCATCGTGGGACGGAAGGAATATATGCTCGACGTACAGGAAATGACCGTCTGGAGCAGCCTTGCATGGCGGATCCTGTCGCGCAGCCAGATCGCAGAAGCATATCTGAAACTGACGCGCGGGCTGTCGTTTACCTCCTGCCGGACGCTGGACGACTGCATTGACCGGCTTGTCTCACGTGGACTGGTCGCGGAGGGGCGCGGCAGCAGCGAGTATGAGGCGCTTTATGATCTGCTTTCCTGCCTGTATATCGCGCCGGTATCGGCAAACCCGTTTCTGCGCCTCGGCGCATTCCTAAAGCTCTGGCTTTGGGACGGTGCGCCCTTCTCTAAAGCAATCCATCTGTTCTCGCGCCCGAAATGCAGCGTGGAGGAACGGCAGATCGTGCGGCTGGCGAATCAGGCGCTTCTCAGCAGTGCGGAGTTGATCAAATGTGCAGAGCGCGGTGTGCGGACGCTTCGCTCCGACGAGCAGCTCATGGACTGCCTGTATGACGATGAATTGACCACCAGCGAGAATCTGCCCATCCTGATGGCCGCGTCCCGGCAGGCGCGCCCTGTCTCGGCGGCAATCGCAAACCTGTATCTGCACAAGCAGATCGTCTTTGAGCGGTGCTGAATATGAAAAAGATCCTTGCATGGCCCACACCACTGCTGCAGAAGTGGCTGCTTTCGCTGCTGCTCTGCCTGCCGTTTCTGGCCGCAGCTATCATTTCTGCGTTCTCCGGCGATCGGACGTTTCTGATCCTCAGCGCATTGCTCTTGCTTTTTTGCGGCGTTCGCTGTGCGGAGCTTTATGTAATGCTCGCGAACGAACGCTATTGCGCGGAGGAAGGCATTTGTCTTTCGGTTTCCAGCATTCCGTTTCAGCGGCAGCGCAGAGTTATTCTGCAAAAATCAGACGGCGCGCAGCTTGTTTTCTGCATGGAAAAGAACAAGCGGCTGTCTGTGGGGCAAGCCTACAGGGTCTATTTGCCGGTCAGTACAGTTGTCAGCGAGCTCAAAAAAGCATATCTGCCGCAGCCCTGCGCGTTGGCCGTGGAGAAAATCGAAGCAACGATTCCCGATTTAGTCGAGGTCGCAACTGAAAATGCTCCAGATTCTGCTCGATAATTTCGTTCGATTCTATTGCACATTTCGTTCGATTCGGATATAATATAAGTGAACCAAATCACGAAGGGAGGAATCAGATCATGTCGATTACTGCGACGGAACTGAAAAGCAATCTCGGAAAGTATCTTC
>ERZ773235.3423-NODE-3423-length-11227-cov-9.034551_pt1 | contig 11227 bp, 7 predicted proteins | sample MGYA00580522_ERZ773235 | MGnify/ENA primary metagenome ERZ773235 (study PRJEB29015, sample SAMEA2737797) | human gut metagenome | biome: human gut; feature: human-associated habitat; material: faeces | place: China | collected 2012 ...
GTATATCAAGCCTTTGAAAGAGACCAACTGATACTATTTCCTGATTAAAATCTTTTTTAAAGATTTCAATTGGAGTTCAGTATGAGTTGGTAAAAGCCCCGAAAGCTTGGCTTAACAGTGATAAGGAACTAATTCACTTATCAACTGTTAGCTGACGGTATCCGGAGTGCATACGGACAAATCCCGTCTGATTTCTAACAGGAAGTCAGACGGGATTTTACTTATAATCTCAGATTGAGAACAGGAAAGAACATGTTTTGGAGGAACCATTAATGACGAAACTGATTCACGCTTTCTACAACATGGATACCAACTCCGTGGAGCTAACCTACAACGACGGCTCCGTCCTTACGATTGATTGTGAGAAAGTGGAGAACCACTACGATGTTACAAACGGACAGATGGCAGACCTCGATTGGCTGCTATACAACGCCGCGATGGAGTATGCTAAGCTAAAGAAGATGCTTCTGGATCACGCAAAGAAAAACGGCATCCGTTCTGGAGCAATCTTTATTACCAGGAACGGGAAGCCGTTGGACCGGAGCAATATTTGGGCGCAGATGAAATCCCTCTGCGAGGCAGCCGGAGTAAAAGCCAGCAAGGTGTTTCCCCACAATCTGCGCAAGCTGTTTGCCCGGACTTTTTACGGTATTGAGAAAGAGATCGCCAAATTGGCCGATATTCTGGGACACAGCAGCATCGACACAACAAGAATCTATATTATGACCGCCGGCACAGAACACCGGCGAAAAATCGAACGATTGGGCCTTGTAGTTTAGGCAATAAAAAACACCACATAATTTCCATTATGTTGTTTACTAGCCCAGACTGAATGCCAACTTAACAATAGCGCACTCTATTTTGGGTGCACCAAAGCCACCCTCATACTCTAAAAAAAATTTGAGGGCGGCTTCGTGCTTCCCGCTTTTTGTACTGCTACTTTTATCTTAGATTTTACCATATTATTTACATACTTTTCCTGTGCCCCTTGATTTTCATGTATGCTTGTGCTAAAATTTTTTTAATTGGAAATTGGGCATCTATCTTTTGATATAATCGTTTCACTACATAATGGAAATAATGTGTTGCGCTGAATGCCGCATTCATCTAGGGTGTATCTGAAAACTCCCAACGCACCCGGACAGCGGGCCTTTTTGCGGTGCGCCGCGTCATTTTTCCTTGAAATACGTCAGTATTCCTGCGAAAAAATGTCTTGCGCAACGCAAAAATCCCTCGCTGCCGGTCACATCATGAGTTTTCAGATACACCCTAGTTGAAACTCAGCACAGCGTGAGGAATATTACTTCCGTGCTGTGGAGTAAGGATTTGGGGCAGGTGAAGAATAACTGCTGCCTCTTTTTTTGCGTTTGTGCTGTGCGGCACAGATTTGGAGGTGCTCTATGACGGATAAAGAATTGCGGCGTTTGAGCCGGAGTGAGCTGCTGGAAATGCTGATTGCCCAGACAGAAGAAAACAGCCAGCTGAAGATCAGGCTGGAGCAGGCGGAAGCACAGCTTCGGGATCGCAGGATCGAGATCGACAAAGCCGGTTCCCTGGCGGAGGCTGCCCCTCAACGGTGTCTTTCAGGCGGCGGAGGCCGCGGCACAGCAGTATCTGGAAAATATCCAGCGGATCAGCAGCCAGCAGGATGCCATCAGCCGCGTTATCAAGGAGCAGTCGGCAAAAGAGGCCGCCCAGATCCGGCAGGAGGCAGAGGCGTACAGCCAAAAAGTACACGCGGATGCGGATGCCCACTGGAAGCAGGTCGATGCCAGAGCGTCCAAACTGCTGGCAGACCAGGAAGCACTGCGGCAATTGATTCAGTCCGCTGGAGAGGTTGAGATCAATGAAGAACACAGCAAATCCGTCCCGCGAGCTTCCAACCCTGGAACAGCTCGAAACGGAGCTTGACAGAGAGAAATACAAAAAGCGATATCGGCGGGTCCTGAGAAGCGCTGTCTATACCCTTGTGGTCGTTGCGGCTGTAGCCGTATTGGTCGCCACCATCTGGATGCCGGTGCTGCAGATCTACGGGGCTTCCATGACGCCAACGCTGAATGAGGGAGATATTGTGCTCTCTGTCAAAGGGTCGGATTGTGAACTGGGCGATCTGGTAGCCTTTTACATGGGCAACAAGATTTTAGTCAAGCGTTGTATCGCCGGCCCCGGTCAGTGGGTGGATATCGACGTTGAGGGCAATGTGTATGTGGACGGCAATCTGTTGGATGAGCCGTATCTGACAGAAAAATCCCTGGGGGATTGTGACATTGATTTGCCCTACCAGGTACCGGACAATCGATACTTCTGCATGGGTGATCACCGGTCCACCTCGGTGGATTCCCGCAGCACTACGGTGGGCTGCGTCTCCGGTGAACAGATCGTCGGAAAAATCGTATTCCGGGTCTGGCCGATAGCAGATTTCGGGATACTTAAATAGAGAGGTGGGTGATTGGCATATGAAGCACGGTGCGTTACAGAGCGCAGAAAAATATACGAAGGCACATCAAAGGAAGAAACGCTGGTACCGGGTTGTAACCGGTCTTGCCTGCGTTGTGGTGTTCTGCACGGTCTACGCATTGATTCTTCCCGCCATTACCATGGAAAAGGGAGCGTGTGAGATTCCTGAACACACCCATTCGGAAACCTGCTACACCCAAGTAACTTCCGTTCAGAAGTCAGTGCCGGTTTGTGATGCGGAAATGCTGAATCTCCACCGTCACACCCCAGACTGTTATGACGGAGACGGCAATCTCACCTGCAGCTACGCGGATTTTGTTGTCCACCGTCACGATTCTTCCTGCTATGATGAAAACGGAACTCTGTGGTGCACCCTGCCGGAGATTTCGGCACATACGCATTCGGACAGCTGCTATGCCGTACCGGAAGCAGAAGAACCCCATGTCCATACAGATGCGTGCTACATCATGGAGCGCGACGAATTGACTTGTACAGAGCATGTGCATACGGATGATTGCTACACGGAAACCAGCACTCTGATATGCAGCCTGGAGGAGAGTGATGGGCACCAACACAGCGATGACTGCTATGCATGGAATAAGGTGCTGACTTGTGACCTATCCACCGAACCAGCCGAGGTTGCAACGGAACCGGTGCTGGTCTGCGGAAAAGCGGAAATCCTTCTCCACGAACACACCGCTGACTGCCTGGATGAATCTGGTAATCTGATCTGCGGCAAAATCCAGGTTTTGGAACATCAGCACACGGATGCGTGCTTTGAGACGGTGGAGGAACCGGCGGATACCGAGGCTCTGACCTGTACGCTTCCCGAGGATGAAAAACACACCCATACCGCCCTGTGCTACAGCACTTGGGAATTGACCTGCGATATGGAGGAGCATACCCACACGGAGGAATGCAGCACTGCGGAAGAAACAGAAGCGACAGAAGAAACGGAAGAAACGACCGAACCGGAGGAAGAGATGTCCGGCATGGAGATCGATCCCGGCCTGCCGGTGATGGGAACCGCCTATGCCGCAACGGGGCACATGCGCGCCCATTCCACAACGGGGTACATGAGCGCCTATTCCGTGATGACTCTGGATGCGGATACAACAGGGGCAACCAATCCCGTTTCCGTAAAAAACTATATCACAGGCGCAACGCTCTACTACCGTACCAATGAAAACGCAGCGTGGACCAATGTATCAGGCGCGACGGATATTCCCGGCGACGCGGATTTCAAGCTGGAGATCAGCTATGGCAATGTCCCCATCGATACCCTTCTGGCGGCAGACGGGAAGATGACCTATACCCTTCCGGCGCTGTTTCGCAACGCTACGGCCAACGGCAAAATCACCAGCGGCAGCGCCGAGGTGGGCACCATCACGGTGGCAAACAATACGGTCACCCTTGCCTTTGACACCACTTGGCTGACACAGCAGAAGACGGAGACGAATACCGTCATCAGCGGCGACTTTTTTGTGGAAGCAGAAGTTAACCTGTCGCAGGTCGGCGAAGATAGAACCGCTCGAATTGTCATTGGCAATACAACGATCACCATTGATTTTGACGGTGACATTGTTGCCCAATACGGCAATGTGGACCTGACCAAAACCGTCTCGGCCATCTCGGAAGAGACAGACGGCGATTATCTGACTTACACCCTGACCGTGAAGGCCGGCGCAGATGGCTGCCCGGAGGTCAAGGTGGTGGATACCTTTGCAGATACCCAGCACATCGAGGAATATGTGGGCGTGACGGGCGGGTCCAGCGCTACCAATGATACGGATGGCCCCACGGAAACCGGAGGCACCGGAAGCGTCTACATCGGTGCGGCACCCACGGAGGATAAACCCATCCCGGGTCCCGCAGGTGAAAACCCGACGAAACCCGGCACGCTGGTCTGGGACATCGGTGATATGGCAGCCAACGAAACCAGGACTCTGACCTACCGGGTCAAGCTGAAGGATGCATACACCGGCGTCACGGCAAAGGGAAATCTTCAGAACACGGCGAATGTTTACTCCAAGACCTACCAGCGGGACACCGACACCGTCACCTTTACGCCCTGTGCTGGTGCAACCATGTCCAAAGTGGCCTCGACGTTTACCCCTGGCGAAAACGGCGGAGGCACCATCACCTACACCATTTGGGTGAAGGCCAATGCGGACAACAGCTATGTCCTGGACAATGTGAAAATCATGGACGCGCTGGACGGTTCTGTCCAAAATATGAATGGGACCTTAGTTGCCATCCGCAAAAATCTGTCCTACGATGAAACCTCTTTCCGCCTCTATCAGGGCGGTTCCAACGGCCAGAACGGAAGCAGCGGCTTAACGGAGATTACGGCAGGAACTACACGGAACATCACGGATACGGACAATGACGGCAAGAAGAACGATAGCTTCACCTATTATGTGGGTTCCCTGGCTCCCGGTGAGAGCAAGACTCTGACCTACACGGTGAATGTGGAGCCCGGTGTGTTCGTGGCGGCGGGAAACAAAGACTTCAAGATCAACAATCGCGCCTGCATTTATACCGATGACAGCAGAACAGATGGCGGCGTATGGCTGAAAGGCTATAACACCAGTAAGACCATTAACCGCAAGGTCTGGAGCCGAAAGCTGGCGGGCGGGAAGCAGGAGACGGAAAGCACTGTGTCCATGAGCGGCAGCGTGTATGACGCCACCGGCAGCTCCGTTACCCAAATCACCTCCCCTGACAGCAGCTTCACTGTGCCTGCCGGCAGCTACAAGTATCAGGTGGCAGCCAATGAGGCGGGAGACTGGAATCTGTCCTCTGCGTCCATGGCTGACAGCCTGGGCAGCCAGTACATGGAGTTTGTGGGCTATGTCCGGGTGGATGCCTATACCATCAGCAGCAATGCACCCGGTTCCGGCCTGGACGATGCAGCAGCCATTGCCAATTTGAGCAGCCGCACGCCCGATCAAACCGTCTGGGTAAAAGTTGACGGGCAAACCTCTTTCAGCTTCACACCTGAGCAGATTGGATTGGATGGAAAGAAGGCCTACCTTCTGACCTACTACGCGCAGCCCAAGAATACCGACGGCATTACGCAGGTGGTGGTGAGCAACCGCTTCGAACTGACCGGTGAGGTGGTAATCGGCAACTTCCGGTATGTTGTGCTAACCGGTATTGGTGCCGAAGCCTCCGTCGTTGTGAAGGGCGGCAACAGCTTTGCTGCGGAAAAGCAGAGCTGGTACTACGAAGAACCCCAGGTGACCACAATAAGCTGCAAAGCCGCTCCGACAGCACCAACTGGCTGGACCACAACACGGCCAGCAAGACCCTGTACGGCAGCGAAAATATCTTTAAGGAACTGGGCCGTGTCTTTACCTATCCCGGTTCCGGCAACTCCACCACGGACATCAAGCCCGGCACAAGACAGGCCATCAGCACAGATGCGCTGAACGGAGCGGGTACCTATGTGGCCTGGCAGATTCATGTGAACTATGAGGGCAGCCTGTCCGGGCGGTACCGTGTGGTCGAGCGGATCCCGGATGGGATGGAGGTAACCTATGTCCGTATATGGTGGCTGGGAGATAAATATAAAGCAGTTCTGCAGGATTCCAAACCCACCTTTGCGCGGCTCACAGCTGAGGAAATCGCCGCCCTAGGCGGCAGCTGGACGGAATACGCGAAGACCCTGCCCAGCAACAACGCGGGAAACCAGACGAACTACTATTACACCAACGGTCAGCAGGTGATCTGGGATATTGACAATCTGGTAGCCGGAGGCGGATACCGGGACGATTATGCCGTGGAGATACAGATCGTCTGTAAGGTAACGGATCCTGACGTTCTTCTGGGCGGCGTGAGCAAGGAGTTCAACAATGTGGTCAGCCTGCAAAATTCCGAGGGAACGACCATCGGCAACGACAGCAATGGTGTGACAATCAAAAAACAGACGCTGTCCAAGCAAGACACTTATAACCCCGAAACCAATGGCGGCCGGTATCCCTTTAAGATCACGCTGAATGAGTTGGGCGAGGATCTGGTCAGCGGATCGAATACCATCACCCTGGTGGACGAGCTGAGCAAAACCCTGATTCTGGACACCACTTCCATTCAGGTGTTGAACACCAAGACAGGCCAGGAGGTATCGGACTGGACCGCCTCCGTGAACGGACAGACGCTGGAAATTGTCCTGCCGGACGACCTGCCCCTGACCGTTACCTATGAAACCACAGTCAACGCCGCACCGGGTCAGACCATCTCCATTTCCAACAACGCCCATTGGAAAGGCTATACCACCCCAAGCGGCGGCAGCGTTGAGGTCGAAGGATTCCATTATTCTTCTGGCGGCACCGCTGGTGCGGACACTTCTCCCAGTGTAACAGTCAAAAAACTGGATCAATACAATACCAGCCAGACTCTTTCCGGCGCGACGTTCACATTGGTGGAGGGAACCTATGCTGACGGTACGTTTACCCCAACAACGGACGGCCTTTCCCTGACCGGCACCACCGGCGAGGACGGAACCCTGACCTTCGGAAAAACGAGCGAGCAGACCATGTCGTATAACACCGTCTACTGCCTGACCGAGACAGTGGCCCCGGAAGGATATGTGCTGGATGCCGTGCCCCACTACTTCGCTGTGGCAAAGCAGCAGGAGGACGGGAAATGTCCCACCTTCCCGAATGGTGTGACCGTCTGGTATCAAAGCGCGGACTACACCTATCAGGCCTACAACCACAAGGGCGAAGCCACGGTGGCCAAGGCATTTTTGGATGCGGGCGGCAATCATCTGGAAAAAATCGACGGAGCCTACCGTTTCGGAATCTATGCCGAAGAAGATCCCACCGGCAATCCGCTGCAAACGGTGACCATCACATACGCGAACAGCACGGTCACGCCGGAGAGTGGGACAGCGAAGTTTACAAACCTGACCCTTGGGAAAATGTATTACATCTACGAGTTGGATGATAACGGCGTGCCGATCCGTGGAGACAATACGCTGGCCACGGTGAACGGCGCAAACTTCCTTGTCGCCTATTCCAATGGCCCCGCGGTAACCATTCCCGAGAGCGGAACCGCCGCAGCCACCGTGACCGTAACCAACCAAGTCTGCTACCCCGAGCTGCCCAACACCGGCGGGGCCGGAACCACCCTGTATACCAAGGGAGGCGTCTTGTTAACGGCAAGCGCGATGTTCCTTCTGCTGTATTACCATACAAAACGCAGAAAGGAGGAATCCGCATCCTCCTGATGTGCGGCACGATCCCTTTACTACGCAGAAACTTAAAAAGAAGAAGGGAAGTCAAACAATGAAACACGCAAGAAAACTCGCCAGTCTCCTGCTGGCTCTAATTATGGTTTTCGCTCTGGCTGCTACCGCGTTTGCGGCAGAAAACACTACAATTTCTGCTCCCAAGGGAAGCACCCGAACCTATGATGTTTACCAGATTTTCACCGGCGACCTCTACAACGGCGTCCTGTCCAACGTAAAATGGGGCCAAAACAGTACTGGCACCGTGGGAGAAGCAGTTGACCAGACTATTCTTGATGCTCTGGCCGCTGTAAACAGCAAGAGCGATACTGAGAAGTTGACTGTGATTCAGACTTATGTCAATTTCGGCTCCACAGCTATCGGTACCGTTTCCGACAGCAATCCCCTGACCGTAACCACCGGTTATTACCTGATTAAGGACAACGGCCCTGTGGGTAACGGCGAGGATTACTCTCTGTATGTAGTCCAGGTTGTCGGCCCCACTACTATCTCTCCCAAGGTTGGAACCACAACCTCCGATAAGAAGGTTAAGGACACCAATGACAGCGCGGCGAACTCCACCACTGATTGGCAGGATTCCGCAGACTACGATATCGGCGATGCCGTGCCCATCAAGCTGAGCGCCACCATTGCGCAGGACTACGCCAACTACACCCACGGCTACAAGCTGACTTTCCACGATAAGGAAGACGCTGGCCTGATCTTCAATAAGAATTCTGTGAAAGTCTATGTTGACGGAACGCTGATTACCACTGGCTATGAGGTTGTGACCGAAGGCCTGACCGACGGCTGCACCTTTGAGGTCCGCTTTGCCAACCTGAAGGACATTGCCTCTGTCGAGGCCGGAAGTGTCATTTCTGTTGAGTATACCTCCACGCTGAACAATCAGGCCGTTATTGGCTCCACCGGCAACAAGAACACCTCCCATGTGACCTATACCAACAACCCCAATGACGAACAGGCCGGCGAAAACGGCGAGACCCCCTATGATGTAGTCATCGTATTCACCTACCAGACCATCGTCAACAAGGTTACCAAGAACCCCGCCTATGATACGTCCAAGGATACTGAAAAAACTGGCACCGACAGCGACGGCAACACGGAATTCATCCCTCTGAAGGGCGCAGGCTTCACCCTGTATAAGAAGAACGCTTCTGGTACATATGAAGCTGTAGGGTCCGAGCTTAAGGGTGAGGACATGACCACTTTTACCTGGAGTGGCCTGGATGATGGCGACTACAAGCTGGTCGAGACCACCACGCCCTCTGGCTACAATACAATTCCCGATATCGAGTTCACCATTACGGCTACTCACGATGTGTCTTCCGATAACCCCACGCTGATATCCCTCAGTGGCGGTGATAAGTTCACCAGAGTGATTTCCACCGGTGTTGTTTCTGCCAACATTGAGAACCAATCTGGTGCACAGCTTCCCTCCACCGGCGGCATCGGCACCACCATCTTCTATGTCCTCGGCTCTGTTCTGGTCCTCGGCGCGGCTGTGCTGCTGGTCACCAAGAAGCGCATGAGCACCAAGGGCTAATTCCCTGATACATATCTGAAACGCACTGACATCCCGCTGTGAACGCCGGGGAGGGACTCCCTCCCCGGCCCACAGCGGCAAGGAGAACCCCGCATGAAGAAGAAAAAAGGAAATTTCACAACGCTGCTGCTGATCCTGGTGCTTCTCGCGGGACTGTCCTTGCTGCTGTATCCTTCCGTCAGCGATTACTGGAACTCCTTCCACCAAACCCGCGCCATTGCCACGTATGCCGAAGAAGTCGCAAATTTGAACCAGGATCAATATGACGAAATCTGGGCCGCCACAAAGGCCTACAATGCATCTTTGGCAGAACGGGACAACGCCTACCTTCTGAGGGACGCACAGAAGGAGGAATACGCGCGGTTACTGGACATTTCCGGCCTTGGCATCATGGGTTATATCGAGATCCCGGAAATTGATGTGAGCCTGCCCGTATACCATGGCACGGAGGAACCCGTCCTCCAGATCGCCGTGGGGCATCTGGACTGGTCCAGCCTGCCCGTTGGCGGGGAGAGCACCCACTGCGTCCTTTCCGGTCACCGGGGCCTGCCCAGCGCCAAGCTGTTCACCAACCTGGACAAACTCCGAGAGGGGGATATCTTCCTGCTGCGCATTCTGGACGAGGTGCTGACCTATGAAGTGGATCAGATCCTCATCGTGGAGCCTCAGGAAGTCGGAGCGCTGCAAATCGTGGAGGGTCAGGATTACTGCACATTGGTGACCTGCACCCCCTACGGTATCAATGCCCATCGGCTTTTGGTCCGGGGACACCGCATCGACAATGTGGAGGAGGCCAAAACCGTCCGCGTCACAGCCGACGCCGTCCAGATCGAACCGCTGTTGGTGGCGCCCATTGTGGCGATCCCGATCTTGCTATTGCTTTTGATTTTACTGCTGCTGCCCAAGCAGCCAAGAAAGAAACACGGAGGTGGAGCCGATGAAGAGGATTAGACGCATGACTGCTGCGCTGCTCAGTGTGCTGGCAGTATTCCTTCTCCTGCCCTTGCAGGCTCTGGCGGCGGGAAGTATTGACTTGAACCAGGATGTAAGTTTGACCATTTCCTATCAAGATGGAAACACGCCCCTGGTTGGTGCAGAGTTTGAAATTTTCCTGGTTGCCACAGTAGACGAATACGGCGAGCTGACCACCACAAAAGATTTCGCCCAGTTCCATGTCAATATCCGGGGCAAGGATGACGAGGCTTGGCGGACACTGGCATCCACCCTGGAGGGCTATGTATTGCGGGATGATATTGCCCCCACAGACAGTGGAAAGACCAATGATAAGGGATTGGTTTCCTTTCCCACCGCCGGAAAGAGCCTGAAAGCGGGTTTGTACTTTGTACTGGGGTATCGACACACGCAAAATGGCTTCCGCTATGATCCCACGCCATTCATGGTAATGCTGCCTGGATTGGACAAAGAGAATAACATTTGGGTTTATGATGTAGCCGTCAATGCAAAGTTCGATTCATCCCAAATCCCTGATAACCCAGATGACCATACCATCGACCGAAAGGTTCTGAAGGTCTGGGCCGATGATGGACATGAAAAAAATCGTCCCAAAGAGGTAATTGTTCAGCTTCTTCGTGACGGCAAGGTATATGATACCGTAACCCTGAACGCGGCAAACAACTGGCGGTACACCTGGACGGGATTGAATGATCGCTATACGTGGACCATTGTGGAGAAAGAGTTGGAGGGCTATACCGTGGAGGTCACACGGGAGGGTATCACTTTTGTGGTGACAAATAGCTACAATGAGGAAATTCCTGACGAACCTACTCCCACAACACCTACCACGCCGAACAAACCTACTACACCTACAAAGCCGACGCTGCCTCAGACTGGCCAGCTCTGGTGGCCGGTTCCAGTGTTGATTGCCGCCGGACTGCTCTTTGTCGTGATCGGCCTGGTGCGCCGCAGAGGTACAACAGATGAGAAATGAAGAACAGAGTGGCAGGAAACAAAGG
>ERZ773235.3427-NODE-3427-length-11217-cov-3.269934_pt1 | contig 11217 bp, 7 predicted proteins | sample MGYA00580522_ERZ773235 | MGnify/ENA primary metagenome ERZ773235 (study PRJEB29015, sample SAMEA2737797) | human gut metagenome | biome: human gut; feature: human-associated habitat; material: faeces | place: China | collected 2012 ...
ATTCTTGGTACTTTCTTTTTTAATTCGATTTTAACAAAATGGAGAAACGGAACGGAGAAAACGATTTCGTACAATAAATTTGTCACAATGCTTGATAAAGATCAGGTAAAAAGTGTAAAGGTCACAGACAGCCAGTTGAAAGTGACACCAAAGAACGAGGGAAATCCTTTTTACAAGACAACATATACGGTACAGAGGATCAGCGGAGATTATGAACTGGTGAATCGTCTGATCAAGAGTAAGATCGCATTTGAACAGGAACCAGAAGATCCGATGGATACTTTCTTATCGATATTGATCAGTTTGATCCCTACGATCGTGATCTTTGGATTCCTTGTCATGATGATGCGAAGAAGCAGCGGAATGATGGGGGTTGGAAAGTCCAATGCGAAGGTATATGTTGAGAAGAAGACAGGAGTGACATTTGCAGATGTTGCGGGACAGGGAGAAGCGAAGGAAACACTGACAGAGATGGTAGATTTTCTTCATCATCCAGAACGATACACAGAGATTGGTGCGAAGCTGCCAAAAGGTGCATTGCTTGTAGGACCTCCGGGTACTGGTAAGACATTGCTTGCCAAAGCAGTAGCAGGAGAAGCAGGAGTTCCATTCTTTTCACTTTCTGGTTCTGACTTTGTAGAGATGTTTGTCGGAGTCGGAGCATCCAGAGTTCGTGACTTATTTAAACAGGCACAGCAGATGGCACCATGTATTATTTTTATTGATGAGATCGATGCTATTGGTAAGAGTCGTGATAATGGAATGCATGGTGGAGGAAATGATGAACGTGAACAGACATTGAATGCTTTACTTGCAGAGATGGATGGATTTGATACATCCAAAGGTATCATTATTCTTGCAGCAACAAACCGTCCAGAAGTCTTAGACAAAGCCCTTCTTCGTCCAGGACGTTTTGACCGCCGTGTTATTGTAGAACGCCCAGATTTAAAGGGAAGAATTGAGACATTAAAAGTACATGCCAAAGATGTGAAGATGGATGAGACCGTTGATTTTGAAGAAATCGCACTGGCAACCAGTGGAGCTGTTGGATCTGATCTTGCCAATATGATCAACGAAGCAGCACTTGGAGCTGTCAAGGCAGGAAGAAAGGCTGTTTCACAGAAAGACTTATTTGAAGCAGTGGAAGTTGTCATTGCGGGTAAAGAGAAGAAGGACAGAATTCTTGGCGATGAAGAGAAACACATCGTTGCATACCATGAAGTCGGACATGCACTGGTTATGGCATTGCAAAAAGAATCAGAACCAGTACAGAAGATCACCATCGTACCTCGTACCATGGGAGCACTTGGATATACAATGCAGCGTCCAGAAGAAGAAAAATACTTAAATAAGAAGGATGAGATGTTAGCAGACCTTGTATCATTCTTTGGTGGACGTGCGGCAGAAGAAGTGAAGTTTAACTCTGTCACAACAGGAGCATCCAATGATATTGAGCGCGCCACAGCGATCGCAAGAGCGATGGTAACACAGTATGGTATGTCCGATGAATTTGGATTGATCGGTTTAGAGTCCATTACAAACCGATACTTAGATGGACGTGCAGTTATGAACTGTGCAGAGACAACAGCAGCGAAAGTCGATGAAGTTGTCATGAAGATGTTAAAAGAAGCTTACGCCAAAGCAGTCACATACATTCGTGAAAATATGGACATTCTTGACGAAGCAGCAGAGTTTTTGATCCAGCGTGAGACGATCACAGGAAAAGAATTCATGGAAATCTTCAACAAATACAAGAATCCAGTAGAAGAGTCTGATAAAAATGTATCAGAGACAGCTGAAAATGATGCAGAAATTTCAGAAGCAGAGGTGAAAACAGATTCTGAGATCAAGACAGAAGAAGAAAATACATCGACATATAATACTGGATATGCCCAGTGGGTGGAAGATGATGACGATGAAGAATAATCTGTCAGAGTCAGTTAACAAAATAAAATAGCGAAAAGCATAAAAATGCGGAGACGATCGATTAAACGAATGTCTCCGCATTTTTCCATATAGCTGATATAAAAGGATGCCAAAGGTAAAAAATACATTCTATCCTCAGCAGGTCTTGTTACGGCCTTAATCCCATTCCACCTTCTAAGGTAAGTGTTTCTCCGTTCATATATTTGAAATCTGGAGAAGCAAGCTGTACACATACGCGACCTATTTCTTTCTCCACGTCTCCAAAATGTCCCATTGGTGGTGTTTTTACATTTGCTTTAAATGCATCCGGATAAGCTTTTTCAAAATTTTCAAGCTGAGCTGTCCATGCAAGTGGGCATACTACATTTGCATTTATGCCGTCTGCTGCCCATTCGGTTGCAGCAACTCTTGTAAGTCCTCTGATTCCTTCTTTTGCTGCAGCATAAGCACACTGTCCATAGTTTCCAAATAGTCCTGCACCTGATGCGAAATTAATTACAGAGCCTTTTGTTTCTTTTAAATACGGATAGCATTCTTTCATATAGTAGAAAGCCGCATAAACTCCTGAATACATTGCGAGATCAAATTGTTGTGTTGTATGATCTGCTATTGTTACTCCTGAAGCTGATGCCTGTGCATTATTTATTAACACATCAATTCTTCCAAACTCATCTATTGTTTGCTTTACTACATTTGCAACAACAGTTTCATTGTCTGCTCCGGCATTTATGTCAGCCTGAATTGGCAATACTTTTATTCCGTATTTGCTTTCCAATTCTTCTTTTGCGTCTGTAAGTTTTTTAACGTTACGTCCTGTAAGTACCAAATTGGCACCTTCTTTTGCATAAGCCGTTGCTATTCCGTAACCTATTGAGCCACAGCTTCCATCCTGCAATACTGCTCTTCCTCCACCTGTTATAACGGCTGTCTTTCCTGTTAAAAATCCCATATTAGTTTCTCCTTTCTTTACTCTTCCATTATTTTTTCTGAAAAGTTTATTTTGCCCCAAGGTTCTTCCATTACAATTGTAACTTTGCTTTTCCATTGTTGATACATTTCATCTGCGCTATTTTTTTCTTTTGCGTTTAATATATCTTCAACTTTTTTTGCAATTTTTTCTTTTTTGTAAATTTCAACTAGTCTTTCTTTACTAATATTAACTTTTGATAACATTTTTTCGCTGGAATTTTCTAAATAGTAGTCAGCTTCTTCATTTGCCTCGCTTTCTTCTTCTGCACTCAAGGACACGTCATATTTTGAAGCTTCATCGTATAATGCCTGTCTTTCGCAAATATTGCTAAGTATCTGGCTTTTTACCCCTTCTTCTAGTGTTACACCTATTTTTAGTTTTTTATTCCACTTAAGTTCTTTATTTTTTGACATATAATAAACTTCGTATGTTGCCTGTGTTTTGTAGGCATAATATCGAACTTCATCCATATATATGTCCGCTATGTCTGCTTTAGAATCAATGTCTTCTATTTTTATTCCTATCGATTCTTTTGATGCAACTGTCTGGCTTTCACTAGATGGTTGATTATTTTGTTCATTATTATTTTGTGTTAATGAATTTTCTAAATTTGATTCTACTGTTACTGATTCCGTAGTAGTTTCCTTCTGCTTATTGGTATCAGGGGATTTGCTACTTGTGCATCCCACTATAGCCATTGCCACTACAAAACATGTAAGTGTAGCCATCATTTTTTTATTTTTCATCGATTCTACTCCTGTTTATGCTGCTGTGTTGTTATTTTTGAGATTTGCTCAGCCATAACCATTTTATTGTTATGTTATATTTTTTCCATCATTAGTAATTCTTCTGATTAACTTCTTTTTAAGCTTCGGATATCTTCAATTACTTTTCGCATATTTTCCATCAATTCATCAGCGTCTTTTGCCGGTTTCATCGGAATATATTCGAAGTAAGGTGTTTTGTCCGGAATTAATTTTAATCTTCTGTTGTATTTGCTTAGTATTTCCGGTATTTTTTCTGTTTCAATCGGAGCCGTAGGATGCATTGTAAATTTAAGCTTTGTCTTATTTCCTGTTATTTCAGTTATATAAGCTTCATGTGCTGTTGCTTTTATGAGTACAATTTTCAACAGATTTTCTACCTGTCTAGGCATTTCTCCAAATCTGTCTATTAACTCATCCTGCATATCTTCGTATTCTTCCTGCGTTTCTATGCCTGCAATTCGTTTATACACATCCATCTTCTGGCTCTCGCTTTTAATATACCCTGCAGGAACGAATGCATCTATAAGTACATCAATTTTTGTTTCAAATTCAAGTGTCGGAGTTTTTCCTTTTCTTACAAGAATTGCTTCATTTAGCATTTTACAGTACAGATCATAACCTACCGCCTCCATGTGTCCATGTTGCTGCGCTCCAAGTAAATTTCCGGTTCCTCGTATTTCCAAATCTCTCATGGCAATTTTTACGCCGGAACCTAATTCCGTGAAATTCTTTATTGCACCAAGTCTCTTTTCTGCTACCTCTGATAGCAATTTATTTCTTGTGTACATCATAAACGCATATGCAGTCCTATTTGAACGACCTACTCGTCCTCTAAGCTGGTACAACTGAGATAATCCCATTTTTTCTGCATTATGAATTATGATTGTATTTGCATTTGAAACATCAATCCCTGTTTCTATTATAGTAGTAGAAACTAATACGTCTATATCTCCATTTACAAAATCATACATAATTGTTTCTAACTGTCGCTCACTCATTTGACCATGTGCAAATGCTACATTTGCATCAGGCACAAGTCTTTGTATTTCGGCAGCACGTTCTGCTATGTTTTGTACAATATTGTATACATAATAAACCTGACCATTTCGTAATAGTTCTCTGTTTATAGCTTCTCTTACGATTTCATCATTATATTCCATTACATATGTCTGTATCGGCATTCTATCCTGTGGTGGTTCTTCCATAATAGACATATCTCTTATTCCGATAAGACTCATATGCAATGTTCTTGGAATTGGAGTTGCAGTCATTGTCAGTACATCTATATTATTTTTTAGTTCTTTAATTTTTTCTTTATGTTTTACACCAAATCGTTGTTCTTCATCTATTATAAGCAAACCTAAGTCTTTAAATTTCACGTCTTTTGAAAGAACTCTGTGGGTTCCGATTACGATATCTACATAACCTTTTTTCAAATCTCTTATTGTCTGCTCCTGATTTGCTTTTGTTCTAAATCTCGAAAGCATTTCCACTCTTACAGGAAAATCTTTGAATCTTTGTGTAAATGTCTTGTAATGTTGTTGCGCTAAAACGGTTGTCGGCACAAGATATACTACCTGTTTATTATCCTGTACTGCCTTGAATGCCGCACGTATGGCAACTTCTGTTTTTCCAAATCCTACGTCTCCACATACAAGTCTGTCCATAGTCTTTGTGCTTTCCATATCCGCTTTAACCTGAGAAATTACTTCTAACTGGTCATCTGTTTCTTCAAACGGGAACATCTCTTCAAATTCTTTTTGCCATTCTGTGTCCGGACTAAATACAAATCCTGTGCTGTCCTGTCTTGTCGCATACAATTCAATTAACTCGTCGGCAATATCTGCCACTGCCTTTTTAACTCTTGTTTTTGTTTTTTTCCATTCAGTTCCACCTAATTTATTAAGCTTAGGTGGTTTTGCTTCACTGTCAGCATATTTTTGAATCATGTCGAGCTGAGTTGCAAGAATATAGAGATTGCTACCGCCTTCATATTCTATTTTTATATAATCCTTCACAGTGCGGTCTACTTCAATTTTTTCAATTCCTTTGTAGATTCCAAGTCCGTGATTTTCATGTACAACATAATCGCCTATATTTAAATCTGAAAAATCTGAAATATTTGTACCTGAATAATTATGTTTCTTTCTTCTTTTTTTCTTTTTCTCACCAAAAATATCAGTATCACTTATTACTACAAATTTTATCATAGGATAAGCAAAGCCTCCGCGCAGGTGTCCTGTCACTATCATTACTTCTCCACTAAGTGCTTCTCTTTCTTTATCCTCTTCGTAAAATGCACTTATGCCAAATCCGCGTAAATCTTCTGCTAGTCTTTTTGCCCTCGTCAGGCTTGCACAAACCATTATTACTTGATATTTTTGTTTTTTATATTTTTTTAAATCCTCAACTAGCATTTCAAATTTGTTATTATAAGGGCTTATTGTTTTTGCTTCTACAGATGCAATTTCATCTACTGTAAAATTCTTTACAGTCTGATCCAATGAAGTAAATAGCACTTTCTTTACTGAGTCTAGCTTACTTTCGATTGTTTTTCTACTCCACACAATGTCAGTCTGTCCCGGCAAAACGTAACCTTTTTCTAAACGATTGCTCATGCTGTCTCTAAATTCCGTCTCAACAGCTTTCATCTGCTCATCAACTCTTTTTGGCTCGTCTATAAAGAACGCCGCATCTTTTAAATAGTCAATAAAGCTTACCATTCCATCATAGAAATAGTTTACATAACTATCAAATGACATTCCATTTTCATTTATTTCTTCATTATCTATAAATTCTTTTATTATAACTTCAAGTCTATGCGCTTCTTCTGTTTTAAATTGTTTTCTAAGTGCTTCAGAATTTTTCTTTAAGTCTTTTTTTATTTTATCAATTCCGGCTCTTATTTCTTCTTTTGTTAATACATAGTCAGTTGCCGGATATATTGTTATTTTTTCAAGATTTTCTATTGATCTTTGTGTTTCTACCTCAAAGCTTTTTATAATATCAACTTCATCATCCCACATGTCAATTCTATATGGCACTTCGTCTGTCAATGTATAAATGTCTATAATACTTCCTCTTATAGCAAACTGTCCCGGTGACTCTACCTGTTCTGCTCCCTCGTATCCCATTTGAACAAGCTTATGTCTTATTGCATCCATTTCAATAATGCTACCTTCAGAAATTTCCAGAACATTTTCTTTAATTCTGTCTAATGGCATTATTTTATCCATAAGTCCATCTGCTGTAGTCACAATTGTACATGGTTTATCTTCTACAAGTTTCTTTATGCATTCCAGTCTTTGCTGCAGGATTACGTTTCCATGTACATCTGCTGAAAAGAATATGAAATCCTTCGCAGGATACAATACAACATTTTTATCAAATGCTTTTAAATCTTCATAAAGTTCCTTTGCTTTTGTTCCACTAAAAGTAACGATGACTTTATTTTTGTAGCCATCGCTTAATCCTGTTATAAAATGTGCAAGCTGAGAATCCGCACACCCTGTTACCTGACATGTTTTTCCTGTATCAAGGCATTCTCTTGCACGTTCAAATCCATTTAATTTTTGTAGTGGATAAAAAAATGTATTCATTGTGTCCTTCCTTATTGTTTTAATGATGCCAGAATTGTGGCGGCGTAGCATGAAACAATCCGTAGGCATCAAAGTTGTGAGTTTTTAACCTCAACATTATTTTAATTTAGTTATATTTGTTCATTGCAGTCTCAATATTTTCTAGAATCATTACTTCAGCAGCTGATGCAGCGTTTCGTACCGCTTCATCTACGATTTCTCTTTCCTTGCTACCGAATTTTCCTAACACGTGATTAACCAAATCTCCCTGATTTTCACCTACTCCAACTTTTATTCTCTTAAAGTTTTGTGTACCGGTATGGGCTATTATACTTTTTAGTCCATTGTGACCACCGGCACTTCCTTTAGCTCTTATTCTTATCTTCCCTACATCTAGACTGATGTCATCTGCTATTATTATTATTTCCTGTTGTGGGTCTAATTTATAAAAATCCATTACTTCTCTTACAGATTCCCCACTATTATTCATATATGTCTGTGGCTTTACAAGTATGACCTTTTCATTTCCTATCATTCCTATTCCACAAAGTGCCTTATGTCTTCTTGTATTTACCTGAACTCCCATCTGAGATGCTAATTCATCTATTACATCAAATCCTATATTATGTCTTGTCTTGTCATATTTTTTGTCCGGATTTCCAAGTCCTACTATTGCGTACATATATTTTCTCCTTTATTTTTATAAATTTTTTTCTAAAGACCTTCTCATTTATTACTATCTCTTTATCTTTTACATTTTATTATTATTATAGTTTACCCTTTATTGCTCTTTATTTAAAGACTTTTTAGCAATAAATTAATTTAAACTGCACACAATTTTTTTATACATATGACTATTGTGCATAGCACTTCGATGCTACTTTGCTTCTTCTCAGCGATTATACATTCGCCAAATTTCTAAAATTGTGTATAATTAAAAATGGCATAACCACAATCGGGCATGCCATTTTAAGATAATAACTATTTTTATTCCAATTTACATTATGTCTATTCTGGATCTGGTTCTAACAATGCTTTTTCATAAGCTGCTAAAACAATTTCCTGAATTGAATTACGAGTCTGTGAATTGATTGGATGAGCAATATCTCTATATTCTCCATCTGCTGCCTTACGACTAGGCATTGCAATAAACAATCCTTTTTCACCTTCTACTACTTTGATGTCGTGAATAACAAATTCATCATCAATTGTAATTGAAACAACCGCTTTCATCTTGCTTTCTTTTGTCATCTTTCTGACTCTTACATCTGTAATATTCATATTTTTGCCTCCTCATTGTTTTGTAGAACATTACTTTTATTTTTACGCATCAATCATCACATATCAATGCGTCAAATACTTTTATAACCCGTATCTAAAGTTACGCTCTATTATAATTTTAGGTTCACTTTCATGATTAATTATTTCTGTATTAGGTTTAATTGTTCCGTGACTTTCAACGATACAGTTTTCAAGATGTACGTTGTCTCCAATATAAACATCATTAAGTATAATACAATTCTTTATCGTACTGTTATTTCCGATGTAAGCCTGTTTAAATACAACCGAATCATCTACTTTTCCATTTACTATGCATCCGCCTGATATTAAACTGTTGCTGACCTCTGCTCCCGGATTATATTTTGCCGGTGGTAAATCTTCTACCTTTGAATATACATCCGGATATGTTCTAAAGAAATAATTTCTAACTTCCGGTTTGAGGAAATCCATGTTTGTATTGTAATATCCATCAACTGTAGAAATATTTCTCCAATAATCAGTTGTCTTATAAGAATAAATTTTACGATTATTCTTATTTCTCTGTATAATGTCAGATACGATATCATATCTGTCCTCTTCCATACACTGTTCAATCAACTGGATGAGTAATCTTCTTCTAATTACATATACCCCTGTTGAAATTAAAGTTTCATCACTTTCAATTGGCTTTTCTTCAAATTTTACAATACGTCCATCATCATTAGTTGTTACTACTCCATAATTAGATACCTTACCATCCGGTAAATCTGTTGTAACAATTGTTATATCTGCATTCTTTTCAATATGATATTCTAATACTTTATTGTAGTCTAACTTGTAAACTGCATTAGATGATGCAATAACTACATATGGCTCATGGCTCTTCTTAAGGAATCCTATATTCTGTGCAATTGCATCTGCTGTTCCTCTATACCAGAAACCATTGTCAGATGTAATTGACGGAGTAAATACATATAAGCCTCCCTGCTTTCTACCAAAATCCCACCATTTTGATGAACTAAGGTGCTCATTTAATGACCATGCGTTGTACTGTGTAAGTACAGCTACTCTCTGAATATGAGAATTACTCATATTACTCAAAGCAAAATCAATAGCTCTGTAGCTACCTGCTATTGGCATTGCCCCTACGGCTCTTTTTGCTGAGAGTTCTTTTAATCTGTTACTGTTTCCACCTGCTAAAATAATTCCTATCGCTCTCATTAAATTTCACCTGCCTTAATTATATAGTCTCCTGATTCAAGTTTTCCGTCAGGGTAATCGCTAATTACAGTCTTACCTGATATAGCTACATTTCTTCCAACTGTAACATTGGATGGTACGGTTGAATTTTCACCAATAACTACTAAATCACTGGCATAAACTCTTGTATCAAGTTTACTTTCTGCATACTCACCCGTTCCGATTGTACATTTTTCACCGATAACGACATTCTCTGCAATGATTGCCTTGTCCACTACAGTTCCTTTCTTAATAACCGTATTGTCCATAATAATTGAATCCCTAACTATTGCTCCTTCTTCAATTACAACATTGGCACTGATTACTGAGTTAGATACATTACCATGTATCTCACATCCGTTGCCTATGATACATCTTTCTACAGATGCCTCCTTGGCTACATACTGTGGTGGCAATGAACTGCTCTTAGTATATATTTTCCAAAATTCTTCGTATAAATTAAATTCAGGTACAATATCTATTAATTCCATATTGGCTTCCCAATATGACTGTAATGTTCCTACATCTTTCCAATAGCTTGAATATTCATAAGCAAAAATTCTCTGTTCCTTATCAAAACAGTATGGAATTACATGCTTACCAAAGTCACAATTAGGCTGATTCTTAAGTGCTAAAAGTGCTTCCTTAAGTACATCCCAACTAAATATGTAAATACCCATTGATGCTAAATTGCTCTTAGGTACAGGTGGCTTCTCCTGAAACTCTGTAATTCTGTGATTTTCATCTGCAATTACAACACCAAATCTACTTGCTTCCTCAATAGGAACCGGCATAACTGCAATTGTAATATCTGCATTGTTGGCCTTATGGTAGTCAAGCATAACTTCATAATCCATCTTGTAAATATGGTCACCTGATAAAATTACTACATACTCAGGATTATAGCTCTGCATATAATCAATGTTCTGATATATAGCATTAGCTGTTCCTGTATACCAGTCTGTATGCTCACTTCTTTCATATGGAGGTAATACTGTTACTCCTCCGATATTTCTATCTAGATCCCATGGAATTCCAATGCCGATGTGAGCATTAAGTCTTAATGGCTGATACTGTGTTAATACACCTACAGTATCTACACCTGAATTAATACAGTTACTAAGTGGAAAATCAATAATCTTATACTTGCCTCCAAACGCAACCGCAGGCTTAGCTACCTTGGATGTTAAAACTCCAAGTCTGCTTCCTTGTCCGCCTGCGAGTAACATGGCAATCATCTCTTTTTTAATCATGTCGTTCACCTCGCTGCTAATTTTATAAAGTAGTTAAATTATACCATTTAATTGCCCATATTTAAAGGATTTTCTTAGATTTTTTTATTACATTTTTCTATATACGAAACGTTTTTATTTAGTTTTTTGTGCATTTTCAACAATTTTCGTCATATTATTGCAGTTAATTTCTAATTTGTCTTTTTTTTAACAATTCTTTTAATGTCATAATCTTAAATTTTTCC
>ERZ773235.3428-NODE-3428-length-11216-cov-4.951080_pt1 | contig 11216 bp, 10 predicted proteins | sample MGYA00580522_ERZ773235 | MGnify/ENA primary metagenome ERZ773235 (study PRJEB29015, sample SAMEA2737797) | human gut metagenome | biome: human gut; feature: human-associated habitat; material: faeces | place: China | collected 2012 ...
TAGCAATTACTAATAAGAGAATATCTTTTGAATATGCACTTGCAAAAGATAATAATGATAATTTAGAAGATGCAAAAGAATTAGTAAATTTGCTAAAAGGTATGTTATGCCATGTAAATTTAATACCAATAAATAAAATAGAAAATGGAAAATTTACAAAGAGCTCTAATGAAAATATTATAAAATTCAGAGATTATTTAAATGACCATGGGATAGTTGCAACTATTAGAAGAGAATTAGGCTCAGATATTGATGCAGCTTGTGGACAGTTAAGAAGACAAAATTTAAAAGAGGATAAAGCTAACTAAAGTAGCAAAAGGTAAAACTAATATTAAAAGAAAGCTTATTATAATAAATTGGTTGAAAAAATTGAATATTTTAATATATAGTTAAAATATTTATATATGAATTACTTTTATTATATGACAAAATTCAACTATTTAACCTAAAAATGCCTTGTAAGAAAGGAAAGTGATAAAATGCAAGTTTTTGCTAAATCAGACATAGGAAGAGAAAGAAAAACAAACGAAGATTTCTACTATGTATCTAAACCAGAAGATAAAATAAGACTGTTTATATTAGCAGACGGAATGGGCCGGATATAATGCAGGAGAGGTAGCAAGTAGAATGGCCGTAGAATCTGCAAGAGACTACATACATAAGCATTTTGCAAAAAATAAAGATAGCAAAGAAAAGCTAGAAACACTTTTAAAAGATGCAATTGAATATGCAAATAGTGTGGTATATAAAAAAGCTCAAAGTAAAGAAAACTTAAGAGGAATGGGTACTACATTAGATGTTTGCTTAATATATAATAGTAGAATATACATAGGTCATGTTGGAGATAGCAGAGTATATAGAATACGTAAAGAGTTTATGAGAAGACTTACAAAAGACCATAGCTATGTTCAAACATTGGTAGACGACGGAACTATAACCAAAGAAGAAGCATATAGTCACCCAAAGAAAAATATGCTTACAAAAGCCCTAGGGTGTGTAGAAACTGTAGAGCCAGACGTATATACTAAAACATTTATTAAAGATGATATTATTTTAATGTGTTCAGATGGCCTAACAAATATGATTAGAGAAGAAAACATATATGAAATAATTAAGCAAGACAAAGAAAATGCTATAGAAAATTTAGTTAAACAAGCAAATGATAATGGCGGATTAGACAACATTACTGTTGTTATTATAATGTAATAGGGAGAAAATTTTATGGATATAATAGGAAGAACAATAGCAAATAGATATGAAATTATAAGTAAAACCGGAGTTGGGGGAATGGCAACAGTATATGTTGCAAGAGACAAGGTTTTAAATAGAGATGTTGCTGTTAAAGTACTAAAAGATGAATTTACCACAGATGATGAATTTGTAAAAAGATTTAATTCAGAGGCTCAAGCAGCGGCAAGTCTTACTCATGCTAACATAGTTTCAATATATGATGTTGGAAATGAAGATGGAATTTATTATATAGTAATGGAATTAGTAAGAGGAAAAACTCTAAAGCAAATAATTAATGAGGAAGGAGCACTTCCTTGGAAATGGTCTGTAAATATTGCAGGACAAATTGCATCAGCCTTAGAAATGGCTCACAAAAACAACATTGTTCATAGAGATATAAAACCACACAATATAATAATTACAGAAGATGGAGTTGCAAAAGTAACAGACTTTGGAATAGCAAAGGCAGTATCAAATTCAACAATAACAGCATTTGGAACAACTATTGGTTCTGTACACTATTTCTCACCAGAGCAAGCAAAAGGAGGATATACAGATGCTAAATCTGATATTTACTCTTTAGGTGTTGTAATGTACGAAATGCTTACAGGAAAAGTTCCTTTTGATGCAGATACATCAGTTTCTGTTGCATTAAAACATATGCAAGAGGATCCTGTACCACCAATGGAAATAAATCCAAACATCCCAAAGGCGGTAAATGATATAATTTTAAAAGCTATGCAAAAAGAGCCAATGGCTAGATATCAAACTGCAACAGCCATGCTAAGAGATTTAGCACAAGCCTTAAAAAATCCAGATGGAGAATTTGTTGAGAAAGAAGATTTAGACGATGGCTTAACAAGAAGAATGGATGCTATTACAGATGATATGGCGAAAAATGCTAAGAGTAGCAATAAAAAGAAGAAAAATAAAGTTGCCATATTCTTTGAAAACCATCCAAAGACAAAAGTTTTAGGAATAATAGTACTTTGCTTAATAATATTTGCAGGAAGTATAGCAATAACATCTGCAATATTAAATGCAAATTCAGTAAAAGATGTTCAAATTCCAAACTTAGTTGGAATGACTGAGGCAGACGCAAAGGCAGAACTTGCAAAATACAAACTTGTATACGAAAAATCAGGAGAAGATTATAATTCTGAGGTAGAAGCTGGAAAAGTTTTTGAACAAAATCCTGTATATTCAGACAATTACAAAGTAAAAGAAAAAAGCACAGTATCTGTAAAAATAAGCAAAGGAACAGAGCAGACTACAGTTCCAAAGGTTGCTGGTATGACATATGAAGAAGCAGTTGATGCATTAGAAAAGAATAAATTAAAAGCAGAAAAAATAGAAGAAACAAGTAAAACAATAAAAGAAGGAATAGTAATTAGCCAAGAAACAGATGCAAACACAACAGCAAATGCAGGTGATACAGTAAAAATACATGTAAGCATTGGAACAGGTGTAAACCAAGTAGTAATGCCAAATGTATTAGGAAAAACAGAAGCAGATGCAAAATCAGCATTAGAAGCTAAAAACTTGGTAGTAAAAACAGAATACAAAGAAAACACAGACAAAGAAAATGGAGAAGTATTAGAGCAAAGCATAAAATCTGGTGAAAATATAGATGAAGGAACAGAAGTAACAATAACAGTAAATAAGCTAGCTGAAATGAAAGAAGCTACAATAACAATAAACGTAAAATCACTTACAGGAGGTTACGAAGTACCAGATAAAGAAAACACAAACACAACAAATACAACAGGTTCTTCAAGTTCAACAACAGTAAAAGAAAAGAAACTTACAGTAAAAGTTGGAGAAGACAAAGTATATGACAAGAAAGTAGACTTAAATTCAACAAATATTCAAACAAAAATAAGTGGAAAAGGCACAGTAACAGTAAAAGTATATGTAGATGACATATTAAAGTCACAAAAAGACATAAACTTAAACACAACAAGTTCATATACATTTGAATAAAGTACAAATTGGGTACAAATTGGGGACGGAGCAAAAAATGCACGTCTCCAATTTGCAAAATACAAGAGTAGTCATATAAACTTGACATAATTACAAGAAAAGAGCTATAATATATATAGTAAAAACGTTAAATACGTTTTTTTTTGCAATACAATTCCTTTCGCAATGCATCCTAATGGATGTTTTATATAAACGTACGAATTCACAACACTTTGAAACAACAAGAAAGGGAAAATTCACGATGAAAAGTCTGAAAAAAATGTTCATTATGCTCGTTATTAGTGCCATTCTGCTGGTCGCTTGTGGCCGGAAGGATCCGTTAAATCGGCAAGCTGCTTACTTCGAAATCACAGAAGAATGTGGTGGAGATGTTTATGGTGTGCAAGATACTTATCGAGCAAATACCGAGATTACTCGTGAGCAGTTCCTTGACCAGGACGAAGATGTGGTCAAAGCATTAAAAGACTACATTGAAACCAGCCTGCCGAAAGAAAAAGTGGGTATCCTTTTATATGAGGAGATGCCTCAGGAAGATGGCTATGAGCTAAAGGTGTTCTATCAGAGTTTGGTAACTCAGGAGTATAGCAAGGAATACGGTGGCGATGTTAACAAGTGTTTTTGCTTCAATCTTTCGGCAAACGAACATGTGAACAAGGAGATTTTCGATATTCTGGACTAAAATATGGTCTATAGCCATGTCGAAAACGATGAGGTGATGAGCTAATGAGAGTAAAATTACGCGAAATGGGAGAGCTACACCTATTATTGTGAGAATATTGCAGTAAACGGGTAAAGCAAAGAAAGGTGAACTGGGATTCTTTAAATAAGAGTTCCAGTTCACCTTTTATATGTACATTTTGGGGACGGAGTAAAAATGTATATTTATATAAAAAATACAGTGAAATTTTCATTGTAAAAAAACTGCAAATTTGGTATAATATAGATGTAAGTTAAATTTGGAGGAAAAAATGCCAGAAGAATTGAAAAAATATTTTTGGGACACTGATTTTCAAAAGTTAGATATAGAAAAGAATAAGAGATATATAATTGCAAGACTATATTGTTATGGTGATCTAAGAGCGATAAAATGGGTAAAAGAAACATATAGTAAAGTCGATATAGAAGATACGGCAAGAAACTGTAGAAATTTAAAGCCGCTTGTTGCTAATTACCTAAGACAACAGTATAACTTAAAAAAGGAAGAGATGGCTTATTATAGAGCTATTATGGCAATGAATTATGATTTTTGGAGAGGAAATTGCTAGAATGTATTGGAGTATATTAGATAATAAAAGAATTGAATTATTAAGAAAAATTGTAAAAACTGTAAGTTTAAATAATTATTATATGGCTGGAGGAACAGCATTATCTTTACAATTAAATTTAAGAGAATCATTTGACTTTGATTTCTGCGTTCTTGACATGTTTAATAGTGATGTATTAATTAGTGAATTAAAAAGTATAGGAAATATTGAAGTAAAACAAAATCAAAAAGGAACGGTTGATGTTTTATTAGATGGAGTTCAGGTTAGTTTCTTCTTTTATCCAAACAATTTAGTAGATGATATTGTGAACAATAACGAAATACCAGATTTGAAAATGGCTAGTATCTTAGATATAGCAGCAATGAAAGTAGCTGCTATAGGTGGAAGAGGAGCTAAAAAGGACTTTTTTGATTTGTATAATATAATGAAAAAATGTAATATTGATACAGAAAAATTAGCTAGTGCTGTAATAAAGAAATTTGGTACAAACGTAAATTATGTGAATATGATTATGGGACTAAGCTATTTTGAAGATGCAGAAAGTGAAGAGTTGCCTAGAACATTTGTAGAATATGATTGGAATACCATAAAGCAATTCTTTATAGATATTCAACCTAAATTTCAAATGGCATTAGAAAAATATTTGTAGGAAGGCATAAATGCAAGGATTAATTATAGAAAATAAAGCAAATTTATATAAAATAAAATTAGGAGATATCAACTATATTGCTACTGCTAGGGGAAAGTTTAAGAATGATAGCTTTACTCCTGTAGTTGGAGATATAGCTGAATTTTCTATTGTTGATGAAAACAAAAAAACGGCTGTAATTGAAAGTGTGAAAGAAAGAGTGTCATACATAAAAAGACCGAAGCTTGCTAATATAAATCAAATTGTGTTTGTGGTGTCTAGCAAGCATCCAAAGCCAGATTTGTTGTTATTAGATAAACAGATTGCTTTTGCAGAGTTTTTACACATAAAGCCTGTAATAGTTCTAAACAAAATTGATTTAGATGATAAACATGAATTTTTAAATATTCAAAAAATATATGAAGAAATAGGATATAAAGTAATACAAACTGATGCAAAAAATGGCATTGGAATCGAAGAAATTTTATTAGAATTAAAGAATAATATCAGTGCATTTGCTGGAAATTCTGGTGTTGGAAAGTCTACACTTATAAATGACTTGTTCAAAGAAAACGTAACTCAAGAGGGAGAAATTAGCCAGAAGAATAAGCGTGGAAAAAATACCACAACAGATATTTGTTTATATGAGCTTGATACAGATACATATATAGCAGATACCCCTGGTTTTTCGACATTTGACGTGTATGAAATTCCATATAGAGAATTAGATAAATATTTTAGAGAGTTCAAAAATTGTATTGATAAATGCAGATATATAGGCTGTAGCCACATTAAAGAAGATGAGTGTGGAATAAAGCTAGAACTTGAACAAGGAAAAATAGCAAAGTCTAGATATGATAATTACGTAAAAATATATAGTGAATTAAAAGACAAGGAGGAACACAAATGGTAGATATTTCAACATCTCTATTGAGTGTAAAAAAAGAAAAAATAATAGATACTGTTTATAAGTTGGAAGACGCAAATACAAATTATTTTCATATAGATGTTATGGATGGCGAGTTTGTAGAAAATGACACACATGATTTAATGCTAGAATATTGCGAATATTTGGATAATATTACAAAAATTCCATTGGATATTCATTTAATGGTAAAGGATGTAAAAAACTTTGTTGATAGTTATTTGATATTTAATCCAAACATAATTACATTTCATTGTGAAGCTTGTAAAAATAAAGAAGAAGTAATGAATTTGATAAATTATATTAAAGAAAAGGGAAGAAGAGTAGGAATTTCTATAAAGCCAGAGACTGATGTAAAAGAAATATTAGAATTTTTACCATATGTGCATGTAGTACTTGTTATGACAGTTGAACCAGGAAAGGGCGGACAAGAGTTAATTCTTCCAACTATAGAAAAAATAAAAGAGCTTAATTCTTACAGAGAAGAACACAAATTAGATTATGAAATTGAAGCAGATGGTGGAATTAAAGTAGAAAACTCAGAAAAAATAATAGATGCCGGAGCAGATATATTAGTGGCTGGAACAGCTATAATAAATTCAAAAGATTATGCAGAAACAATAAAAAAATTAAAATAAAAATAAACCTCTGATTAATTAAAATCAGAGGAATTTTTTATATTGAGCCATTTTAATTACATTGGCATTATTAAATTTGCCAATGGATATCCAATAAATGATGCAACTAAAATAATTATAAACATCATTAAGAATCCGTATTTTAATAAACTTGTTGAATCAGACCAACCTGATGAACCAGCTACTGCAACGTAAGGCATTGCAGGTGGAGCAGCAGAACCTGTTGAAGCAATTAAACCAATAACAGCTGTAATAGCTGCGGCATTTAATGCACCACCAGATGCTAGTGCTACTGGAACAGCAAGTGTTGGAACTAATTGTGCTGTAACCATGTGAGAAGATACGTTTGCTTGTAATGCAGCCCACAATGAGAATAACAAAATTAGTAATACTGGTGATAAGCCAGTTGTAATTGGTGCAATAGATGCAGACAAAAATGTTGTAAGCCCTATTGCTTTATTTGTCATTGCAGCACCTAAAGCAAGTGTTGCAGATGCCATTATTATACTTGGCCAAGATACACCTTTTACCATAGATTCGTTAATATTTATTAATGGTTTTCCTTGGTATTTCAAAATAGATAAAGCTATTATTCCGAATAGTGGAGGCATAGCTGTACCTAAATTGCTAATCCAAGTAAATGCTGTTGAAATCCATTTTACTGAACTTGTTTTTAATAAGCTTGGTAGAACCCATAATGCAACTACTAAAAGGAATGTTCCAAGAATAATTTTTTCACCTTGGTTTGCACTAGGAATTTCTTTTTTCATCTTATCAAATTCATTAGATTTTAGGTTTATTTTCTTTGTACTTGGTCTCATTAAGAATTTGAATACAAGCATCATTAATGCAAATATTATAATTCCTGTTGGAATTGCATAAAGCATGTATTGACCATAGCTTATGCTAGATCCTGTTAGAGATTTGAATACTCCCATTGAAAGAACAGGGAATACGTGTGCTATTGGTGTCATACCAGAAGATAAGCTTGTACAGAATACTAAGCCCATCATAAGCATGTTTGCGTATTTATCACCTTTTTTTAGTCCTAATACATTATAAATTTCTTCAAGAATAGGTAATATTATAAAATATAAAACTGTTGGAGACATGAATAACCCAATTACAAGAACTGCTGCAAAGAAGCAGAATGCAAATCTCCAAGGTGTTTTTCTTGCAAATTTACTAGTTACAAATCCAAGAGCTATTTTCTTAACATATCCTGTTTGAGAAAATGCGTATGTGAACATGAATGTAAATAGCAAGAATGCGAATGTCTCGTTACCAAACGAATTTTGCAATGTTGTTTTCATTCCAAGTGATGGAACAAGAGCAAGCGTTGCTAAACATAATAAACTTGGCCAGCCTATTCCAACTGTTATCCATAAGAATAAAACAGATATGAATACGCCAAGAACTTTCATACCATCGGCGCTAAGACCTGATGGAGGTGTTGCTATAAAAAATATAGCAATGATAATTAATGCAAAAAGAGTGCAAACAAACTCTTTTTCATTTTTAGTCATTAAAGGCTTTTTTTCTTTTTTTGTTTTTTCCATATTTTAGTCCTTTTTCATAAGATTTAGGCCTTTCAGGGAAAGCCTATAAAACCATAGGCTCAATATAAAAATTTATTTTAAGTAAAAATAATTACATTAAAATCTAAATTAAAGCACCTTGATTAACAAGTTCTTCTTGAACAGCTTTTACATCATAAGATGGATTATCTAAGGTTAAAGCTGCTGCTACACCTGCTGCTTGTCCAGTAGCAAATCCTGTTCCCATAACACGTACAGAACCAAGTGCTAATGAGTCTGTAGAAATTGTTCTACCAGCAGCCCATAAATTCTTAGCATCTTTAACTTTTAGGCATCCTAAAGGAATAGAGAAGTACTCGTTATTTGGAATATGAGTGTATTTTATAGAAGTATTGCTCTTGTGCATTTCTGGGCTCCAAGCGCCTCTTGCTATACTATCATCACTCTTTGGTGCCATTATTATTTCTTCACCTTTAAGCATTTTGTCACCAATTATTCTTCTTGCTTCACGAATACCAACTGCTGGTCCAGAAGAAGAAATAATCATGTCTTGGAATCCGTCTAGATAGTTCTTAAATGCCATTGCATAATTGTGAACTTGTGAACGAAGTTCCATTTCTGTTTCTGTAAGTGTCTCTGCGTCAAGAGCAGGAACTATTGTACTTGGAATTGTACAATATCCATAAGTTTTGTCTGGAATTTTAATTATTAATCCAGTTTCCTTCTTAATTTCAATTCCGTTCTCCTTTGCTTTTTTCAAAGCAGCTTCAATGTCAGGTTTCAAGATTTCTCTTGCTGGAATATTGTCAATTCTAAATGGTAGTGAAGATTGTTGAACTTTTCCTTCAGCATCTCCCCAGTTAGTTGCTATTCCTGCAAAATGAACTAAGTTAGCATTACCAGAAGCATCAACAAAAGCTTTAGCTTTTACTGTAAATGTTCCTTCATCATCTGTACACTTAATCTCTTCAATCATTCCATTATTGTTTACTACTTCATACATTTGAGCATGTAAGAAATATTCTACAGAGCTCTTTTTTAGCATTTGGTCCATAACCAATTTTACATATTCTGGATTAAAAGATACAGAAACATTTCCTGTAGATTTTGATGGCCTTGGATGAATATTTGTACCATAAGTTTCTAGTCTTTTTAGAACCTCTCCACCAACTCCTTGAACAACTTGATCGTAATTTTCACCTCTTGTGAAAAAACCACAATAAGCAGTAACTTGTGAATTTGTAGCTTGTCCACCGAAATATGGATTTCTTTCGATTAAGACTGTTCTAGCACCAGCTCTTGATGCTCCAATTGCTGCAGCTATACCTGCTGCACCACCGCCAACAACAGCTACATCACATTCAATATGTCTTTGCATAATTGAACCTCCTTTAAAAATATTATATAAAAATACACTCAAATTATACCATAAAAAGTAAAATTAAAGATAATTGCAATATAAATGTCATAAAAATGTAACAAAGTGTAAAATAACGTCTAAATTTAATTTTGAAATTTTATAAAATCTATATAAAATACTTGAAAACTGTTTGTCTTTGTTATAGAATATTAAGAGGTTTTAAATAGCCACATATATGATGAAAAACATCAAGAGGAGGAATTTATATGTCAGTTAAAATTGGTATTAACGGTTTTGGAAGAATAGGAAACTTAGCGTTCCAAGCAGCATTAAAAAATAGCGAAGTAGAGGTAGTTGCAATTAATGATCCTTTCATAGCAGCAGATTACATGGCTTACATGGTAAAATATGATTCTGCACACGGAAGATTTGATGGAGAAGTTAAATCAGACGAAGGAAAACTAATTGTAAATGGAAAATCAATAAATGTATATAATGAAATGGATCCAAACAATATTCCATGGGCTAAAGAAGGAGTTGAATATGTTCTAGAATGTTCTGGTGTATTCACAACAATGGAAAAAGCACAAGCTCACTTAAATGCAGGAGCTAAAAAAGTTGTAATAAGTGCACCTTCAAAAGATGCTCCAATGTTTGTAATGGGTGTAAATAATGAAACATATGATCCAAGCATGAATATAGTTTCAAATGCATCTTGTACAACAAACTGTTTAGCGCCTTTAGCAAAAGTTATAAACGATAACTTTGGAATAAAAGAAGGATTAATGACAACTGTACATAGTACAACAGCTACACAAAAAACAGTTGATGGAGCTTCTAAAAAAGATTGGAGAGGTGGACGTGCTGCAAGTGCAAACATAATTCCATCATCAACAGGAGCTGCTAAAGCAGTTGGAAAAGTTATTCCAGCATTAAATGGAAAATTAACAGGTATGGCATTCAGAGTACCAACAATAGATGTATCTGTTGTTGATTTAACATGTAATTTGGAAAGACCTACAACATACGAAGAAATCTGTGCAGCAATGAAGAAAGCAGCAGAAGGAGAATTAAAAGGAATAGTTGAATATGTTGATGAAGATGTTGTATCTTCAGACTTCTTAGGAGATGAACATACATCAATATTTGATAGCAAAGCTGGAATAATGCTTACAGACACATTTGTTAAATTAGTAGCTTGGTATGACAACGAGTGGGGATATGCACATAAATTAGTAGACTTAGCAGCATACATGGCAAAAGTTGATCATAAATAATAGAGTATAATAACAATTTTGGGGCTTGGCATTTCTTAATTCAAGCCCTTTTATTACAATTTAAGAAAGGGAGATATACCATGAATAAAAAGACTGTTAGAGACATTGATGTTAAAGGAAAGAAAGTTTTAGTAAGATGTGATTTTAACGTTCCTTTAGATGAAAATAAAAATATAACAGATAATAGAAGAATAGTTGGGGCCCTTCCAACAATAAAATATTTATTAGATAATGATTGCAAAGTAATTCTTTGCTCACATTTAGGAAGACCAAAGGGACAAGTAAATAAAGATTTTTCATTAGAGCCAGTCGCAAAAGAATTATCTAAATTATTAGGTAGAGAAGTAAAACTTGCAAATGATATAATAGGAA
>ERZ773235.3437-NODE-3437-length-11202-cov-3.301785_pt1 | contig 11202 bp, 13 predicted proteins | sample MGYA00580522_ERZ773235 | MGnify/ENA primary metagenome ERZ773235 (study PRJEB29015, sample SAMEA2737797) | human gut metagenome | biome: human gut; feature: human-associated habitat; material: faeces | place: China | collected 2012 ...
AAAACTAGAGCCATCAATTAAAGAATAAATTATAAATATAATAAGTATGAATATTGATGCATAAATTATTGTTATTGATACATATTTATTTAATTTATTTGATATTTTTTTATATAATGGATAAACAACATAAGATAAAATTACTGATAAAAGAATAGTTAAAATAATATCCATTATTTTATTTAATATATTAAGTTTATTTAGTACGTATATAATAAAAATAAAGAGAGCTAAATTAATTAATTTGTAATTAACACTCTCTTTATTTTTCATATTATCACCCTTTGCTATCAATTATAATAGTAATAGGGCCATCATTATGTATTCTTACATCCATGTCGCTTCCAAATATACCTGTTTGTACTTCTATATCATTTTTTCTAAGTTCGTTATTAAATTCATCATATAACTTTATAGCTTCTTCTCTTTTCATTGCCATAGTATAACTTGGTCTATTACCCTCTTTAGTATTTGCATATAATGTAAATTGTGAAATTGAAAGTATTTTACCACCAACTTTTTTTATATCTAAATTCATAACTCCATTTTCATCATCAAAGATTCTCAATTTTAATATTTTATTAACCATATATTTTATATCATCTATTGTATCACCATGGGTAAAGGCAACTAATATTGTATACCCTTTATATATTTTTCCAACAGATACTTTATCTACAAAAACTTCAGCATAACTACTTCTTTGTATAACTACTCTCATTTTATTAACCTTTCTGCTTCAATTACTTCACTCATTTGATATAAACTATTTAAAAAAGCTTTTAATTTTACATTATTTTCAACCAATACTACTAAATCATATGTAATATAATCAGGATTATTAATAACATTAATTGTACTTATAGTAACATTATTACTTGATGCTATACTAACTATATTTACAAGTAAATTATCTTTCTTTTCTGTTTTTATTACTACATAAGTACTATATTTATTAGTTGATGCCATATTCCAATTAATAGATATAACTCTATCATCAATATTTTCAATGTTATGGCAATTTGTACGGTGCACAACTATACCATTACCTTTAGTAATATATCCGATTACATCATCACCTTTAACTGGTTTACAGCAATTAGCAAGTGTTACTTTTATCTCATCAATACCATCAACTATTATATCTTTCTTAGTGTTATTTGATACATTTAAACTACTTATCTTATCAAGTAATATTTCTTCTTTAGTTTTTTCTTCTTTTTTTAGTATATTAACTATATATGTAGGAGTAAATTTATTATTTCCTACACTTAAATATAAATCATCTAAATTCTCTTCATTAGTTTCTTTTAATATATCACTTACATTATCAGTAAAATCTATAAATGGGATTTTATTTTTTCTTAGCTCTTTTTCAATTAAATCTTGTCCCTTTTTTATATTTTCATTTTTATCAATTCTTGTATAAAAAGACTTAATTCTATTTTTAGCTTGAGAAGTAAATACTATATTTAACCATTCTTTAGACGGACCTTTTGAATTTTTGTTTACATTTACTTTTACTATGTCACCATCTTTTAATTTATAATCAAGTGGTACGATTGAATCATTTACTATCGCACCAACCATTTTATCACCTATATCAGTATGTACTTTATATGCAAAATCTATTGGAGTACTACCTAAAGGTAGCTCTATTACATCCCCTTTTGGTGTATATACATATATATCATTAGTAAGTGCCTCTTCTTTTACAATACTTACAAATTCTTCATCATTTTCTGCTACATTTTGACTATTCTCAATTATATTTCTAAACATTTGAAGTTTTTGCTCCATAACATTTTTAATTGAAACAGAACCATCTATTTTCTCTTTATATGACCAGTGAGATGCTATACCATACTCTGCAATTTTATCCATTTCATATGTTCTTATTTGAACCTCATATAATTCATCTAAAACCCCGTATATAGTTGTATGTAAAGATTGATACATATTCTCTTTAGGCATTGCTATATAATCTTTAAATCTTCTTGATAGAGGTTTATATTTAGAATGTATTAAACCAAGAGCTAAATAACATTCACTTTCAGTTTCCACATATACACGAAGTGCAAGTATATCATATATCTCCTCAAACTTTTTACCATTTTGCATTTTATTATAAATACTATAAATACTTTTGCTTCTTCCTTTAATTTCATGTTTAATATTATGTTCATTAAGCATTTCACTAATACTTGCTTTCATTTCTGAAATAGCATTGTCACGTTCTTTTTTAGTATTATTAAGTCTTGTTACAATATCATAATAAACATCAGGTTTTAAATATCTTAGTGATAAATCTTCCAGACCACTTTTAATGTAATGAATACCAAGACGATGTGCGATAGGCGCTAAGATTTCTAATGTTTCTTTTGCTTTTTCTTTTTGATGTTCTTCTGGTATTGCCCATAATGTTTTTAAATTATCTAATCTATCAGCAAGTTTAATTATTATTACACGAACATCTTCACATAACCCAACAAGTATCTTTTTATAATAATTTACTTGATATTCACTTTCCGCAGATAAAGATATTCTATTGATTTTATCTACATTTTTAACAAGTGTTGCTATATCAGATCCAAATTCTCTTTCAATCTCATCAATATCAGCACCACACTTTAATGTTTCATGTAAAAATGCTGCACATATTGATTCATAATCTGTATGTATTCTAGTTAATATATATACTACTCCAAGAGGATGCATTATAGCATCTTCTCCACTTAATCTTTTTTCACCAGAATGTACATCATTAGCAAATTCATATGATTTTTCAATTAATGATAACTCTTTTTCATCACTAATATATTGTTTAATTTTATCAAATACAGTTTCATAACTTATTTTAATATCCTCTTCCATTATACCCTCCTAATTATCAAAGTGAGGCTCTCGTTTAATTTTTGAAGCTTCACTTATAAAATGATTATTAACCTCATCAACAGATGCAAGAAAAATATCACTAACCATTTCAGATAAAGATAATTCACTAGCACTCTTCCACTTCTTATCAGCAAGATAATTCCATATATCTACTTCAGTTATATAATTTATACCAATACGAATAAATTCCTTTCTTTTAGAAGTAAGTGCAGGCTTTATTCTATCATATAATTCTTTTAATGTTTTGAATTCATATTCCATAAACTCACCCATTTAATTATATAATAAATTACATAAAAAATCATCTTTTAATTTTATAAAAAAGACTAGTTACCTAGTCTCATTTATTTATTATGATTTAACTACGAATGTTAATCCAGAAGGTTTCTTACTACTTGCATTAAATCTATCTGCATCTTCTTGCGAGCGAGCGTATCCAGTTGTTGCCTTACTTGCTGAAAACATAGAATCCATACTTGTTACTTTTGATGTATCAAAACTACTTAAATCTAAGCTTGTTGCTTTACTACCTTGAAACATACAATACATATCGGTTACTTTACTTGTATCAAAATTTGATAAATCTAAGCTTGTTGCAGCACTATTAGAAAACATCATACTCATATTTGTTACGTTTGATGTATCAAAACTGGATAAATCTAAACTTGTTGCAGCACTATTAGAAAACATCATACTCATATTTGTTACTTTGCTTGTATTAAAGTTTTCTAAACCTTTTATTTCGGTTGCTTTACTAAAACAAAACATATAAATCATATCCGTTACTTTACTTGTATCAAAATTGCTTAAATCCAAACTTGTTGCTTTACTATTATAAAACATAGAACGCATATTAGTTACTTTTGAGGTATCAAAACTTGATAAGTCTATACTTATAGCTTTACTACCAGAAAATATTTGATTCATACTTACTATCGGTTTATCATTTATTGTTCCACATAATTCTGTTGTTACTGGATTTGTTGATGACTTATCTGTTAGTACTACACTCCAACCTTGTGAACTTGAATTATATGTATAAGTATATTGCCCATCTACAAATTTTAAACCATTTACTAATGCATTAGTCGTTGTACATTTTCTTGCTGTAGATATTTCACCTTCTGTGCATGTCATATTATCTTTTGTTCCTTGGCATGCTAAATTATCAAATTTACCACCTTTTTTGCCATTAATTACTACTGTAGCTACTCCACTATCATCAAATGTTATTTTACATTTACCATAATCATTACTTAAACTAGCTACGTCTGTGCATTTTAAATTCCCTACTTCTAGTCCTAATGCTGTTTTACTTTCGTATCTACTTTCTGCTGTTGATGCAATTAATTTTGCAGTTGATTCTATACTTCCTAATTTTGCATCTTTAATTACACTCATTATTCTTGGTACTGCTATTACTAGTATTACTGCTAGTATTACTATTACTGCGAGTAACTCAACTAGCGTAAAACCTCTTTTTTTCTTTTTCATTATATACTCCTCCTATTATTAATATAACTCTATTATATCACTTTCTTTCTCTTATTTGTCAAGTTTACATTTATTAACACGTGAGCGATTAACATTTTTAGGCATAAAAAAACTTTTAGATATTCTAAAAGTTTATTCACCTAAATCTACATTGTGATATACATTTTGTACATCTTCTACATCATCTAGTAATTTTAATAATTTTTTAAATATTTCTAAATCTTCTTTTGTAAGTGTTACTTTTTCTTTTGGTAAAGTAGTTAATTCATCTAAATCAAATGTAATATCTTTTTTATAGTTTTGTATAGCTGTTTTTATTTTAAATAGATCTTGAGGAGAACCATAAAGTGTAATTGTATCATTATCTACTTCTACTTCTGCATCTACATCTCCATTTAAAAGTGCTTCTATTGTTTCATCTTCTGTAAGTCCTTTAAATCTTATTACACATAAGTTATCGTACATATATGATACTGAACCTGATGCTCCTAACTTACAATGTGTTTTTGAAAATGCTGCTCTTACATCACTTACTGCTCTATTAACATTATCTGTAAGGCAATCAACTAATAATGTCGAAGATGCTGGCCCAAATCCTTCATATCTTAAACTATCATATGATTCATCTACACCACTATTAACTTTATCTATAGCTCTATTTATAATATCACTTGGAACTTGATCTTTCTTTGCTTTTTCTATTAATCTTTTTAATGTAGGGTTTGCATCTACATCAACACTTTTTTTTGCAGCACTATAAATTTCTTTAGCATACATTGCATATAATTTTCCTCTTGCTGCTCCTGTTTTTTGTTTATCTGCTGCTATACTTGGATATCTTCCCATAAATTCCTCCTTAAAACACGTTATATTTTACACTTATTTATATTTTTTTTCAATATATTTAATACCAACATGTACTCATATCAATATTTTGACTTAATGGAGTAGGATCTGGCATATCTAACTTAAGTTGAAGTGGCATTTTAAATGCTGAACCAAATGCTATACAATTTCCTGGTTGTAGTAATTTAAACTTACTTACTAATTCTTCTGTTACATTTGGTACCATTTCTCTTATATAATTTAAATCTTTAGGATGTTGCATTCTAAAAACTAATAAGTTGTTGCATTGACTCATTGCTGTTTCACTTATTTCTGATGGCCTTTGACTTATCATTCCAAGAATTACACCATATTTTCTACCTTCTTTTGTAATTCTTTCAAATATATTATAACCAAGTATATTTATATCATTATCGTTTTGTACATATCTATGTGCTTCTTCAAGCATTATATGTACTGGAAATGATGATCTGTTTTCAAGTGCTAATGAATAATTAAATAATAATTTAGATATAATTTTTACTAATACCTTTGCAAATCTATCATCTACATAACTAATATTAAAATCTATTATTTGTACTTTTTCACCAGTTTTACTTGTAACTAAACTTTTTATATATTCTGATTCAGTAACATATTTATCTATTTCAAAATATTTACTATAATCACTATTTATTAATGTTTGAAGTCTGACTTTTAATATGTGATTTTCATCATATACTTTATCGCTTTTTAATACGCCTTCACCAATAAGTGCGAAATCAAACGCATGATTTAAATCTTCTAATGTATAAGGATATGTTCCATCAGGTAATTTTAATTCAAGCCCTTCTTTTATATATGAGCTAATAAATTCTATAACAAGCTGTATATCAGGTATTTTACCATCTTTATCTATTATTAAACATTGTCTTAATGTCCTTGTCCATCCGGGTACTACTACTTTACTATCTAGATTTAAATCACTAGTACTAAATGAAGATAATACTGCAAATATTTGGTCTCTTATTTGAGATGCACTTCCACCACAATATAATATTTCTACCAATGCTCTTGCTATAATATCATTTTTATAAGTAATAATTTCATCTTCACTCCTTGAAAATATACTTACTAATTTTAATGCTTTTTCTATTATTGGAAGTTGTGTATTTTTCTCAACACCAAGAAGTAATGCATAATCATCTACATCTAAAAGCCAAAGTGGTATTTTTAATAATTCTGTATTCGCATCTTCAAATTCAGTTATTTTTGTATTATATACTTTTAAACTTGGTTTACCGTCTATATTTAAATTTTTAAATGCTTGATTATATTCTCCGTAAGCATCAAACAAGAAAAAATTAGATTTTCTTGGGCAATTATTTGGATCATTAAATAAATTTTGTATTATTCTTGCAAGGCCATGAGATTTACCACTACCAGTGTTTCCTAATATTGCAAAATGACTACTAAATAAATCATTTATATCAGTATGCACTTGATATCCGTTATATTGCATTAATCTTCCTATATATATACTCTTTTTATCTACTGCACTTCCTACTACTATAGGAAGTTCTGCACTTGTTATTACTCTACAAACAGATGCATAAAAAGGTTTTCTTGTTACACCCGGAATAAACTTATTATTAACTATTTCACCAAGTAAATTAATATTAGCAGTATCTTTATTTATTGATACAATCTCACCAATAACAACTCCACCATCCATATCAAATGCTACATGATAATTAATTATACTTTTAATTTGATCTTCTTTTAATGATATTTTTACAACTACATTATTTTTACCTATTTCAATTACATTTCCTATCATAATTACACCTATATCTTTCTTCCTTTATTTCTTTTAAATAGAAATACATATTTGTTTCTTGATATTTTTATACTTTTTCTTAATACTTCTTCTACTTCATCAAATATTCTAAAATTCATTATAGATAAAAGTATACTTTTGTCAAATACATGTTCATCTTTTAAATATTTTTTATTAAGTGCTACTAAAAAGTTATCATATTCATCAAGTGCATATGCATAAGTTGCATAATTTTCAAGTGATGATATATCTAGTTCATCTAATGAATTTGTTTTTAAATAGTTTTTAAACTCTAACCATTTTATATATTCTTCTTTCGCATCATCTTCTCTATTTTTTAAATTATTAACAACTATAGTTAAGTATGATGTTACATAAAAAATTATTAATGCTACTACTACGTATTTAGTAAATAAAATATTATAAACTACTAATAATATTGAAGATACAAAATACATTAAACTATTATCAACAATTCTTTTTACTGGCTTAAAATATTTATTTTTAGCATTTTCAAACTCAAACACATTTATCCATTCTTTATACATATCATAAAAATACCCACTATTTTCTGTTGCTACTCTAAGTATTTTATTTAAAGGACAAGTATCTTTTTTACCTATATTAGAAAATAATATTTTCTTCACAAACGCCTCATTTTTTTCTAAATTACTATGTTTATCATTATCTATTAAATAATATTCATTCCCGTTTTGTCTTACTAATTTTATTTCTCCTTTTAATATTAATTCAATTATGGTAAGTATAAATACTTTATAATCAACTTTCGTACTATATAAATATCTTATATAAGGAGAATAATTATTATTTGGTGGATAATTAGTTACAGTAGTAACCACTTCCTTTTTATCTTTTTCTCTCCCTAGCTTAAATATATAATATATTGTATAAATAGCCCATAATATTGTCATAATAACTACTAATTTATATTTAAGCGCATTTGATAAAAGCAATACAAAAAGTAATGCTATTAAAACTAGTATACTCATACCTCACCTACTATCTATAAACTATATAAATTATACAATAATTATATAGTACTTGTAAATGTTATATTTAATTAAAAAGAGATTTAACTTTTAATAAATCTCTTTTTAATTTATATATTTTTAACTTAATACATAGTCATTTTAACACATTTTGTTTTCTATTTTTAATAATTTTATGTAGCAATAAACAATTAATCACTATTTTGAACCACAGTATATACTAGTTTATCCTTTTCATTTATAGATACAACTACATAACCATTAAGTGATATATCAGCATCAGTAAGTTCTTTCTCATCAATTAATCCCGCATTTATTAATACATTTAAATTAATATTTTTAGTATCTCCCTCTCTTAAATTAGATGTAAACGTTTTATCATAACTAGTTACATATTCCTTTGCAGCATCTATTATTTTTACTTCCATTTGTTTTTTTAATTGTTCTTCATTTCTATTTATAAGGCCTGATAATTTAGGTGTAATAAACAAAAATAGTAAACATAGTATTACAACTGTACATATTATTTCAATTAATGTAAACGCGTTTTTTTTCATATTCCCTCCTATATCTCATCATAACTAGAAGATGAACAAAAACTTTTATTAGTAGTATAATTTTCACATATTAAACATGCTTCATAATTGTATCCATACACACTATTCTTAGTAATTTTCACAAATCCTTTACACGCTTCTGCAGATGATGAATCTAGTATTTTACTCATATTATTATTTTCTACTAATGTATTTATAGTAACATATGATGCACTACTTGAATCATTTGGTAAGACAATACTCTTATTTTCAAGTACATAATCCTCTGCCGCCTTTACCATTATTTCTTCTTTTGCTTTATATATTTTTTTATCATTTTCTTTTAGTAATTTAGTTGCTTCTGGTATAAATATAACTGCTATTACACCTAAAATTACCAAAACTAGTAAAACTTCAACTAATGTAAATCCATTCTTCTTCATAAAATCTCCCTCTTATTATAGATTAAGTATACCATAATTTGTTATAAAGAAAAAGTAAAAACATTTTATTTTGTTTTTACTTTAGTTTTATTTTTACTGCTATTAATCATATTTGCACATGTGTATGCAATAGATTCTAAATCTTCTTTATCTATATCTTTCATAGATCCTGTTTCAATAACACTATCAACACTACCCTTTACATACTTATAAGCAATACCAAGTATAGATGTTAATCCTATAAGAATTGCTTCATCTATTCCAAATACTGGGTCTATTACTACTAAATCAATTGTTGTAATAACACCTAGTGCTTGCGTTACCTTTTTTAATGTTTTACTAGTTATTTCAAAAGAATAAACTTTTTTAGCAACCTCATCAGTCATTTCAAGAGCATCATACTTTTCTTTAATTTTATTAAGTACATCTTTACTAACTTCTTTCCTTAATATTTTTCTTTCCATTACTTACTCATCTCCTTTATAATTTCATCAAAATAAAGCGATACTATATCCTCATCTTCACTACTTACTCCAACTACTTTTTTAATACCATTTTCATTAATTAACTCACCCAGTAATATCTCATTAATATCACTTTCTAATGAATACATTACATATTCTTTATTAAGAATATCAATTTTAAATGTTGCTAAATAAGTAACATCTTTAATCTTATTATCTTCAAATATATACTTATGAATATTCATTATATTACCTTATCAAATACTTGATCTACTCTTGAAATTATATTAACTTCTTTATTTGTTATAGGGTGAGTAAATTTAATTTGATAAGCATGAAGCATCATTCTTTTAAAATTATCTTTAATTCCATATTTATTATCACCTATAATTGGATGATTAATATCTTTCATATGTCCTCTTATTTGATTTTTTCTTCCAGTGTGTATTATTATTTCAAGAAGTGAATACTTTTTATTATTCTTAATCTTTTTATACTCAGTTATTGATAATTTTCCATTATTTTTATCATTTGTACTATAAACCATATGACTACTATTTTCTTTTAAATAACTTTTTATTATACCCTTATCATCTGTAATACCATGAGTTATTGCTATATATTTTCTTAAAGAAACTATATCATTCCAATTATCTTGCATCGCTCTTTTTATATTTTCATTTTTTGCAAATACAACTATTCCACTAGTTTCTTTATCTAGTCTATTAACTATAAATATTTTATTATTTTTATTTGTATTTTTTACATAATTTGAAGTATAGTGATATAATGTATTATTTTTTTCTTTATCAGTTCCAATAGTAAGCATATTAGCAGGTTTATTTACTATTAGTAAGTATTTATCTTCATATAATATATCTAATTTATTTTTATCTTTTATATTACCTATTTGGCTTAATTTTATATCTATTACATCATTACTTTTTAAAGAATAATCATATTTAGTTACAAGTTTATCATTAACAAATACACATTCATTAGTTAATAATGATTTAATATTATTTTTTGATTTATTTTTAACATTACTTAATAAATATTTTAAAATAGTATTAGGTTCATCTACTATATATTTAGCACTTATTTGTTTCATAACACTCTATAAATTAACTAAAACATTTATAATTTTTGGAATAAATATAATTAAGCCTATTATAGCTGAACCTATTGCAAATACAAGTACAGCCCCTGCTGATATATCTTTTGCATTTTTAGCAACTTCATTTTTAGTTGGCATTGCTAAATTTACAACATTTTCAACTGCCGTATTAATCATTTCTGAACCTATTACCATACAAAATAACATGATACACACTAACCACTCATTTAATGATATTTTTAAAAGTATCCCAAATATTATAACTAACATCATCATTGTAAAATGTATCTTCATATTTTTTTCACTTTTAAATGCCGTAACTATTCCTGAAAAAGCATATTTAAAACTATTAATTAATTTCTTATTTTTCATTTAATATTTTCTCCTTCTTTAAAATTTTAATATATAATATCAAGTATGAAATTGATACTAAAAAGCCACCCAAAACATCACTTACATAGTGAACACCCAAATATATTCTACTTATTCCTATAAATAATATTAAAATTGATAATAATATAATTAATATCCATTTTAAAGATTTATTTTTAATATTTTTATAAATTAAATATATTAGT
>ERZ773235.3448-NODE-3448-length-11168-cov-10.786106_pt1 | contig 11168 bp, 9 predicted proteins | sample MGYA00580522_ERZ773235 | MGnify/ENA primary metagenome ERZ773235 (study PRJEB29015, sample SAMEA2737797) | human gut metagenome | biome: human gut; feature: human-associated habitat; material: faeces | place: China | collected 2012 ...
CCTGTATCGCCTTTGGGTATTCCTGTATCATGCCAAGCTTCCCCTTCTTTGCCATTTTGATACCACAAATTGTGTAAATAACGACATTAAAAACAACTATTTCTAATAAGTAATTCATTTATCCTCCTATGCAAATTAGCGTTTTCCCGCACAGTTGAACCCACCGTTATAAGACACAGGTGAATATCACTCAACTTCTCTTGTTAGTTTTCACTAACTATGTTAGCACATTTATACTTAAAAGTAAATAGTTCAATACTGCAGGATCCCATGTTCTCTTTATCCTTATTTTCCGGGACACTATCAGGCGCTTACTTCTCATCAACCACCTGGAAAATGTAAAACTTCAGATAATACGAATCGTCCGCCGCCCAAAGGATCGGATGATCCGGTGCCTGCGTACGGAATTCTACCTGTCTCAGCCGTTTATGCACATTCCGTGCGGCCTGTCCGATGGTCTGCGTAAACAGCTCATAATCCATGAAATGAGAGCAGGAACAGGTCGCCAGATAGCCGCCATCCCGAATCAGCTTCATTGCCCGCAGATTAATCTCCCGGTATCCCTTGACCGCATTCTTGATGGAATTGCGGGATTTCGTGAACGCCGGTGGATCTAAGATCACCACATCAAACGTTTCTCCCTGTCGCTCCAGCTCCGGCAACAGTTCAAATACATCTGCACATTGGAATCGGACTCTGTTTTCCAGATGATTTAATCTCGCATTTTCCTCTGCCTGTGCTACTCCGAGTTCGGAGGCATCCACGCCCAATACACTGGCAGCTCCCGCCATTCCCGCATTCAGTGCAAAGGAGCCCGTATGTGTAAAGCAATCCAATACCTTTGCATTCGGACAAAGCTTCCAGATGGACTTCCGGTTATTCTTCTGATCCAGGAAAAAGCCTGTCTTCTGTCCTTCTTTTACATCCACCATATAATGAACTTCGTTTTCAACAATCTCCACCTTGGTATCAAACGGCTCTCCAATGAATCCTTTGATCCGCTCCATGCCTTCCTGTTCCCGAACCTTGGCATCGCTCCGCTCATAGACACCACGGATCCGGATTCCGTCCTGTGCCATAAGTTCCTTCAGAGTATCAACGATCAATAGTTTAAACCGGTCAATTCCAAGCGCCAGAGACTGCACCACCAGCACATCCGAGAACTTGTCTACCACGATTCCCGGAAGAAAATCCGCCTCTCCGAAAATCACTCTGCAGCTACCGGTATCAATTACCTGCTTTCGGTATTCCCATGCATTCTTCACCCGCATGCGGATAAAAGTTTCATCGATCTCTGTATCTTTATCCCGTGTCATCATTCGAACCAGCAGCTTGGATTTCCGGTTAATATAACCTCTTCCCATCGGATATCCGTCAAAATCATGTACGATCACAATGTCGCCATCCTGAAAATCACCCATGATACTCTCAACTTCATTATCGTAAATCCATGGTCCACCGGCTTTCAGACTGCGGCCCTCACCCTTTTTCAATGTTACGATTGCCTGACTCATGCTCTCTCCTCCTGTTTGTTTTCTTCTTGTTTTTGTTTATCTTCTCTGTTTGTTTCCTTCTCTGTTTCTGTTTTTCTATGTTACTCCTGCCGGATCATTCGTTTTAATCCGATCCGTTACTGCCTTCTATTTATTGTTACTTTTTCCGTTTTATCTGTCATATCCTCTATGCCTTTTGCAGCTTCTCGGATTTCTCCAGTTCCTTACTTATCTTCCGGATACAAAGGATACAGGTTGGGATAATATAAATGCATGCAGATATCCATGCCGCCTGATCGGAAAAACAGATTGCAGTATAGCCAAAGGCTCCGACAAATCCAAGACTCACAACACTTCTCGCAATCATTTCCGTTACACCGGAGAATATCGCACGTCCGGAATAGCCCAGTCCCTGCGTACTCATACGGCATACATTCAGAATACCCAGACTCCAGAAGAAATACCCCATGCACCGAAGATATTTCTGTGCCGCATCCAGTACCGGAACCTCTTCCGGCTTAATAAAGATCATTGCCATTGCCCGTCCGGCAAAAATCATGATCAGACCTGCCAGAATTCCATAGCTGACTCCGACTGCGACCCCCTGTAAAATACCCTGTTTAATCCGCTTCGTCTTCCCGGCACCCAGATTCTGTCCACAAAATACAGACACTGCGGTAGCCAGTGCATCAAACGGGCATATCAGGAACTGCTTTAATCTGGCTGCTGCCGTAAACCCTGACACATATACGCTGCCGAGTCCATTATTGGCAGACTGCATCACCATACTTCCGATTGCCGTGATCGAATACTGTAGTCCCATCGGCACGCCCATGATCAGCATTGTACGGATCGCATTTCCTTTTCCGACACAGTCCTCTTTCCGCAGCTGAAGCGTCTCCACCTTTTTCCAAATAAAGATCAGACACAGGCATCCACTGATTGCCTGTGCAGTGATTGTTGCGATTGCCGCTCCGGCACAGCCCCACTGCAGTACCAGGATGCAGAAAAAGTCCAACCCAATATTTAAGATTGCAGAGATTGCCAGAAATATAAACGGAGTCCGGCTATCTCCAACTGCCCGCAGAATGCTGGACAGATAATTATATAACAGTGTAAACGGTATTCCTAAAAAAATTACCAGCAGATACCGGTATGCATCCTGATAAATATTATCCGGTGTTGACAGGAGATGCAGAATCTGCGGGCATAACAATGCACAAAGCACAGTCAGAATGGCTGCAAAGCCACCGGTCAGCAGAAAGCCATGATATACATAATTCCGCATTTCCTTCATATTACCGGCCCCAAAGCTCTTAGATACGGGCACGCCGAATCCGCAGCTGATTCCTATACAAAAGCCCAACACCAGAAACTGTACACTGCTGGATGCACCGACTCCTGCCAGTGCATCCGAACCCAGTATCTGTCCTACAATCGCCGCATCAATAATGTTATATGTCTGCTGCAAAAGATTTCCCAGCAGCAGAGGGATCGCAAACTGTATGATCAGTCCAAATGATTTCCCCTCTGTCATATTTTTCGTCATTGACATCAACCTTCTTTTCTGTATTTATCATCTAAGTATTCCGCATCTTATTCTTATCTCATCCATCTGTCCGGCAGACTTATGAATCAACCAAATTGGTGATCCAGACTCCCCTCTTTACCAGAATATAACCTACAATCACCTTGATCATATCCATACTCTGAATAATAGCATAGACTCCCAGCACAGGAAGTTGTGTAAAGGAAGACAGCACAAACGCCAGCGGCACCGGAATCACCCAGGAAAATACGCTGTCGAACAGAAACGTAATCACTGTCTTTCCTCCTGATCGCAATGTGAAATAAAGAACATTCAAAAATCCCTGTAATGGGAAAAAGAGTGCCGTTATCACAATAAACCACCGACCCAGATCCTTCACCTCCGGTGTAGTATCATATAATTCTGGAAATCCCTTGGCACATAGTATCAGAATCCCGGTCAGAAGCAGGCACATAACACCGGTAAACCACATCAGCTTCATAGAATACTTCTTTGCTTCTTCAAACTTCGATGCTCCCAGATACTGTCCGATCAGAATGCCGACCGCATTTCCCATAGCCACAAATACCACATTTAAAAGATTACAAATTGCATTAGAAATATTCAATCCGGCTACCACCTGTAGTCCTCTGATCGAGTAACACTGTGTTAACACCGCGATCCCACCGGCCCATAAAAACTCATTTGCAAAAATCGGAATTCCCTTTCGGATTACGATCTTCATATCACGCAGCGGAATTTTCAAGGTCCTATATATCCCTTTTAGAAATGTATGTTCTTCTTTCTTTGCATGTGACCATACAATCACGATTGCCATTTCCACCACTCTGGCAAGCACAGTAGCAATCGCAGCTCCCCGGACTCCCAATCGCGGGAATCCGAACTTACCATATATCAGAAAGTAATTGAATATCACATCTATGACTACTGATGCCACTCCGGCAATCATTGGCTTCATACTTTCACCGGTTTCCCGGAGACTGCTGGCATATACCTGTGTAATCGAGAAAGGAATCAGTCCAAACAGCATAATATAAAGATACTGTAACCCATATTCCAGTGTTAGTTCTGCGTCAATATTCACAGATGTACCATGCAGATACAGACTAAGCAGCCGGCTTCCGCCAAAGATAAATATTGCAATTCCCACCAGAGCACACAGAGTACAGATCCAGAGCTTTAGCCGGAATATATCCTGAAAACCTTTTTTATTTCCTTGTCCATAATACTGGGCTCCGTAAATTCCAGGCCCGGATATTCCTCCGAAAATAGCCAGATTAAACACAAAAATCAGCTGTCCCGCAATGGAAACAGCCGTCATACTCTCTGTCCCCAGCCTTCCGACCATCAGGTTGTCGACCAGACTTACCGCATTGGTAATTCCATTCTGAACCATCATCGGAACCGCCAGGAGCAGAGCTTTCTTATAAATCACATTCTTATTATTCATTTTCTCACCTGCAACATTTCTACAGTTATTCTTGCTCTGGATAATCATAATCCAAACTGTACAAATCGTCAATCTATTTCATCATATTCCTGAAATGCTGCATAATACCGGGCCGTTACCGCCCCATACTTCTGTGCCCAGTCGTTCGTGCCATTGTACCGTGCCATGACCTGCCCCGTCTCATCCTCTGTCAACGGTATGCTAACCTGCCGATCATCCATGATCTTTGCCAGAACCATTGCCTCCGTATCGATACAACAGGTATCATCCTGCAATCCCATCCAGAACTGCTCTAAAGTGGCAATATCTGACGGATCGTATTCTGTACCATACTTCCAGTTATGTGCCTCGATTGCAGTTTTCGCATAAATCTGTGCAATCCCGGTCGAGGAATCCTGCTTCCGTATCATCCGAAACAGGGATGCCTCTGCATAGGTCATGGCCACCCATGCATCTGCCACCGGATCCTCTATTCCATAGAAGCGAAGTTCCTGAAACAGGACCGCCTGGATCATTGCCTTCTCTACTCCGTATCTCTGAGCCGCCGCCGTAATCTCCGCATCATACTGCAGTACGCAGTCCAGTGCATCCTCCGTAGAATAACAGGGGGCTGTTTTTATCATCTGCCCCAGATTCATATAGTCCTCTACTGCCTTCTCCAGCTTAATCTGCAACTGTGCTTCCGGAGTCTGTGATTCACATCCGTTCACTGTAATAACCGTCATGGTCTGCGATTTCTTCCAATATGCATCATAGTGATTCTGCATAAAAGAAACTATTCCAAGCACCAGAATCAGACCACACACAATCCTTGTCTGTGCCTTTTCATTATACTGTTTTCGCCTGCTTTTTTCACGCCTCACCGGACTGCACACTCCCTATATCCAAACCTTATCTCTTACTCTCTTATTCACGGTTTCTTCTGTCTGTGCATTTAAAATATCAGAATACTCCATATTAGATACAACGAATCGGCATCAAAACAGCATCATATTTTATAATAAATTATGTCGGCAGTTACTTCCTTCTATTTGTTCTTCCGAATCGCACCGGTCAGACCGATACCTGCAATCAGCAGAAATGCAAGACATGCATATAAATTAACCGGATCTCCCGTTCCCGGTGTTGCAGCGGTTCCGGTTGTTTTAACCACTGTCGTCGATGCTGCTGTCTCTGTTGTTACGGTAGATGCTTCGGTTGTCCTACGAGCTTCGGTTGTAGTAGATGCTTCTGTTGTTCTCCGATCCTCTGTTGTAGTTGTACTTCTGTCCTCAGTCGTATCCTTTGATGAATCTTCCGTGGTATCCTTCGTCTGTCTGCCGGCGATCGCATAGTTTGAAAAACCGGAGGTCTGAAATGTAATGGTCCTGTTCTTTGCATCATATACAGCCGGTATTACTTCATAAGTACCATCCTGCTTTTCATGTACGATCACAAACTCATCTCCATCAATGTCCTGTGCTAATTGCAGAGTGATCGTTGCTTTATTCCGTAATTGTTTTATCTGGTTTGACCAAACGTCCTCTGCGGTTCCCTTATAAAGAATCTGATTCAGTTTAATATTCAGATAAGAAGATACCTTATACTCTTTTACTGATGCTGCAAGATCATCCTTTGCTTCTTTACTCATCTCAGCATCCAGAACCGATAAAATCGCAGAACCGGAATCCAATTCGCCCTCGCCCAGTTTAACCGTTCCACTTTTAATATCTTCTGCCACTGCATCGACTCGGTCCTCTACCTTTCCAAAAATTCCGCTTATATGTACATTGGTATCCGGCATCACGTATTCAAATGTAGACTGTTCCTCTCCCGCCGTCAGCACCTCATCATTAATCTTGATGGAAGTCAACTGATAACCATAATCCGGTTTTAAACGGAAGACAACCGTACTGCCCGGTATTACAACTGCCATGCCGGTATTTTTCTCCAAATCCTGATCGACATATCCAAGGCCAACGGAATTTCCTGCTTCATCCTTAATGTCCAAAATCTCCACGGTACCGTTTTTTAGCAGATCATCGTCCCGCAGAGACGAATTATCTTTCCGGTCGGCCGCCCAGATAATGGTTCTTGGTACCGGTACCACCGCCGTAGATTTCTTTACGACAATGTTATATGAATCGGAAGGTTCTACTGCAAACTCAAATCTGTCTCCTACATTTTCCGGCAAATTAATATCCTCACCATTTACATTTATAGAACCAATCGTTCCATCACCAAACGCCAGCTGGATTGTAATCAGATTCCGGATATCACCGGTCGCATAACCTCGTGCAGATCCCGTGATTGCAGCGGATTCACCTCCAACCTTATTTCCATTCAGATAAACTGACATTCCAAAGCCATCATAAAGTGCTCTGACTGCTATCGTATCCGGATACTGTGGTCTCGGTGAGATCGGACTCAGTGTCATCTGAATGTCCAATCTTCCGCTAAACATATTCGTATCCAGCTTCACATAGGCATTGGCAGTCACATCATATCCGGTCCCATTGATATATAACATCGGAGTTCCGTCCGGTATATCTACGTTTCCTATATCGTCCGGATCATTGACCACTACATTTGTTTTTATCTTCAGATAATACTCCTTTTCATTCAGATCAATCAGGCAGGTATCTTCGGTAATTGCACATGTCTGATAGGTTTCCCCCTGATCAGAATTCTTAGTCACCAATTCCACGGTATATTCCACATTCGGATATCCTTCCTTCTGCCAGATTGCCTTTCCATCCCGTATTACCACTGACATATCACTACTCTCCACAAAATCTAATATCGTCCAATTTTCAGAATCTGCATAAACAGAGTCCACATGCCCGGTACACAATGCTAATATCATTGCCACACAAATACAAATACTCAGGATCACACTTGTCTTCTTATTCATTCGAATTCCCCCTTTGTTTATTTACTATGGTTCACAGCACAAAAATCCCATTTTTATTTATAATAATACAATACTTTTTCGGAAGGTTTCAAGTTACTGACATCATATGCGCAGATTCTGGCATCATGTGGTCTTCATGACATTATTCCAATTTCTTGCAATTTTAAGCCTTCTATGCTAAAATGCTTCAAAAATGAACCATTCAACTTTGAAGTATATGGAGAATAACTATTCATTATGAAACCAAGCATTATATTTGCACGAAAAACGGCTCTGGCCTATAACTCCGCCTGCAAGCCTCTTTGCCAGGAACTCGGTCTGCCCCAGACAGCCTTTGATATTCTATTGTTTCTCGCAAACAATCCCACATATAAAACCGCCCGTGATATTGTGGAAATCCGCCATATCAAGGCCAATCTTGTATCTGTAAACGTGGATCGGCTGGTGCAGGAGGGATACCTGATCCGTCAGGCTGTGGCCGGTGACCGCCGAAAAACAGAGCTTATCTGCACCGATAAAGCACAACCTGTCATTCTTCGTGGTCGGCAGCTTCAGGAGGAGTTTTCCGAACGTCTTTTTAACAACATTGATAATGATATGAAGGAAGCATTCTTTGCCACCATATCTCTGATAGAAAAAAATCTGGATATTATTTTAGAAGAGGAGAAATAACATGAAACTTTTAATCACTATTCTGGTTACCTTTTTCGCCGGTATGGGTGCCGGTCTCGGCACCGGCTTCGCAGGCATGAGTGCAGCTGCCGTGATCAGCCCCATGCTGATCACCTTTCTGGATATGAATCCATATATGGCAGTCGGCATTGCCCTGGCTTCCGATGTTCTGGCAAGTGCCGTTTCCGCTTATACGTATTATAAGAATAAGAATCTGGATATCCGGAACGGATTAATCATGATGGTGAGTGTTCTGATCTTTACCGTTACCGGCAGTTATATCGCAAGTCTGGTGCCTGCCACAACTATGGGAAGCTTCTCCGTATTTATGACATTTCTGTTGGGTATCAAATTCATTGTCCGACCGGTTATGACTACCAAAGAATCTATGCTTGGCGTTTCTGCCAGAAAAAGAGCGATTCAGTCCATTCTCTGTGGTATGATCGTTGGTTTTATCTGTGGCTTTATCGGTGCCGGTGGCGGTATGATGATGCTTCTGATCCTGACAAGTGTTCTCGGCTATGAATTAAAGACCGCTGTTGGAACCAGCGTTTTTATCATGACATTCACTGCTCTTACCGGAGCTGCCTCTCACTTTATGATCGGCGGAACACCTGATCCACTGGTATTCATTCTCTGTGTCATCTTTACTTTATTGTGGGCACGTATTGCTGCCGTTTTCGCCAATAAAGCAGAGCCGAAAACCCTGAACCGGATAACCGGTCTGATACTGGTCATTCTCGGTGCCGTGATCATGGGCTTCAGCCTGTTCAAATAATCAGTCTATGTGGTTTTGTTGTTGCTAATCTTCATTTATATTCGGTTTTCCGATAAAATCCCGATAAAATGCCGATATCAACATAGCAATTCCGCTGATAATCAGAAGAGTAAAACCGGATGCCGCCTGCATTTTAACAAGTCCTGTTGTCATTGTGTCGGTCATAAAATACCGAAATACTAATCGAGCAATAATTACCACAACGACTGCCGAACCAATTTTCATAAAACGATTCTTCTTCAATACAGCAAATACAATCTGTGCAATCGCACATCCCAATAATATGACACCATATAATGAAATGGATGTTCCCAGCAGCCTTACCTCTTCCGTATATATCTGCTTATCTTCCTGCGATTCACCGGCTACCTGTGCAACTTCCTGTGTCAATCCATCCGGAACATATAAACTTATCTTCATATACGGAAGAAACAATGCAACCAAAAGCACCCCCGCACTAATTATCATAAAAACATTTACACTCTTCCGATCTGTCAGAATATTCCCACCCAAAGATTCCCGCTTCGGAATGTCCGTCTGCTTGATTACGAGAGGCTCTTCTTCCATAAACCTTTTGTGCGCATCTGTATTTTCTTCTTCTGCCGACTCCTGCTTCATCCTTCCATACTCTACAGAATCAACTCCGTCCATCCTTGTCTCCGGATTCCCCTGAGTCTCCTCTAATACTTCTTCATCTTCTGAACTTATCTTAAACTCCATGTCCCCCTCCTTATATATACCCTGTTTTTTGTGATACTATTATTATATATTATATTCTATATAAAACGCAACCCTCTCTTACATCTCCGTAGTTACCGCACTTACCGCAACATTGGGCTTCAGATCTTTTAACAGTATGGTATTTCCCTTCTTCACAAAGAACAATGGCAGTGCTGCAAGGATTGCGCATGCAATCGCATACAGATATAAGTACCGGTAGCCGATAAATTCCATTACCGCTCCGGAAAGGATCGGAGTAATGATCTGCGCAGACATACTTGCAGTATAATAATATCCGGTATAACGACCTGTGGTTCTCTCACTGGCCACCTCCATGATCATCGGATAAATGGTTGTCGCAACTGTACCCATACCGATTCCGGAAATAGAAACCCATACATAGACCATCGGTGAATAGCCCTGCGTCAGGAAGATACAGAGTCCGCCAAGACACATCAGCCCGATTCCGATATAGGTCGTGATTTTTCTTCCGATTCGACAGGAAAGTGCCGCCATCGGCATATAAGAAATCAGTGTCACCAGTGTGGCAACCAACTGGAAATTCGCAAAGCTTCCGCCACCGGCTCCCCATACCTGGCTGGCATATTTACTGAATGCGGATGTCACGGCATTCGATGCCATGAAGTAAAAGAATACACAGAGCAGAATCGCGGCCAAGGATTTCCGAACAATCGGATCAGATTCCTTCTCCTTTCCGCCCTCCTCGGATGCATCGATTTCTTCTACCGGAATCCTCATCGCAATACTCTCCCGGTGCATCTCATCGACTGCCTTTTTCTCTCGGAAGAAGAGTGCAAAAACAGCCGTACAGAGAACGATCAGTCCGGATACGATCAGAAAAACAGGCAGATAACTCGGATGCTCTACATCCGGAACCGTCAATGAAATGCTGACCAGCACAACAATACCGGCAGCTGCAGCCATCAACGAATTAAAAGCATCTGCCTTCGCCCGGATTGGCCGCGGTGTCACATCCGGCATAAGTGCCACACATGGGCTCCGGTAGCTTGATAATACAATCAGTAACAGACAAAGCACACAGAAGAACATCGGCAAATTCACCAGCTGATCCGCCACTGCCAGAAGTGGAATCAACAATGCTGCCAGAAGTGATCCGATGATAATAAACGGTGTTCGTCTTCCCAGTCGACTATGACACCGGTCACTGATACTGCCAAAGAGCGGAAGCAAAAATAAAGCACAGACATTGTCCAATGCCATGATTGCCCCCGCCAGCGTGTCTCCTACATGAAAAGTATCCCGGAGTATCAATGGAATGATTCCATCATATGACTGCCAGAATGCCAGTGCACCTGCGAACGGAAGCGTTACCAAAAGCGTTCGCCGCCAATCAAGACTTCCCAGATTTCTTTGCTTTTTTCTACTCATCTTTTTCTCCATTTCTGCACCATGTTGTGCAATTTCTTTTGCCTGTACATTCCACCGAAACCCTCCTTCCGGTTTCATTTCTCTGATCCCGGCTTTCCGGTTCTAAATTTTCCATCCCTACAATTCCTCTACCTTGCTCTCCGCCTTAGTCGGTCATTTTTTGCGGACAGTTCAATACATGCCTGTCTGTTTCGCTCCCTGCT